>OGYQ01000221.1_pt1 | contig 75961 bp, 76 predicted proteins | sample 1576641 | NCBI WGS metagenome assembly OGYQ01 (sample SAMEA3541476, study PRJEB24748) | human gut metagenome | biome: human gut; feature: human-associated habitat; material: faeces | place: China | collected 2012 | reverse complement strand
CCCTGTCGCCTCCAGATACCCCTTTAGATATGCCTCGTAGAGTTCCATGTCAAAATGTACCAGATCCAGATTTTTCTCATCCTCCGCTCCGGTAGTAGCGCCCGACCGGATGGAATCTCCGAAATCATTGGCCGCAAGCCCCGGCATGATGGTATCCAGATCAATAATGCACAGGCCTTTTCCGGTCTGACTGTCAAACAGAATATTATTCAATTTCGTATCGTTATGGGTCACCCGCAGCGGAAGCTCTCCTGACTCCTGCTGATGCACCAGCACACCACAATCCTCTTTCCTTTCCAGCACAAAGTCAATCTCCGGCTTACAGGTGGAGCTTCTGTCCTTCAGATCTCTATCCACGGCCACTTCAAATGCCTCAAACCTTTTGGCCGTATGATGGAAATCCGGAATTGTCTCTTTTAAACTGGACGCAGGATAATCGATCAGCTGCTTCAGGAAATGTCCGAAGCTGCTGCCCGCCTGGTAAAGCTGCTCCGGATTTTCCGCCATCTGATAGCACTCCGAATCCGGAATGAAATTATAGCAGCGCCAGGGTTCTCCCTCGCTGTCCTCGAAATAGTTTACCCCGCTCTTAGTCTTGATATAAGACAGTGTCTCCCGGTCCGGGTCTCCGCCGTCTTTCCGGATCACGCCCCGCATGTATTCTGTCACTCCGAAAATATTCTCCATGACCCCGGCAGGATCCTTAAATACATTGCTGTTCACCCGCTGCAGTACATAGGCAAGCTCGTCTTCCCCGTCTGCCATCGGCATATACACTGCATAGGTCTCATTAATATGGCCGGCCCCAAAAGGCTTCACATAACTGCATCTAGGGCCGAACCCAAAGGCGTAAATCGCATCCTCCAGATTCCGGTCACTGACGCCGTCAATTTTCCGTCTGGTAGAGAATATCACTTCTCCGGCCTCTACCTTCCGCTTGGAGGCGATGGTACAGTTGGACTTCACCACGCTCCCCAGGCCGATATGCGCACCGCTTGCGATATAGGAATCGTGATCCACTACCGCTCCGCTGTTGATCAGCACGCCGTGCTCCACTACCGTATGAGTATTGACTACCGCCCTCTGCAGCACAAAGCTCCCCTGCCCGATCACCGCACTTGGGCTTACCACGGCTGACGGATGGATCAGCGCCGGCACCTGATAACCAGCCTCCATAAGCTTCTCCGTCCAGTACAGACGCATTCCATTATCTCCAAGAGCCGCCACAGCCGCCTCATAGGAGTCAAGAAAATCCCTGTAATCACAGCATTTTCCCACAACAAGCGGATCCTTTACCGCATCATCCAGAAAGGATACCTTCTCATATCCAAGCTGCATGGCTGTCTCCTGGATCATATGTCCAAAACCGCCCGCGCCTAAAATCAATAAACTTTTCATTTGTTTTTCCTCAATTCATATTTCTGATTACAGCCATTATACCAACTGGCGGCAAAAAAAACAACAAAAGAAGACCTAATTGGGGACGGGGGATTTTCAGAAATCCCCCGTCCCCAATTTAACGCTTTAAATTATAAAAGGAGCCGCAGCTTACGCCACGACTCCTTTTGCATCCGCAACCAGCGGATTAATGATTCATTTTAAAGACCGGACTGATCTTTTTATAGATCAGGAATACGATCAGGGATACCAACACGCCTTTAAGCAGATTAAACGGCGCTACCGCAAACAGCACGAAGGTGGTCAGACTGTCGATGGCTGAATTGACCGCTGTCCCCATCTGCACCAGCCCGTCGATCGGCATGCCAAATGCTACCGCATAGGTCGGCAGAAGGACAAAGGCGTTTAACAGACAGCCCACAGCCGTCATGAATACGGTCCCGGCTGCCATACCGACAATGGCTCCGGTCCGCGTCTTTTTAAACTTATAGATCAGCGCCGCCGGAACCACCAGGGAACATCCGATCAGGAAATTGGCGATTTCTCCTACGCCTGCTGTCGCAGTTCCGTTAATAGCAAAATTTAATAATATCTTTAAAAACTCAATAGCCACTCCCGCTGCCGGTCCCATAGCAAAACAGCCAACCAGCACCGGAACTTCGCTGAAATCAATCTCATAAAACGCCGGAGCAAACGGCAGCGGGATCTCAAACAGCATCAGCACCACCGCAATAGCGGACAGCATACCCACCTGCGCCATTGTTCTGACTTTGCTCCTGGATCCTGCATTTACACTGTGCATTACTTCTGTACTCATGTTTCTTTCTCTCCTTTTTTGCAAAAATTTGTTTGTCAGAAAGAAAATCTTCCAAGAACTATGCAACGGACCGGCAAAAAACCCCGATACCAAAAAGTACCGGGGTCATAAAATCTGCTTACTTCCAATCACACAACTCTTCTCTCATCCAGACTGTACTGTCGGTTCCGGAATCTCACCGGATCAGCCAGTGTTAAAAACAACACCGGGTCGCGGACTCTACCGCCGGTTGGGACTTTCACCCGACCCCGAAGAATTTTCTTTTTTTACAGAAGTTATTATAACTTCTCAAAGCACTGATTTCAAGGGCTTTTTCGATATTTCCAAAATATCTTTTTTCACGTTTCCTTCCATAAATCCCTATTTTACGACAGGCATTTGTCGTAAAAATTGTCGTAAAAACTAGCCAGTCATCTCTCCGGTATCCTGTTCCTTTCCCTTTCCTCTCTGGGCGTCCAGCTTCTGCATCTGCTTCCGGATACGCTGTAAGTTTACATGGTCATAGGTCTTCTGGATACGTTTGGCATCGGCGTGTCCCATAATATAGACCATGGAACTTAAATCTACCTCCGCATCCCCCATTCTTGTGCATCCTGTATGCCGGAAAATATGATTACTGATATGGGGCAACTTTTCTTCTGCAGTTTTGTTATATTCGTCCACGATCCTGTACAGCACCTTATTAACATTCATCGGATAAACAGGCTTACCGCTCATGGAAGTAAATATGAAATTACGATAGCCGTCCACCTCTACATCAGATTGACGAGAAAACCTGTTTTTACGGAGTTCTTTCATACATTCATAGACGTCCTCTGTCATTGGGATAACCCGTACTCCTCTGGCTGTTTTAGGTTCCTTGATGTAAAATCTAAACTTGCCATTGATTTTCCTATATAAAAGGCTGTGGTCGATGGTGATCGTCCTCTCTTTCATGTCAATATTATCCCATGTAAGCCCTATAATTTCTCCGATTCGACAGCATGTACCGAGCATGACACGAAAGAGCAGGTCATATCTATGTTTTGACTTGAATTTAGATACGCACCGCAGAAAAATATCTATCTGCTCCTCTGTCAAAGCCTGTTTGTCAGTATCTTCTTCCGGATAATTTTTACAGCATCCATCTGCAGGATTATTGCTGATGATATAATCGTCTACCGCAAGCTGTATAGCTGGCCTAATTAATTTTTGGAAAATCTGGATCGTGCCATTCTCCAGCCCCTTGTCCTTATGTCTGGCATAAAACCGCAAGATATCCGATTTTTTGATATCAGTTACCGCCTTTTTTCCAATGTCATCTCTTACAAAACGGTTCCACATGTATGTATAATTCTCCCTTGTTGCATCCGCAAAGGTTCTGATCTGCATATGGAGGCCAAAGAAGTCGTTCAGTGTAATCTCTTTGGGCTTGACTCGCAATCCAGCATCCAGTTTCTGCTGAATTATCTTCTCTTTCTCGCGGAGAGAAAGGCCGGCTCTTTTCCCAGATGGCGTGATATCCGTCGCAACCAGACGCCAGCTATATGCTGATTTCCTATTCCCATCAGTATCTTCATATTTATATTCATATTTCCCATCACTTCGCTGGTATTCGTTATCCTTTAAAATCCTCCCCTTCTTGTCTTTACGTTTTTGTGACATACATCCACCTCTTCCTGTAATATCTTCTTTCATGGAAGAGCTCTGTGTTTCCATTATAGGCAACACAGAGCCCTCAGACAAGCTAAATTGAATACGATGCTTCAATAAATTCATCGAATTTTCTCCGTTTAATTAGTCGTTTCGCCCCTACCCAGAGGACAAACGGACAAGTATCTGTATTCGTCAGTTCACGGATACGGTTTTCTCCAATCCCTGAGTAAGCTGCAGCCTCCTCGATTGTAAGGTTCGATTTTTCCCAGATTGGAACCTCTTTACGCATAGTTTGTCACCTCCCTCTATTGGTAATAAATTACTTCGTTTCACTGAAGCTTCTATTTTTAAACAGATTCGACTTTACATATGATCGGAGTCTCACTCTCCTTTACATTGCCGTTTATACAATAACGTCCTTTCAATACAGCTTCACCTACCTGGAGATTCTGCAAAATTGTTCTCCATTCAGATACCTGATCCGGATCAATCAAACTCGCAATAAATTTCACCTCTCGCTGAACAGGTTTAAAAAAGAATATATTGCTTGCCTGCATAAGTGTATCAACTGCTTCACGATTATAGTTCCCGAAGAACTGCGATGCTAAATATACCCCCAATCCAAACTTTCTGCCTTCCCGGAGCATGGAGGATAACGCACTCCCTGGCGTTATCTGCATATTTTGGAATTCGTCAAAGAGAACTATGTTCGTTTTTCCGTGCCTACTTCTCACCTCTCGCCAGAACATTTCTGCAAGAAATTCCGCAAAGAATTTGCGCTGCAATTCTGAAAATTCCGAAAGTTGTATGATTGTGGCGTGCGCTTTTTCCTCTACATCACAAACCAAACCTGCCGCCATTATTCTGATAGTATCAATCTCAGAATATGGCCCTAACCGGGTAAGAAGATGCCCGATGTTTTTTTCACTTTCTGAACTAATCACCTGATCTAGCATCTCTTCTAGACATTCGATCAAAGCAGGAATCGTCAGAAAATCGGTGCTGTCTACCACTCGGAAGATCGCTTCCCGTAGCAGTTTTTTCTGGTAATAGCTTTGTATCCGCAACGTATTTACGAACGAGTCTACCAGCGCACTTTTCAGCTTTTCCATCCCAAAAATAAAATCCGTTCTTTTTTCAAGCGGGTTAAAAATTTTTACAGACTCTATATAACGAAATTTGCATTTACGCAACTCTGGCAAGGAATAGCTGCTGGAATAATCAAAAATGAGCACATTTTTCCCTTCTTGAAGATCTTCTTCTATTTTCCTGCAGCAGAAATATGTTTTCCCCTCTCCAGACTTACCCAAAATAAGGAGATGAGAATTTGGAATTTTGCTAATTTTAATCACATGATTTTCTTTATCCATCAACATGGCTGATTATCTCCTTTCCCAAATCAACAATGTCAGCCTCCCCTACCACAGAAAAACAGGCACGCCGAAATTTGTATGCTTCAATACGGTTGCCGCCAATTTGTACTCTCGAGGATAATCCTGCAGGATCTGTTTGTAAATCTCCTTTCTTTTTCATCTCATAAAGGAAATTCAGTTTATATGGCAACAATCCTTCTTGCGCCAGCATTCTGTCAAAAATTCGGGTTGGTATCCATATGTGTTCATTGTCATAATAACAAGCCGGAAAAACATATTCTTGCAGCTTACGCTTCTCTATGACAACCCAATATTGCATTTCTTTTCGTATATTCCTTTTCACGATATCTGCCAAATCGTCTGGAATATAAAATTTTTCTAGGAGAGTTTCCACATCTATTTTCTCCGGAAAGCCTCCTGCACTGCTCAAATCAATTCCTTGCTCACAGCAAAAAATATGTAAAATTTTCCAACCCGAAAGCAAAATCCCCTCCCTATCTCTCTCCGAATTTCTGATTATGGAGCGGATTTCTTCAATCTTTCGTTCCGCAAAGAGAATAAACTCCGTAAAAAATATTGGCACAACATGATTTACTTCATTTGTCCGACTTTCCTTAAATCGAAATACATTTGAAGAGATCATTAAATTGATCACATCCTCTTGCAGCAGCCATGAGCTGTTAAAAATAATTAAGGAAGCGTTAATATCCCTTGAAATCTCAAATACACTATTTCCTTCGTGACAGATTTTTCTTGCGATATTCTGCACATTGTCATACCTCTTCTTTTTTAAATAACCGCTTCCCTCACCTGTTGCATCTACAATAACCACTTCGTCGTTGGCCTCCTTTAAAATCTCACGTATATAATCACTACCCACACCCGCATCAATGCTGAACAGTCTATTTCGGTTAAAGATTTGCAACGCGTAAATTAAATCATTCGGCGGTGTACTATCACAGCACACCAAATTCAACGCAAAGTTGATCTTTCTTCCTTCTTCAGCAAATATAGATGCCAGAAGACCGAAAATAGGCATTTCCAACAGTATTAGGCGTTCTTGCCAGTGAGTTATCTTTCGAAACATATTAAGATACTTCTCTACATGCACCATATTCCCCCGAAGAAAAGAAAAATGTTTTTTCATCACGGGTAATTCCGGAAAAGCCAATCGCTTTTCGTAATTACAATTTTCTGCAAATAAAAATCGCCCACTATTCCATCCTGCTAATTCCGGAAAGCAATATTTTGATTGCGTCCGATCAATTTCTGCACCGAAATTCATAAATAGAAGCCGCTGAATTTTGCTCACACTATTGTCCGAAGCAAAAATCACCCCCGCTCTAATGAAGGCTTCATACAAATTTTTCCCGTTATTCTTTTTGACATCCCCGATGACCCACAAATTGACGGCCGGAAACTGAATGATGTATTTCTCGTCTTTTGACTCTATTTTTTGGAATTCTATTCTTGCTATGGTCCACCTTCCCGTCAAATTATATGAAAATGCCCTAACCTCCTGTGTACCATCGTCAAAATTTTGAAGTACCACAATTTTACCATTATCCAACAACGCTAGATTTTCGCTTACACAGCTTCTCCTTTTCTTTCTTTCAATACTCTGCAACTTTTTTTCTACTGTTTGGATCTGGTGTCCCAAATGATTGCCTGTTGCAAGCATAGTCCTGTTTAATTCCGCTGCCGAATGCATGAGTTGCTGGCCCTCATACTGTAAGACCCGAGCTGGCTCTGTATATTGCGTAACAAATGGGATTGTCTTTTGCTGTTCCATTCTTCTTCCTACCTTTCTTTCTTGTTGATCAGATTTTATCATGTCAAACCAATCATCATTTCGAACGTAAAGGAATGAATTTCTTGTATTAGCGCATTGACGCTTCATTTTGTTAAATTCGCAATCCTAACATTAATCTTTGACTGTCCCTGGACAAAAAAATCGGTCCAAAAATAATATTTCTAATCATTAAAACTAATATTTTTCGCAGCATCTTTTTCTTCTAGGCCATTTCTAAATTGAATATTTATTTGCATTCTTTTATAATAAAATCAATCCACCACATATATGGAGGGCAAAATGGGAATCCATGAATTCAAACACTTAGCCAATAATATAATAGATTTTTTTAATCAAAATAATATTTTTTTATACTCTGGAACCGCCAACACACTTGAAGATTTTCTGGCCTTTTTGATTAATTCTGACAATAATATTGATATCGAAACATATATTGATAATTTTCAAGACAAATATCCAGATAATCCGTATCCCCAATGTATCTTTGATGGTACAAAGTATTTTCATATATTCTTTCCGGACAACATCCGCAAGGAAATTCTAAATTTTAATGAATGGGACTTGTCTGATTTATATATCCCGGCAATAGACTCTGATCTAGACACTTTGAAAAAGGAAAGAGATAAAAAGTCTAACTCAGATAATGCCAATGCTCAGAAGAAAATTGATAATAAAATTTATAGACTTCTTAATAATTTTTTATCTCCATTTCAAGAGCAGCTGATATCGATGCTTTCTAACTATTACTTTTATGATATGCCTGAAGATTGCATTGCTTTATTCAAAAAACTTTTTTCGACCTGTTTAGACTTATTAGCCGATATTCCTTTCAACGATAATTATCCAAATTTCCACTATAAAAGAGCCACGCACATTGATTATATGGATTCTGATTTCTCTTCCCTAAAAAAAACTATGAAGACAAATTTTAGGGTCATCATTTCAGGCGTAAGAGGCTCTGGGAAAACTACCTTTATCGGAGATTTCATTAATAGAAGTTCATTTACTGATATATGCTATTTACATTATATTGACTCTATTGAAAACACACTTTCACAGATACGTTTTTCTGACACTACTTGTGCAACACTATCATATGAAAAAATACACACACGTTTGAAGAAAAAGAACGGTTCTTCTATACTGATTATTGATGACATGAATCTTTCTTCAGAATTACTATCAAATGAACTCAAAAAGCTAGATTTATTAAACCTGCGGATTTTTATTCTCACCTGTAATACCTTATATAAAAATCCAAAATATATTCCCTTTACTGTACCTACTTTTACGGAAGTTAAGCTAATAGATTACTACAAAAAAATCAGTAAAATCACCAATTTATCGCAAGAGGATAAAACATGCATTCTAAAATGGACTTCAAATAATCCTTTACTTGTATCTCTTCTTGCATATGCCTCTAAAAAGGATTCAAATGCAGCAAAACAGCTGTTATTCAGAGAGGAGGATCGCTTTAATCTACCGGATGTTTCTTTTAAGCATCCCTATGACCACCAAAAAAAATCGCTGTTAGGTCATATTAAAAAATTGTATGATGTGTCTATATTCAAGCATGAAAATAAAATATTACGGGAAAACTTAATTATATTAAGTTGCTTTTACAACTACACTCTTCCCATTTCTTTTGCAGAAAAAATTATTCCAAATTTCAGCATCGTTAATTTGGAACAGCTCTCAGAACTCGGCTTTATTATGTTGAACCATGAATCAGATGAGGTACAGCTTTCTGCCCCAATAGCCGAGGCAGTATTTGCGGTTGAAAAACCATCTGTTGTTGATTTGGAAGAAGTTCTTCATAACATAACCGTTTACATACAAGAATATGATATTTTGCTCCAGGATTTACCCATTTCTGGTATACTTTTCCCTTTGATTGAACGCTTACAAAGAACTGTGATTACAAGTAATAATCCTCATCAAAAAAAAGTATCCCATGTTCAGAGGCAATGGTGGTCTTTTATATATCTCTGCATAGAATACTACCAGTCTCTCGGGAATTATCATGCCGCAAATGCACTTATAGGATTACTAAAATATCCCGATAAAGAGACTATTTTATATCCTCAAGCGACAATAGATCAAGATTTGTTCTATTTGATAAATGCATGGTTCAGAAATGATTGTCAATTTAACTATATAATAGACGATTTGACAAATATCCTCCAAAAAGACAGATTGAGTCTTGCAAAATCTTCAACACGTCCGGAACTTTATATGCCCAATATAGTATTATGTAATTATTTAGCCTCCATTGGACTGGATAAAATAATTCTTAGGATTGTAACTCAACAGCATATTATAGATCCACGAAATATAGACTACGAAAAGCATTTTAAAAATTTATTGAATGTAATTTTGATCACTGAGGCGCCCTATCCGCAGATCAAGAAAATGTACTACAAAAATGTATATGAAATTTTATCTGCCCATATAGAAACAATACATCTTGACTTTATTTACAGATCGTTCCATTCCATACAAGCTTGCGGAAATAAAGTTATAAAACTACAGATGTTGACCGTTCTAGCCTGCCAGTGTTTTAATATCATTCAATATTTAATCAATACGCATCATCGAAAAGTGATAACTAAATTCACCGAAAACATACTATTTGTTTACTTATCTGAGATACTAAAGAATTGTGCTTTCCTGCCCAAATACATATTTCAACTGTGCTTCTTTTCTTTTCTTAGGTATAAACAATTGCATCTTGCAAGAAATAAGAATATTCTTGATTTAGATACGGTTTGTGAATATTTAATCAAAAAGTGTCCTGTATTATCATCCGAGGAAACTACAGCCTATTTATCTTTTAAACTATAAATCTTTTCAAATTCTCTATCTCTTCTGACAGACCTGCCAATCGCGGTGCAGGTCTGTCTCAAAATCTGTTTCCCATTTTGACATATAGATTCCATGGCTCAAACATTTTCCGATGTTTCTGCAAAATAAAGGGAACACCACACGATGTTCCCAAATTATTTTATATATTATAAATTTTTTTCAATTTCTCCGCGCCATTCTCCAACGAGGCTTCATGTAACGGGAAGTATTTATCATACAATTCTTCCGGCTTGATCTTATCTACAATATCCGCTGACTTCAAATCATATTTCCACTGCATATAAGTATATATATCTGCCATCCACTCTAAAATAAACTCGTCATACTTTTCATTTATTCCAGCTTCAGAATTTACTTTTATGCCAAGGCTTCCTAAAACCTGCTTTGGCGTCTTGTTCAGATACATTGGATTTCCACGATCCATGGCCTTACGGTAATCACTTTTCATATAGTCTTCTATCACACGAAATGGCTCATTTGTATTCCGGGCGATCAACCTGAACAGATATCTGTTTTTTTGGATCATGCTGTCATAATAGCACATATCATAAGCCGTTTTACTCATAATAATCATTCTCCTTATGATAGATCAGTTTTTTCTGAATTGCATACCGTGCCGTAATTCCAAGAACCGTATACCCCTCCATCAGAATTGCCTGCATACGCCCCTGCATAAATTTATTCACTTCGCGCCTTGCTTTCAAATCATCATCTGCATATTTTTCTTCTGATGCTGTCTCATATGATCCGAGCCATTTAATCTGACTAAAGGCTTTTTCAGATTTCAAAAATATCTGATTCCCCAGAGAACCTTTATAAAACAACCGCTCCACTTCCGCAATGTTAATCTGATTTAATAGAAACGCTTCTATTACCTGTGTGTAACTGTCATCTGCACGATATCCTTTAATAATATCATATAAGGACGTGTCCACTTTATACATTTCAACAAGTTTTTTCCCAAGTATTTCTGCCGCTTCCTGACTGGTTCCGCGGTTAGAGACAACCTCTGCAATCCATGCGAGCACTCCGAAATCCGCCAGGTTAAGTACCTTTAAACCGCTCATATCTAATTCATATTTATTGACGATGGAATGAGATGGATCACCATTTAAAGCAGCCCAGCTTTTTGCACGGTCTTCATATTCCGTTGTATAAAATCCATTTCCATAATCATTATCGTCCTTGCCGCCAAGATAAACAGGCGTTTGAATAATATGATCAGAGCCATGATATACTTGAATTTTTTTTATATTATTTATTAATTCTATATCTTTATTAATATCATGCACCGAGTCTTACCTCCTCATCTCTTACACCTCTGACTATAGGATACCACCTCCTTCCGCAATTCACAATAAATCCATATGTAAATATTACTCACAATTTACATGTATCTATCAATCACTTTTTGGCCTTTAAGTACAGGATCAAGCGCAAACCTCTACTTTTCCGCTTTTATGCCGATAATAGTAAATCTGATCCGAAAGCCATTCTTCCTTTCCTACGATTTCTTGATTAACCTCTCTTACCATTTTCCTCAATGTTTCTGCATCCTTTTCCTCCTGGTCTGACAGTAATATAATTTCATGCAGAGAACTGGGAAGAATGTAAAAATTACATCCCAGAAGATCAGATAAACCCTCCAAAATATCCGTTCGGAGTATGCCGACAGCGCCATAAATATAATCTCTGTTTGTTATGACAAAGCATTCTGTCGGCAAAGAGCCTCCTCCCTTCTCTTCAATCTGAACAAGAAGGTTCTCCATATTGTTTATAAGAAATTTCTCTTCCTTGAAATTATCAAACGCCGCCTCCCAAAGCATTTCTTCCGTAATACTCCACGCCTGCAGCATCGAATAATTCACGGCTGTACTGGCAATCTGCCTCTCCTCTCTGTCCAGTATCACTCTGCAGTAAATAGCCAGATCTAAATAACTTTTATACGGAACATCCTGCAGAAACTCCCTATTCCAGTCTTCTTTTAAAATACACAGTTCAACCTTATCCTTGACACAATTCCACTCCCATAGATTTCCCGCCACTTTTGACTCCTGCGCCTTGTGGTATATTTCTAACGCATATCCTGCGCATGCTTCTAGCGTCCACCCCAGACAGAACTGCTGATAAATCTGTTCCGTATAAAGGATTGGCTGTGGATCCTTCTCTTTGTCTTTAAAGCTAATGGCTTCTTTCCTCGTCCCATTTGCCTTTTGCCTGGAAACTATCTCTGCCGAAACATTATCTCCAAGCCTGTCACTAATTTTTTCCAATAATTTTTCTATAAATTCTTGATATTCCATACCTGCTGTCCTCCTTCATCTACGCAAGCGCTTCTGTTAATAGTCTGATACAAAAGCGGAAACCACCATAAAACCCCTGTTTTTGACCGATTAGGCTTGCTTTGCACAAAATCATACCTAATTTTTCTCTATCCAGAGTCATAATATCTGTCTCATCCATCAAAACAGAAAGCTGATCACTAATAGAAAAATCATCCCGTTGAACATCTTCCTGCTCTGCGTATACTTTCTGGTATATCTCCTCAATAATCACGATCAGTCCTCCATCTGTTTTTCCTGCTTTTATGCACTCTGTTCCTTATATTCTGCATCAAAGACATCCTCGCCCTTAATCTCTGACATATCCTCCGCAATCTCATTTTTGATCGTCTCATCTGTCGAGATCGCCCTTCGGAAATCCGCCTTAATGGGCGCATATTTTAAGGCCTGTTTAATTACGGTCTTTTTTGCCATGGACTCATAGTTGGTTTTCCACGGGCTGAATGAGGAATCAAAAGACCTGGCATATTCCCTGGCATAGGCGTCGATCGCTTCTTTGCTCATGACCTCAAATCCAAATCCCCCATTGACCAATTTAAAAAGGCCGTAGAAAAGTCTCACCTCTCCACGGTCATGTAAGGCCGGCCTGTGCTCCAGTTTTGGGTTCAGACCAAGCGCATATTCAAACTCATCATTCTCATATACCGCCTGTGCGGATATGATCTGCATCTGAGGATTCCGGTAGCCCAGATCGATCAGCCCTTTATAGCCGATCTGGAACTGGCACTCCATAGTTCCTTTATTATTAAACGGGATCAGATACGCCTGTCCGAGAGGCGTGTTTGGCTCTAATCCCAACTGCGCTGCGTTCATCAACGCCGCAAGGAAACTCATCTGGGTACATTCCTGTAGCTTCGGCGTGGTATTTAATGCAGATAACGCCATTCTGGTAAATCTCTCCGGCGTGATCACTTCCGGAAGTGCTTTCTTAATTTCCGGCATCATTACTTTGATGAGGTCGGCAATACTCATAGATTTCTTTAATTTTACTTCTCCTACCGTTGTCTCTGCTTTCTTGGCAAGTTCATCTTTTACATTATTTGCAGCTCTGGCTGGCATAATTCTCATCCTCCTTCAATAATATCCTAATGATCCAATACAGTAGCTTTTCTTTGTACTTCATTCCTCTCTTTCTCCCATATGTCACGCTACTTTCACAGTAAACCTGCGGCTCGACGTAACCCGGAGATACTTATCATAGATTTCTGGCTCCTCCTCTTTTAGCCGCTTTTCATCAAGGCCGCTTCTGGTAACCGGTTTCCACGACACTCTGTAGGACGTATTCTCCGCTATTTCTGCATCGCCAAGGTATAATTTCAATTCCTGGTCAATCTGCCTTTTCTCTGTTTCCATCTTGTCCAGCAAAGACAAAAGTTCCTGGCGGCGCTTTAGTTTTTCATCAAAGCCGTTCAGAGGAATGGCAACACTTTCGGTCTTTTTAAAACGCTCCGCAATCGCTGCATCTGCCACTTTCGATCCGTCCGGGTCGGGAATGACTCTTTTGAGGACATGTTCATTCCAAAAATTTTTCTCCATATGGATTAAATTCCGAATGATCTCTTCATCTCTATCAATCTTGTAATATTTGAAATCCCGTCCATAGATCAGTACCGCAAGATACCACGCATCCGCATTACACACACTCATATAGTGGTGGCATTGAAGCTGATATGAAAGTGGAATTTTACCCTCCTGCCAGTTTCCCTCTGCATATGGACTTGCCGTCTTACACTCTAATCCGGCGTTTTCTCCTACCACCATTCTGTCGACGTCCGCAAGCATAAACGGATGGTTTTCATCATAGAACATGGCGTTGGCCCTTCTGACTTTCTTCCCGGAAGCTTCGCAGAAACGTCTTGCCACATATTCCTCCAGCTCTCTCCCCTGTCTCATGGCTTCATTATCTATAACCTCAACCTCATCCGAGGTCTTATCGTAATACACTTGAATAGCCGTCCGGTAAGGATTTAGTCCGCAGACGGCTCCTGCATCGGAGCCACCTATTCCTTGCTTGCGGTATAAAAGCCATTTCTCATGCTCTAATCCTGCTGTCGCTATCAGCTTCTTCATAAAAAACACTCTCCTTCCCCTTTCTTTTTCCAATCTCCCGTATCGTCTGGCCAATACATTCACTGATATCCTGTACATGATGATCCTCGTAATCCATCCAACGATTATAAAAATATTTAAGCAGCTCGGGGACGGCAAATAAACTCTCCAACTGCTCGGAATCCAGATATTCTGCCTTTTCTGCCAATGCTTCGTAAAAATTAATCATACTGTCAATCAAATATGCATTCCCATAAATCTCCCCGGGCGTTTTCTTTAACATCTGCATCCGGAACACTTCCAGCTCCGCACTGATCTTCATACAAAACACGGCTTCCAAGTCCTCTCTCTTCATCCTGTCCCCTCCTATGCTGCCAAGATCATCTGATAAGCTTTATCGATAAGCGGATTGCCTTCCGTCGTCCTTGCAAACAGATTTTCTTTATATTTCACCGTCTGTCTTAACGGTTTTGCGTGGGTGGCAAAATCTGATACTGCATTGATAAACCGATAGGCGTTCTTTCCGGTATCCTGCAGATCGGGCGCATCAAAATACCGGCTCTTCATATCTTCCTGCAGCCGGCTCATGTTTTTGATCTGCTGGGGTGTGGCGCCTTCCTCAATCGGCAGGAGGACTTCGATATAATCCCTCACTTCCCGGTCAGTGATCTTCTTCATGCGAAGACGTTCAAACTCTTTTCCCAACTCATCCATATATCTCTCTGCCTTAAAAAGCGTATCACTTGCCTCTTTCATCTTGTTCCTAATATCTCCCGTATGGATCATAGACCATGACCGCTCTGCAGTTCTCAAAGCCAGATTCAGCGTATTATTGCATACCACCCGAATTGGAGTCACCGCTACTTTGACCGCCCCGGATCCATCATGCGTATTGGAAAACAGCAGATAAGGGCTGATCCGTTCTCCTGCTATGATATATTCATGGGGCATATGGGCCAGCAGCCACACCTTCTTTCCCTCCTGCAGACTGCCCGCCGTCTCATATCGAACCCCCTGGCCGAGCAGTTCGTCCGTAAACGCAAAGGCTTCCCGGTTCTGGACGACCTTATAACGGTCGGTAACCACGCCCAGGACCTTCCGGTCTGACTCCCTTACATTCGCCTTATAGCCTTTAATCGGCTCATTTTCTGTTGTATAAATCGGTTCCTGCACCACGTTCCAATCCAGCCCTGCTGCGATCAAGGCGTCTTTTGATCCCGGTGCTGCCATCACTCTGGTCCCCAACCCGTGCCACGGTGTTTCTCTCACATAAAACATACTCTCTACATTTGCTGACATTAGAAATTCCTCCTTCTTTTTACCTAATTCTCTACTTGTTCAATTTACTACTGCTGCAAATCCGTTTAATCATCGTCTCTGAAAATCTGCTGGACGATGACTGCAGCAGCTCCCAGTAACGCTAGAATAATCTTATCCATCAAGCCCCTCCCTTCTACGCATAAAAAGAAGGCAGAACCCTAAATGAGTTCTGCCCGTAATGTTGTATCATAGTTATAATATATGACTACAAATCTCCATATTTACATACTATCTTTATTCAGAATATCTTTTATCCTAAAGTACTGTATTTTGTATTCCTTAATCTTCGTGTGTTATCATTTCCATATCTAAAACATCTCGTGTTAATGGTGAAAAAGCGTCACATGTTTTTGCCAATCTTGCCCCCAATACTTCGTCAACTGATAGTGCTTTCGTCAAATCCAAAAAACCACTATTAATCAAATCATCAAAAATATCCGGATCTTCCAAATCACACATCTCAATTATCTTTCCCGCTTCTGTTCTACAACACAATACTGCTCGATCATTTAAATGCTGTCTAGCATGTTCTTCTGTCATACTCATATGAATCCTCCTCAAATAATTCATTTCTTAATTTTCAGCATTATCTAATTCATATTCCGCATAAGAATTTAATATTTAAATAATTTTAACAACCTTGGCCTCCACAAGTTGCTTTGCTCTTTCTGAAGATGTCTCAAAAACATACCCCGGAGATAACATCTGTCCCATTTCAGTATCTTTATACTTTTCTATAACACACACCTTTACGAACGTATTCTGTTGTTGCCCATAGTTCGATGTTGGAGAGTGCTTAAGATAGAATTTTCCATCTTTTAAATTAAAAAGTTCTTCAATATATCTTTGTGTTTTTTCTTCTTTTATATAAGGCTCTGCGTTTTCTTTTGCTTCTAATGCTGTTCCCCAAATCCATCCAACTATGCCGAGAATTATAATTTTACCAATCCATCCCATGGCAAAAAACGGTCCTAAGCCAATTATAATAGCCACTATACCAATAATTGTAAAAATCATTTTTTTATTTCTCAACCTTGTTAATTCTTGCGATATATTTTTTCTTCTTAAACTCAAATATAAATTTAAAACTTGATTATTATAATCGCTTATTTTGTGTATAGCAAATTGAGATTTCAAGTTATTACTTAAGAGTTCTTTCAAAATAACAATAGGGGAAAGATTTTTCGACTCTAAATGTTGAATCATATCCCTTTCTTGATTCTCCACTTCCTGTTCATGACGTAATCTTTCTCGTATTCGATCTGCCTCCTCTTTACTTTCATACTTTTTATTACCAACAACTTTTTCACGCTCTGCATCAGCTTCTTCGACTGTTTCATATAATATTCCTAATACCGTTCGTCTTTGTACATCCAAGGAATGTAATAACTCCATTAACGGAGTTAAAACCTCATTACCAAACCCGGTTTCTTCATTAATAGATTTTATAACGGAAACAGCTTTGTTAACACTATTATATGACGACACATCACATCTTTCATATTCCCTCTTTATTTTATCAATTTTGCTATTTGCCTGCTTTGCTTCTTCTATTGTATCAAAAAGAATACCTTCTTGCTTTGAAAGAAGCAATGCCTTTTTGTTAGGTATAGACCCTGTAATATCGAGATAATAATCGTAAACAGTTCTTTCTTCTTTTATTTTTAGATTTAATAGTTTTTTTACTTTTACTTTCTCATTTTCTAAATCAAAATTAGTTTTCAACTCAAGACTCGAAAGAGCCGTCTCTAACTCATAAAAGCCCTCTTTTGTAGAACATTGATTTATTTCCAAATTTATTTTTTCTATTAGATGTTTTTCAAATATCAAAGAGAACTGTTTTCCATATTTTTTTTCTAGTGATTGGATCATCATTTGCTTTTGACAAATATCGTCTACATTTCGTATATTTACTTGGTCTATAGTGAATTCTATTACCGCATACACAAACTGCTCAACAATATCGTCTATTTCTGCCACCTGCATTTGATCAGAAGCTATTTTTTTAAGGATAACTAAATCATCAATTTCATTCTCTATTTCAATAAAATTTGAATCATTAACGATATTAACCACTTCTTTTCCTTGTGCTATAAAATTTACCAATATTTTAGTCAATTCATCGTTTAACTCAGAATCTAGTGAAATATCTTCATATTTTGATAGGTTGTCTAAGAATTTTTCCAGCCCTTTTCCGTTAATTTTCCTTATCTGCTCTTCTATGCTTTTTACAAACTTAAGTTTCTTTTCTCTAATATTTTTTTGTGAATATTTTATACTAATCCATTTATAAAGATTATCAAATGAGCCCTCTTTTACATTTTCGAAACACTTGTCTATCTCTGTATTAATCAATTTGTATATTACTGCAGATATATTTCTAATGCCAAGCGTTATCCCTATCTCTAGCAAGTCTTCCTTTGTTTCTTCTTTCGGATATTCTTTTAATATTTCTTCATAATATCTACTTTCATATGGATTCTGAGCTAATAATTCAATAGCAAATTGTTTTTTTAACTTTCCTGCTCCTTGCTCAAAATTCATATATATATCCTTCTCCTTTGTTTTATCATTGTGTTTAAAAACAGATGGATATGAAGAACTAATATACTCTATAATATCATTTATCAATTCTTTAGTAAGCTTTTCAACTTTATTGGATGTCCCCGAATGCAATTCCAGGACTATTTTCCTTTTTTGGCTATTTGCACTATATTTACTATTTTCGTTTCCAATTGCATTTATCGTTGCATGCACCGCCCCCGATCCCATATTAAGTACTCCAGCAGTTATAGCTCCTTTTATTGCTCCAGATAGTCCAAACCCTCCCCCCATCCATTTTGATCGATATTCTTTTCTCACTTGCCTATAAAGCATTTGTAAGTCTGTTTCAGAATCAATATTTTTACAAACCTCACTGGCCGCACATATATCTTCTATCATTTCAACAATATAATTCTGAACAGGGAGAAAAAATTCTGAAAACTGTAATGAAGGAAACTTTTCTTCAATATTATTTAGCTCATTGACTATATTGGATCCATATTCCGCCATATAAAAGGCCATATCACTAATTGCAGAAATTTTTGTTTTATCAATTTGCTCCCATTCTTTCCTAAAAACTACTGCATGATTAATTAGCTTATTATAAAGAATATCTTTAAAAAAATAGCGCCCTGCCACAGGTTTAGATATGCCGAATAATCTAATTTCTTTGGCATATTCTAAATCTATAACCTTGCATAATTGCTCTTCTTCTTGTTTTTTCTTTTTCTCTAAAATTCCATGTTCCTCTTGATATTTTGTTATTATTGCATAAATATCTTCGGTTTCTCGAAATCCGTATTTATGTGATTCTTTGCATATTTTCATCATTTGCTGTTGTGTCAGATCAATTTCGTCGATTTTCCTGTATTCTTGATCAATAATTCTAGTAATCGTTTTTAGATTTTTGTTATATTTTTGTATCACCTCATCCTGCTCTTCATTACTTAACTTACATAAAATGGTTTGATCCAAATCATTTTTCTTTCCCATAATATAAGTAGAAAACTCATTATAGAATAAATCTCTATACATCTCTTGTTTAAGATCCACTCTATTTTCCATCTTATATTTTTCAACTATTTTAAGGGTATCACTTTCCGATAAGTCGAATGCCTTTCCATATCTTTCAATACTTGAAAGTGTATCATCCGAAATCATATAATCACCATTTTGGATCATTTCTATCCTTATATATTCATACACTTTATTTATTCGCAATAGCAATTTATCAATTATATGATCCACCTGTTCTTCTGACATCTCATACAATTTTGCGTTTTCATAGAAGTTTCTTTTATCTATTTTCATCCCTTGACAAAAACAAAAGAACACTTCTTTGCTGATCTTATCTATATACTGCTGTTGTATTAACGAAAATCCATTCCTTTCTTCCCTCCTCTCATTTTGATTTGTTGAAAAATCGGTCAATTTCGCTCCACAATTACAACAATATTTAGCATTCTTATCAAGTTTTACTCCGCAATTTTGACAAAACATATTATCTCTCCTTTTATTTTTTTTATAAAACTTCTACTACAATATATTTATGGTTAATACTCCTTACAGCCAGTAAGGAATTACCAGTCTTGTTGTTTACCTTTTTATTTGCAGACTTTTTTTAATTTTATCACCACATCTATCTATCAGCAATATATTTAGCAAAAATATATCCATAAAATAGTGTAATTATATATCCGACAGGTATATGTTTGTAATATCTTGTGGAGGAAATGAGCAGATGGATTTTAAACAAATAGGAATTCGTATTAAAAAAATCCGATATAGTAGAGGACTTAGCCAAGAAAAACTTGCTGAACTGATTGATGTTTCACCTCACTATATCTATGAGATAGAGCGAGGATCAAAAGCCATGAGTCTTTATACTCTAGATCGGTTAGTTACGACTCTAAATATTTCTGCTGATTTTTTATTATATGGTCATAAAAATACCGAAGATCATTCAATAGAGGAAGCTGATAACTTATCCCTATTGACAGATACTCTCACTCCTAGAAAAAGAGCGACATTAGCAGAGATTGTTGAAATATTATTGCCAAGATTAAAATAGCTCTATTGAATATAACTTTTTCGGAACTTACATATGTTCCGTTTCTCCTTTCTTCATATCCGTTTCTCACTTACTACAGTTTTTGCCCTCTGTAATTCTTTCTGCTAATGCTCTTAAACAAATAAATTCCTGTATCCATTTTGGCTTATTCATTCGTTCCTCATAGATTTTCTTTATTCTCCTTTTTCCTACTCTTCGATCCAGTACTGCAAACAGATAAGCCACCGGGTTCTCCCATGACAGACATTGTTCGACTGACCAGACATTCAGATACAGATGCATCGCATATGCCACATCGCTGATCTCGAACAACCCCTTCCTTCTCTTTTCTTCTTCCGTAGGATATCTGGCACTCTTATAATAGACATTACTGTTAGCGATCATAACCTCTCGATTTTTGTCTATAATAATCTTGAAAAATCTATTATAAGAACAAAATGTACAATGACATTTTGGATTGGCAGGAGGTTCTGTTCTGTACTTGGGTCTGCAGTATTCGAAATCATACACCACCCTGCCTTTTAATGACTGTGCCATTCTTTCATACATAATTTTCCTTGTTTTACTCCACATATTTCGTTCTCTCCTCTCTGCAAAAACAGAAGCAGCAAGACCACTTTGGCCTTGCCACTATTTTTAACTCATTCTCTACAAAAATATTCTATTATATACACTTATCTTTAACATGCCTCTACCGTTTACTATACTATATCCTCTCTCAGTCCATAATTTCGCAAAAACTTCTGCTGATAAACCAAATCTCCGGCTGCATAGCCTTTTATTATCTGTCCATGCTCATTCTGATAAGTTACAGGTACTAAAGGTATCCCATACATTGACCCTAATATCTCGGCAAACTTATTAGCCAGTTCCCAGAAAGACCATCTGAGAATATGTAAGTCATTAATATTAACCGGGTTCACAACATAGTGGATATGTCTATGACTCGGCTTATCTGCATGCAGAAAAGAAATACACTGATACTCTGGAAGGCATAATTCCGTCGTAATTGCCATGATACTTTCTATTGTATTACAATCCAGATCCTTTTCATAATTTTGTGAATCAAAACTGATAATAAAATGCCATGCTTTTGTATAGGTCTCTTTATAGCGTCTTTTCTGGAGATATAAAAATTGGTCATACACACATTCTATTCCAAAGGGATAGAGATGCGTCATTACGGAAGAAACACAATGGTTTCTGCAATAGAACAGCAAGTTTCTTAGCTCTTTATTCGATTTATAAAGACAATCTTTGTATTCCTGCGCTTCATCTTCATATTTTGCTATCTTAAACAATGCCATAGTTCTTTCACTCCTTCCCTAATCAGATTGCAACTCTCACGAAGTCCGTCCGAATCCGGGCCCAGTTGATCCAGTTGATCATCACACAAAATATTCTGCAAGCATTCAGCACTTGATGATATTATATTCAACGCTTCTGATGCTTTTTCACTATATAAATCGTCTTGATCATTCCGGATCAGATACCTTATATAATTGGACCTGTCCAATTTTCTTTTCTGAGCATTAGCGTCCAGCAATTCCTTGTCACTGGAAGACAGTTTTACATACAGTACCTTTTTCTGCATAAAGCACCTCCTATTCTTTGCGCATTTCAGCAAGAATGGCAAAAGTATATACCATTCTCAAACCAATAAGTTAATCGCTGATAGCTTATCCAAGCTCCGATTACTTTATAGTTAGTTATGTTTTATTATTTACTATTATCCAGGCTTCTGTAGTCTTATATCCTCTTTACTTTCTCACATTTTACGAAACAATATAGTAATATATCAGTTTTCAGAGGAGGAAAGAAATAATGTATGATGATACAGATAATGATCTGATAAATATTGATGAGCTCTGCCAACGTCTGCTGATTGGTAAAAACACAGCTTACCATCTTTTAAAAACAAATAAGATCGCAGCATTTCGAATAGGGCGTTTGTGGAAGATACCAGTAAAATCCGTAAATGATTATATTGCTAAAAACAGCTACGGCAAAAAAATACCGGACTGATTCGATTCAGTCCGGCTCTTATTTCCATTTTTTATGACAGTTCAGTCTGTTCTGTGGTTTATATACTCTTTAATTACTTTATACACATATTCTGCATTATTTATTTGCTCTTCTGTATCATGTTTACTTGCAATAAACATGTCATCATAGTCCGAGGCATTACGAATGGTAAACGCTGAACCAATCATCTTGGATATCTCTGTCGGAAAGATACCTTCTTTAATATATCTTCGTCTAAATTCTGCAATCACTCCACTATGCTTACTGGAATCAAAATTATCAAATACAAGCACTGCTCTCATAGCATGAAATATAGCGTAGCAGGCTCTATTATTCGCAATCCTGTAATTGCCTGCGTCATAAAGCAAACAAGCTGCATCCAAATCTTCTCTGGCACGTTCTATTCTGTATTTCGCATAATCTTTTTGTAAGGAACTATATTCAGGCAATCTTCACACCTTCTCTCTCCACATTCTGATAAAATGATGACACCGGAATGTACTTCTGATATAATTCATAATTTTGGACAACAGGCGCCAATACGACATCATATTCCAGATCAAGTTTATCTGATATGTCCAGAATACGATTTCTCTCAGAGCTGATATTCTCCAATGGAACATTTAACAAAATCAAAATATCAATATCACTGTCATTTTGAAAATCTCCGCGCGCACAGGAACCATAGAGAATCAGCCCTTCCAGTTTTATTCCATATATCTTTTTTGCTTCTTCTGCAAATTTATCTATGACTTCTCTAATCTTTTTTTCCGTCATACTATCACCTTCTTTACAGTTACTGTATTGCTACATCTTTTCCTTATTATACTTTGTTTTCAGATATTTTACCATCCCTTTTACTACACCACGATAGGTCAAAAAATCCCTCATCTCACCAGATGAGGGATTACATTCAGAACTCTTCCATGTATTATTTGATCCATTTGTCGTAAATCTGTCGTAAAACCGATCTTTTTGCACTTCCAGGATGCCTGCAAACGGCGTATTTCCGCACTTTTTCAATCTTGGGATTTACTTCCGACCCCGAAGAATTTCTTTTTCTACCGTATTTATTATATGCCATTCCATATACTAATGCAAGACTTGTTTTGCAATTATTCATCGAACATATGTTTGCTTTTTATGCGATTCTATATTATAATACTACCAACAAGGAGGGATGTTATGAACACGCCGCATATTTATATCGCCATTGACCTTAAAAGCTTCTACGCTTCCGTAGAATGTGTGGAGCGAGGACTGGATCCTCTGACTACCAACCTGGTGGTAGCCGATCCTTCCCGGACAGACAAAACTATCTGTCTGGCCGTCTCACCCTCCCTGAAAAAATATGGCCTGTCCGGCCGCAGCCGCCTGTTTGAGGTCCGAAAGGTTTTATCTGATATCGAAAAACGTACGGGAAATCCAGTCCCCTATATCATAGCGCCGCCCCGCATGGCTCTCTACATGGAATATTCCGGGCAGATTTATTCCATTTACCTGAAGTACGTCAGCGCTGATGACATCCATGTCTACTCCATCGACGAGTGCTTTCTGGATATCAGCGATTATCTTGCCCTTTATGATACTGACGCCCGTTCCCTGACCAAGGCCATTCTCCAGGATGTACAGAAATCCACCGGCATCACCGGAACTGCCGGGATCGGCACCAACCTTTACCTGTGCAAGATTGCCATGGATATCATGGCGAAACACACGGATCCTGACGAAGACGGTGTCCGCATCGGAGAGCTGGATGAGGAATCCTATAAATACCTGCTCTGGGATCACCGTCCCATCACCGATTTCTGGCGCATGGGACCAGGCACTGCAAAGGCTCTGGAAAAGCGCCAGATCTTTACTATGGGAGACTTGGCCCGGGCTTCACTCGACCAGGAAGAGTGGCTTTACAAAACCTTCGGGATCGACGCCGAGCTTCTCATTGACCACGCCTGGGGACTGGAACCCTGCACCATGGCCGACATTAAGCACTACCGTCCGGAAACGAATTCCCTTGGCAGCGGCCAGGTACTGCCCTTTGCCTACCCTTATGACAAAGCCCGGATCATTGTCCGGGAGATGACGGAAGAATTGATCCTGAGCCTGACTGCCCAGGATCTGGCCACAGACTCTGTCACCTTGCATATCGGCTATGACCGTTCCGGCCTGGACCGCCCCAGGTCTAAGGCTGTTCCGGCATCCTCGGCCATCCACATTGACCACTATGGCCGCACCGTTCCCAGGCCCGCTCACGGCACCGCCAGACTGGAAAGCCCCACTGCCAGCGCCAGCCAGATCCTCCCTGCTGTCCTCTTGCTCTTTGACCGGATCGTGGATCCAGGGCTTCCCGTCCGCCGCGTAACAGTCACGGCCAACCGCGTGATAAGCGATGCCTATACACAGTTTGACCTCTTTTCGGATCCTGCAAAACAGGAAAAAGAAAAAAGGCTCCAGCGAACCATGCTGGAGATCAAGAAAAAATATGGAAAAAATGCAATTCTGAAAGGAACCAGCCTGCAGGAAGGCGCCACTACCATCGAACGCAACGGCCAGATCGGCGGACACCGCGCCTAAGGAAAGGCTCTTTGTTGGTGTTTTGATACTATAGAAAGAAGGAAAGGATATGAACCCGCCCCGCACAAAAGCCGCCCGGATCTACGGCGACATCATCGAAAAATCCCGCCCGGAAGACGAGGATTCCCGCATCCGTCATCCCCGGATGCCCATCCCGGACCGGGCCAAGATCTTTGCGCCTTTTGCCGCCCTGACCGGCTACGAAAAGGTCATCGATCAGAAATCTGCTGAAGCACTTCTGGTCCCCCGCCCCATCCTGGCCGAAGACAAACTGGAGGCTCTGTCTGTAATGCTGGGACAGCTTCAAAAAGGCCAGACGGTACAGGTGGCCTTTTTCCGGCAGGAAACCACTGGGGAACCCGAGCATCCTTCCACAGACTCCCCTTCCTTGGGCGTCTTTTGCACACAGATCGGGACAGTCTCCCGCATCGACACAGACAGCCAGCTGCTCACAATAGAAGGGACGGAAATCCCATTTCAGGATATTCTGGAACTTATTCCTGTCCCTCGGCCAGTTTAATTGCCCCCTTTTCACACGAGTTTTCAAACTCTTTCATAAGCTGCTTTAAGTACTCCGGATCATTGATCGCCCGTAATATATCCTCTGTACGGTTCTGCTTTTCCAACATTCTATACAAATGATTCAAGGCATCTTGGCCTGTTTCCCGGCCTTCCCGGATTCCCGCTTCCCGGCCTGCCTCCCAGGACTCTTCCCTCTCTTGACGCAGGTGCTTCTCCTGATCATATTCATAGATACTCATATGCTTTGCCTCCGCCCGATTCTTTCTTAAAAATTCCTCCAGGATTCCCTCTTCGATACACTCATTGATGGCCCGTTCTACCGCATTTTCAATCGACGTCTCTCTTACATATCTCCTTACACGGTCTGTATATTCTGCATACTCCCACAGAATCTGGCAGGCGTCCATAAACTCTGGATTATGTCCCGCGTTGATGTTCAGCATCTTGGCTTCCAGATCCAGCTTATGACTTTCTTCCTCTGCCGCATACATATCTGACAGACGAAGAATCTGGGTGTCTGGTCTTTCCTCCTGCCCGTTATAAAAAATGATAAACTGGGGCGGCGGGATCTGTACCAGTTTTCTTCCATACAGGTTCTTATCCTCCGTCATCCCAGCATAAAGGTCCGCCAGATACAAAAGCATCCGCAGCGGCAGATTCGGGCTGTAGGTCGACTGATGCTCGTACAGATATAACCGGGAATCGATAAGAAACGAAACGTCGTTTTTCATGGCCATGTAGATGGCGTTTTCCAAAGTGTTAATCTCCAAAAGATCTGGATCCGTATAATGGGTTCCATTCAGTGCATTATAAACCTGCAGAAGCTTTCCCTTGTCCTCTAGTAACCGGATAAAAATCGTAGATTTATAAGTTCTGTTGAAAATCTGTCCCTTATGATACGTTACCTGTTCTTTTCTCTTTCTTGTCATAGGCGCCTCCTTTTTGTTCTATGCAGGAGGCCTCCCAAAAATCTGCTGCCGGCCTTATCTCTTAAACTTCTCAAAAGCATCTGTCCTGGAAACCTCTCTGCAATATTAATTGGGTGTCAAAGCATTGAGATTTCTTTTAGATCTTTTTAGAATTTTAAGACACGACAAATGCCGCAAAAGAAAAACTGCCAGAAATATAATGCTTTGAGTATATACTAGCATATATTTTTCGCAGTTTCCATGTGAAAAGTTTTATTTTTTTCCTACCCTGTGATCAGCTTAAAAAGCGCGATGAGGACGGAAAATACCGCAACGCCTTTTTTCAATGGTTCCGGCTTTAAAACCGCTGCATTTTTGCTGCCTGCCCACACTCCAATGCCGTGGCTTACCATCGACACCAAAAGCAGCACCGCCATCTCCTTCGGATCACACTGAAGACTGTAGCCGATGCAGGAAGGGATCGCAATAAACACGGAGTTAAACAGCGCTATCCCCACTGCAGTCTTTACCGGTACGCCAAGGACAACCAGAAGCGGCATTACCAGAATGGGTCCGCCCGCCCCGGAAAGTGCACAGAGAGCTCCTGTCACCGCGCCAAAGACTATGCTAAGGCCCAGTGGCAAAGGTTTTCTCTCCTCCGTTTTCTTCTCAGCCGGTTCTTTCCGGAGCAGTATGGAAATCCCGGAAGCCAGCACGACCAGATAAAGAATCCTTTTTACAATCGCTTCATCGATCATAAGATTAAGGCGGACCCCCAGCACTGCTCCTATGAGACTTCCGGCACTGATCACAAGCGCAAGCTTAAGATCCAGGTTCTTCGCTTTATAATAATTATAGGCTCCCAGCACACCGGAGATCAAAAAGGCAAAAAAGCTAAGCGCCATGCCCTGTACCGCCGGCATCCCCAGGAATCCCGAATACAGCATGGGCAGGAGAAATCCGGCGATCCCTGTCAGCCCGATCATTCCTCCCACCAACAGATTGGCGATGATGATTATGATATACACCGTCATTTCCTTAAGCCATCCTTTCCTGTTCCCGGAAGCGGCACACTTCCCGGTAAATTCTCTGCTCATCCATCGACAGGATCTCATAATCTTTCATAAGCACCTTCCCGGCACAGATGGAATCCCTGACATCCCCGGCATTTACACTCTCCAGGATCGTGTTGGCAATCTGCCCGTAGGCCGCCAGGTAAATCCTGTTTTTATCCAATCCGATGATATCTGCCCTGGCCCCCGGCCGTATCGCTCCGTCCAGGCCGGCGCTTCCGCCCAGACAGACCTGGCCGCCTTCCGTGGCCATTTTCAGGATTGTCTTTGCCGGCATAACGGCAGGCTCCGCAAGCGGCACGCCAAAAGTCAGATTCATGACAGAACGAAAAATTTTCATCTCATTAAAGAGGCTGAATCCTCCATGCGCCGCACCGTCCGTTCCCAGACCGATCACAAGCCCCCGTTTCAAAAGCTCCGGCGTATGCGGAGCCGCTTTCCCACAGTTGCTGAACGGGCAGTGGCAGACCTTCACCTTACGGTCCTTCAAGATCTCTATCTCCTGTTCGGAAAGAAGAAGGCTGTGGGCTCCCAGGAAATGTTCTCCCAGCACGCCCAGACTGTCCAGATACTCATAAGGCCGAAGCTGTTTCCTTTCCATGTAGAAATTAATCTCCCCCGGATACTCGTTCATATGCGCCTGGAGCATGGTCTGTTTTTCCTTTGCCCGCTCCGCCGCCCGAAGGATCAGCTCCTCGGAGCAGGAAATCAGAGATCGCAGAGAATAGTAAACCTTAAGATTTCCCAATCCGTGGAATCCTTCATAAAGTTCATCGGTCTTCTGGACCGCAGTTCCGGCATCCATGGCGATCGACTCCGGCAATCCTGCCTGATCCATGGTAGAATAGGAAAGCGCCCCTCTAAGCCCGCTCCCGGCATACACTTTTGCGGCTTCCTCCATAAAATAGCTGCCCGCGTCGATAAATCCGGTGGTCCCGGCATGGATCATCTCCACCGCTGCTGCCTGCGCGCTCAGCCGCATTTTCTCCGGCGTCAGCGTACTCTCATAAGGCAGCATGATCCGGGTCCAGATCATAGGCATCTCGTCCAGTACCCGTCCCCGCAGAAGCTGCTGCCCGGTATGCATATGGCTGTCCACCAGTCCCGGCATATAGATGCAGCCGCTCCCGTCCAGTTCTTCCTTCCATTGGTAGCGCTCTTCCAATTCCGCAGCCGTGCCAATCGCTTCAATTTCCCCATCGCTGATCAGGATACTTTTCCCCTCTGTCAGTTCAAACGTTTCATTCAGATAATCACTGTTTCTGATCAAAAGATCTGCTTGATGTTTCATTTGCTTCTCCTTTTAAATAGCATTGGTCAAAGACAGCACAACCTGCGCGATTGCCGCGGATCCCAGAAAGGTTCCGGTCATGACCAGCACGCCTACGATAATCATTTTCCAGCCCTGTTTTACAAAGGACTTGATCTGATCTCCGATGGAAATGCCCGCATAAGCGCCTACCAGCGTCAGCGGCGCCGTAAAGTTAATGCCGTTTGCCGCAGCGATCACAAACTCCCTGGCAGGGCAGATCGGACTGGCTGCCAAAAGTCCGATGATAGAGCAGTATGCCACGATCGGCAGTTTCAAAGGCAGTATTTTACTCACTACCACCGCTGCCGCCGAAATCCCCAGCAGCACCAGGATCCCCAGCAGGGAATCCATAAATTCCACATCAAATCCGATAAAATTCGCCAGGGCAATGCCAAGCCCTGAAATCACCAGTAAAATTCCCCACTCTGCGTACCGCATCTACTGTACCTTCCTTTCTTCTGTCTCATCCGTTCCCATATTTTCCTGCTTTTCCAGTCTCTGCCGCTCCAGCACTTCACTGGGCTCCCGTCTGAGCTTTGCAATCGGCGGCTCCAAAAGCTGATACAGCTTCTTCGTCAATGGGATCCCTACAAAGATTGCCACATAAATCCCCGTAATACCGGAAATGGTCTCGCTGGTGCTGGCAAGGGCCGACAGTTCCGCCGCCATATCCGGATAGATCAGCGCCAGACTCGCCGTCGCACTGGCCATCAGGATGCCTGCTCCCACACCGGAGGCCATACCAAGGGCATAGGGATGGAACAGGTTCAGAGACGCTACAATGGTGGTAAGGAAGCTAAAAAAGATCGTTCCCACCATACCGCCTACCACGTAAATAGAAAGGCTTCCTCTTGTCTCCGGTGAATCCGGGCCAAACATATCTGTGATCAGCGCCAGGTTGGACTCCCGGTTGATAGAATGGGTCGCACCGATAGCTTCTCTTTTTAATCCCAGGAGAAGAGCAAACGGCATGGCCAGAAAGATCGTCCCCAGATTCCCGATTTCCTGCAGGATCAGCGCCGGTCCCGCAGACAAGATCACTTCAATACTCGCTCCTGCGTTGATGCCAAGCTTTGCGATAAACGGACAGATCGCTACGATCACCAGTTTCGACGCCGCTTTGACCTCCTTTTTATCAAATATTTTCAGGACCTCAGGCCCCGAAAGCACTCCCATGATCAGGGAATAAAAAATAGGGAACAAAATCAGCGTCCCCGGTCCCAGCGGCACCTGGATCTGTCCGATGGAATCTGCGATCACGATAAATACAAAAGCCAGGATGAAAATCTTGTACTCTGCTTTCAGCCTGGCCATTGTAGATGGATAAACATAGGTTTCCTTCTTCATCTCTCTTCTCCTTTGTCTTCTCATTCGTTTTTTCATAACTTGTCACATACCAGCGCATTATATAAAAACAGACACAGGAAAAAAAGGACAAATGAGCTGTTTTTGTTGTATACTGTAAAAAAGAGGGGGAAATCTGCTATGACATTATCTGAACTGCTTATCAAGGTGCCGGAACTGGAAAATTATCTCCGCTATATGCCGGAAGAACTGAAAACCCGCTGTACCATCAAGACCTATCCGCCAAAGACGATCATTCATCAAAAAGACGCCGATCTTGATTACTTCGGTATCGTCTGCGAAGGCTATCACCGGGTTATCAATGAATTTGAAAATGGAAATGTATTTATGATCGAAAGAAATGATCCTATAGATTTCGTGGGAGAGGTAACAATCCTTGCCGGGAAGCCGTACACCTCCGTCACGATCGAGACAACGACGGACTGCACCGTCCTGTATTTTTCCAGAAAAGATTTTGAAGACTGGATTGAAAAAGATATTCACTTCCTGCGCCTGGTCTCCCAGAAAGTGGCATATAAGCTGTACCGCTCCTCCTACAACCGGGGCAACCGGCTGTTCTACCCGCCCCAGCACCTGCTCCTTTTCTACTTTCTCCAGTACATCGAGGAGTATCATTCCTGCGTCATCCGCCGGACCAGGGAGGAGATTCACGAGGAGACAGGCATCTCCGTAAAGACTCTAAACCGTACCATCCGGAAGCTGAAGGAAAGCGGCATGGTGGGGATCACCAAGGGGAAGGTGACCATGGACGAGGCCCAGCAGAAAATGGCTAGGGAATATGTGCAGGAGGGGCGGGAGTAAGCGGGCTGAGGAAAGGCGGAGACAAACGCTAAAGAATTCTTCTTACCGGATACATTCCTGTTCCAATTTTATTCCCCATTCTATCATAAGCTGCAGCGTTTCCAGATACGAGGTTCCATCGCTTTCCGCCTGTTCCATTAACCTTTTCAATCTCCTTTTGTCATTTTCCGTCAGCGGTCTGGAAAACTCCCGGTACATGCGCAGTTCCTCTATCCCCATATGATAAGGAAGAAACGGAATCCCTGTTTTCCGGCACAGATCTTCATAGATTTCAAATCCTCCCACGTCAATATCTCCAAAATGGAGATACTGGATTTCCGGCATCTCCCGGTATATTTTCTCCAGAAGAGTTCTTCTCACCCGGTTATGATATCCGCCCAGATAGATGATCAAAGCGTCTTTTTCCTCCCATCGGAAGAACGTGGTCAGATTTTCAATGGTGATAACCTTTTTCGTACGTTCCGTCCCGAAGATCCGGATGCCTGACAAGTCCTCCCCCGAAATGCCGATTCCCTGCCTCACAACCGAAAGTTTCAGCCTGGCATTTTCATCGTTTCCAAAATCCACTACGCCTTCACCTTTCAGATATATGTAGTTCGGCGTATGGTAGATTCCGTGCTCCGCCAGAATGTCTTCCGTCTCCATTCCTTTGAACTCTTCGGAAAATGTCCGGAAAATCTTTCCCAGCTTTCCTTCTAATTTTTCCAGAGCTTTGCTGTCCGCAAACTCACGGATGGAAAATTCCCTCTGATAGCTTTCCTTCTCATTTTCTTCTATTGCTGTCACTGCCTGCAAAAGACGTTCCGTATCCTCTGGACATGCAAGATCAATAAACTCCTTCACCGGCCGATTCTTTAAAAGCCGCTCCTCCAGCCATGCAAGGAAACATTCTGCTACGGGCGTCCTGCATGTTTCCCTGGCAGACCGGATGATTTCCAGCTGTTCGCAGATGAGCCGGGACAATGGCTTTCGTCTCAGATACTGATAAATCTCCGGCACTTTCCGCGCATCTAAAATCAGCCGTTCAATGATATGCCCTTCTTTTCCGGATTTCCAGGCAATCTTAAGCCAGCCCCTCTCTTCCATTTCATGTGCCCAGGCATGAATGCTTTCATAAGAAAGAGAGCTTTCGTCAAAATATTCCGGCAGTGATGACTTTGTAAACCGAAAACTGATATGCACCGCCACCTTGTTGTCGCCGCGAAAGAGGCTGCTTTTTTCGTATGAGTCCAGAAGAGTGTTCAGGATCCTGGTTTCAAAACGTGCCATTATAATACTCCTCCACATAGCTTACCTTTTCATCCGTCATCACCAGCAGAGTTTCCTCCATGGCAGGGCTGATGTACTGGATCTTATCTGGAGGCGCCGCAATAATGATCTGCAACGGAAGGCGCTGCAGAAACTCCAGCACTCCGCCGATCCTCTCGTCATCCATATTGTTAAACGCCTCATCAAACATAACCAGGCCGGCCGCCTCTCCTCCGATGTTATTTCCATACAGCTGCACAAAAGATGCCGCTACCGTCACATAAAACGGCGTCTGCGTCTCTCCTCCGCTCTTTTCCTCACACACCTTCGAATAGAGAGAATAGCTGCCGTCCATATGCAGAATCCTGATATCATAATCCATATATGTCCGGTAATCTGTAAATTCTTCCAATGTCCTGGCATTATTATCATTGTCAATGGCCAGACGGTCAAAGAGTTCTTCGATCACTTCCTTGTGCGTCTCATGGAAAATACCGCTGAAGATGGATTCTCCCTGGATCATATTGAAATCATCCATGATCATTTCATAATATCTGCGGTGGCGGCGGCTGGGCATATAGAGGAACTCATACCTCTCATTGCTGAAAGTGATGTCTTTCAGCGCTTTATTCAGCTCCTTAAATTCATTTTGTGCCTGCTTCATGTTCTCCTGAAGCTTTGCCAGAAACTGCTCCCGGAACTCATCTTCGGCAGCTTTTCTGGCTGACTGTACCTTGTCTTCATATTCCAGCACTTCGGACGTCCTCAGTCTCTCATAAACAGCTTCAAACTCCGGATATCCCTGCATATTCGGCGCCGCTCCAAAGTTGTATTCAGTTTTATACTCGATCATGACATCCTGCATCTGCTGCTGCACTTTATCCAGCAGTGTCAGATTTGCCTTCTGCCGTCTCTCAAAATTATCCCTGAACTGCACGTAGGACTTCTTCTCTGTCTGCTTCTCATATTCTGTCTGCCACTGGGAATATTCCTTCCCTGCACCTGCCACGATTTCCGCAAGCTCAGCGCTCCGTCTTGCTTTCAGATCTCTCTGCTCCTGGATCTCCCGGTCCTTCCCCTCGATCTTTTCCTGGATCCGTCCCAAGGCTTTCTGATATTTTCCTGCTCTTATCTCCAGATCTGCCCGGATCTTTGTCAGCGCCTCCAGCTGTACCTGCTTCTGGATCAATGTAGAATTCTGTTTCAACGTCTTAATGTTGTCCCGGCACTGCTTTACCGCCGCCCGGACCTTGAAAAGACGTCCGATCACATCCAGCCGGTAACGGATGTCTGTCTCATCCTCAACCGAAAGAAATCCGGTCACCCGCTCCAGGTTTTCCAGCCGCCCTTCCAGCTCCCCTACCAGGCTTTCCAGTTCCTTCCTTTCTGTTTTCGCCTGCTCCAGCTGCACCTTAAATGCATTCTGCCCAATAAAGGGCACACGGAATATCTCCGGACGGATAGCGCTTGCCACCCGGTTTTGATATTTCATACACTCTCTGGTAATAGACACCGGATATTTCTTCAGGTCCTCATAGCGGCTGCACATCTGTACCTTTCCAAGAACCATATTGACAAAACGCCTGGCATAAGGATTCTTTGATGTAACCACCGATGCCAGCGTTCCTTCCGGGGCTTTGTCATACTGTTCCAGCCCGCGGGCATTGATAAGCCCCACGCCGTATGCCTTTTTCTCGCGGCGCAGCCTGTCATAGGTACCAAGAGCGATATCAAAGTTCTCCGGCTCCACCAGGAGATAGAACCGCTGGGTATTCAGATATCCTTCCACCGCATTGCGCCAGCTCTCGTCTGTAATCTCCAACGCTTCGCATAAGACCCTAGGCTCTGCCTTTCTGCTGATCCGCGCAAACTCCTCCAGGACAGCTTCCCGCAGCCGTTCCACGGATTCAGGATAAGAAAGTTTCTTTTTCTCCAGGTTGCTGATCTTGTGTTCCAGACCCTTAAGCTCCTCCCTGCGCCGGGCCAGATGAATCTGTACCTCAGCAGCCTTACGCCGGATCTTCTCATACATTTCTTTCTTATACTGTATCACCTGTTCCAGGATTTCTCTAGCTTCAGCGGTATTCTCCAATGTGTCTATCTGCCCAAACACATCCTGATACCTGGCTATACAGCCGTCCACATCCTTGATTTCCAGCAGTTTCTCTGCCTTCTTAAGCGATCTTTTCACGCTGGCAAGGAGCTCTCCTTTCTCTTTCAGGAGCTCCTTTTCCTCTTCTTTTAATCTCTCCAGTTCCTTTTCCTGCTCCTCCAGCGCCAGAAACTCTCGGTTCTGTTTCAATTCCACACGCAGATTCGTCTCGATTTCCTGCTGCTGTTCTTTTTCCTGAACAACCGCTTCCAGATCCTTCTCCGTCTCTTTTTTCCGGTATTCTTCCGCCCGTTTCTCTGCTTTCAGCCGCTCTGTCTCCTCTCCGGCAATGTCCACAGCAGCCCTTGCGAGGAAATATGTGTACATCTGATCCTTCTGTATATTGTCTGCCGCTTCATCATGAAGCTTTTCAATCTGCTCCAATTTCTGCATCCTGCGCCTTACAGACTCAAGGGTTCGCTCCAGATCCTGATAAGTACGCACATTCTCCCGCAGGACATCAATATTTACCTCTTTTTCATCCAGAACATAGGAATACACAAAATCTTTGATATCATCGATCGGCTTAAAAGCAAGCGCTTTGGGTATCAGACTGAAAAACTTATCCTCAATCCGTCCAAGCCTTGACTGAACCACTTTTCTTGCTTCTGTCTGAGTCTTCATCCACTGCCGGATCCCCTTGCCATTATGCGAACGGAATTCTGAAATGGACCTGGGCGTCTGATCCTTCTTAAAAAACATATCCTCCGAGAGCATACTTCCGTCGATCAGATATCTGCCAGTGGTCTCCTGCCCTTCTGATGCTGAATCCACCACTGCCCCCAGGATAAAGTATTTCTGCCGGCTCTCTTCATAAAACTCCAGTGCCACATGGGCGCTCACTTCTCCTGTTCTTTCATACGGACGGCTCTCTTTTCCTGTCTTACATCGGATATAACCTGTCAGTTTCCGCTTCCCGTTTTCATGGGCCGCCTTATTAAAAGAACCGGCGGAACAGAGCACCACAAACTGGATCGCGTCCAGAAGCGTTGTCTTCCCCGCCCCGTTTTCTCCGGAAAGCAGCGTCGCCGATCCGAAATCTATCGTACAGTTTTCAAACCTGTGCCAGTTAATCAGCTTCATTCTCGTCAGCTTCTTCATCCGTCTGCCTTCCCTTTCTGTATATCTCTACTTTCTCATATGCCTTCTTAATATCGTCAATCTGTACTGCCATTAGGATAGAATCATAAATCAATATCCTGCTCTCTTCATTTGCCAGATCCCTGTCAAGGATCTCGATCAGCTGAAATCTGCGGAACACACTGAGCGCATTGCGCATAGTCGTCTTATCGATCATTTTATCCCGGATCTGCAGGCTTAGATACTTATCCTGGATATCTCCCAGGTTTACGATCACTTCATCGCTGATAGAAAGCTCCCTCTTTTTTTCATCATACAGGATCCTTAAGATCAGGAGAATGATCGATTCATACAGCTTCAGATTCATACGGTTATAATTATAGGCATTCACCAGCTGTATCACGCCCAGTTCCTCGTTCACTTCCAGCCGGTATCCCAGCACGTCCAGGTACGTCTTAAATTCATTTTTATATTTCAGCACGAAATAATAATCTGACTTACTCGTCTCATTTGCCCTGCATAAAAAGCAGGCGGATAAAAGTCTGTTGCTGATCCGCCGGAAATCCTCTTTTTCCCTCTGCAGCATTTTATCAAACAGTTCCATCTCATTTCCTCCCGATCCTGAAATCCCGGAACCTGTATCCTCCAACCTCGATTATCTCTTCCGGCTCCACATAATATTTCAGCTTCTTTCTCTGCCCATAAAGCCTGATATAGATAATCTTCACAAAGTCCTCCGCCGAAGCAAGCGGAAGCTGCGACGCCATCATCTGCGGGCGGTCTTGCAGCTGATCCAGCACATAATTTTCTATTTTCTCCTTGCTTAAAATGCGCTGCATCTTCTCCATCATCTTCCGCAGCTTCTCCTGCCGGGCTTCCAGATCCACCTCATGATTCTCAAGTTTTTGTGGAACAAACTCTTTTTTTCCTTCCGTAGGCGAATAGAATGACCGTTCATCCAGAAAACTTACGGAATACAGACGGATCAGATCATCCAGGAACCCAATCTCATAGATACCGCCCAGCGCCATCTTATCTTCATTGATCCTTTCATTCACAGCCAGAAGTATTTCTTTCAGCTGTCCCCTCACATCTTCGTCACCGGAAAGCAGAAACTTCGCCCGGTTGATGGCCGCCCGCTGATACTGTGTATTCTTCTGGTTGATTTCATTTAAGATGTCGTCCATATTCCGGAAGGCCTCTATGATCTCATGCAGATACCGATATACCGTATCCTGTGCCTTTTCCAGCGAAATCTCCTGGAGCTGTGCCAGTTCCCCTGATGCCTTCTCTATGTAAGACCGGCTCCTGCTCCTGCTTTCCAGCCGCTCGATGATCTCCGGCCGGAACTTGGACACATTATCCGAAGTCAGAAGCCTGTGGTAGGCTTTATCTACAATATTTGTGATATAATCATTAAACAGCGCATCCATAATCTCCGCCACTGTGCGGTGCCTCGTCAGCTCGTCAATATAATGCTTGATATTGGAATTCAGATTTTTAAGCCCCGTGATCAACAGGTCCGTATTCTCCAGGATCTGCAGAAGCACGACTCCCGGATGATCCGTATTTGCCCTGACGAGGCTGTAAATTGTATAAATATAGCCCTGGTATTCTACTTTCCTCCCGTCCGCGATCTCAAGAAGCGTCTTGATCAGACGCACTGCATAATCCATAAAGTTCACTCTCTGGACATAGCTTTTATCCGTCTCGATCTCAATCCAGCCGTAAAACTCCAATTTCCTTAGGATTCCGTTAGCCTTGCCTCTGCTGTCCGCCTCCGCAAACTCTTCATCCACCACATCCGCAGCGGCAGACTGTTCAAAATAGTACTGCAGTTCATCCACAAGCACTTCTCTCTCCACGCCAAAAGAAAGCTGATGCTCCATCACGGAAAACAGCCTGCAGATACAATCCCAATATACGATTCGATTCGGTGAAGAAAGGGGAACAAAAAAATTCCCCGGAAGAATATGAAACATTGAGTGTCCCTTCCTTATGCGAATTTCACTCTGCATCACTCCTGGTGTAATAGGTTGAACGGCCGGAACCATGTTTTACCAATACGCCCCTGTCAACCAGCTGTTTGATAGAATTTTCCACAGAAGTCTTTCCGATAGTCGGACAGAGTTCCATGATATCACGCTTAGTAAATTTTCCGATTTTGCCATACACAGCACGCCTTACGACCTCTACTGCCGGGAGCTTTTCACTAACAAGATCTACTCTGTCCTCAAAGTCTCGGTATGCTGCAAGGATCGTTCGCAGTAGATACTTAATGAACGGTGCAGGATCTTCCTGGTTCTCATACCAGCCACGCTGACAGGCTTCCAACGCATCGTAATACAGATTTTTATTTTTAGCAATCTTACTCTCCAGCGAGACATATTTGCCGATCACATAACCGCTTTTATATAAAAGTAAAGTTGTGAGCAGCCGGCTCATCCTCCCATTCCCATCGTTGAATGGATGGATGCAAAGGAAGTCATGAATAAAAACAGGGGTCAGGAGAAGGGCATCAATTTCCTGAGTATCAATCACACGATTGTAACTCTCGCATATCGCATCAACCGCAGGCGGAGTCTCATATGGGCTTACCGGAGTAAAGAGAACAAATTCATTTCCCTCTGAGTCTGTTGCACTAATATAATTTTGTGTATTCTTAAAGTGACCACCGATCCCCTTCTCCGAATACCGAAACAGGTCACGGTGGAGCTGCAGAATATAATTCGCCCGGATCGGGATATATTCATAGTTCTCATGGATCGTGTTTAAAACGTCACGGTATCCCATAATTTCTTCCTCATCCCTGTTCCGAGGCGCGGTTTTATCCGCCACCAGTTGTTTCAGCCGTGTATTAGTAGTCCGGATGCCCTCAATCTCATTAGATGCCTCAGTACTCTGGATCTTTGCAATCTCTACCAGCCTATCTAGTTCTTCTGGTTTTTGCTTAAGATACAGTTCCTGTCTGCCCTTGTATTCGTGGATTTGGGCGACAAGCCCTAAGATCTCGTTATCCCATGTCTTATTCTTCAGAACAGAATAATCAAATGACCTCATTTTCTCCTATCCTTTCTTCTTTTCTCCCAAATTATAGTTGATTTTAGGAGAAAAATCAAGTTGTTGGGAGAAAGCTTCTCCCAAAACCGTCCATAAACTGTTTTAAATACATATCCATAGATACCCATAGGCCTTGAATACATACTAGCACAGATTATTTTTTGGCTATAATAAGATTGAATCGCATTTTAGCCAGGAGGTCTCGATATGACATATATTAAAAGGGATTTGGAACCAAAAATATTATCGTTGTCCAAAGAATATTCAGCCATTCTTATCACTGGCCGGAAGAGTGGCTCTGCTCCACATGCCATCTTTATCACAACATGAAATCTATGGCAGCGGAAGCAATTCTCCTTTTTCAATTGATCTGAATGCACTAAAGGAAAGAGCCACAACACATGCACCCGCAGATATGCAGGAAATCTATCAGCGCATCTGGAAAGGGTCTATGCCAAGATTAATCAGCAGCCGCTTTTCCGACCGGGATGTTTTCTACAGCAGTTACCTTCAGACCTATATTGACAGAGATGTCAGTGAGCTTATCCATTTAACCGACAAACTGATATTCCGTGATTTTATCCGTGCAGCGGCCTGTCGTATCGGACAGCTGCTAAACATTCACGATATTGCCCAGGATGTTGGAGTATCTGATGATACCGCAAAACGTTGGCTTCAGGTTTTAGAAAAATCGGATATTATTTTTTATCTTCGGCCCTACTCCAACAATCTTTTGAAACGCACTGTAAAAACTCCTAAGCTGTATTTTTTTGATACAGGACTTGTTGCTTATCTTACAAAATACAGTTCGCCTGACATTTTGGCAAACGGAGCTTTAAACGGCGCAATTCTTGAAAACTATGTGGTGTCTGAGGTTTTGAAGACCTACCAAAACGATGCAAAAGAATGTCTCTTGTGGTACTATCGCGATAAAGAAATGCATGAGATTGTATTCTGATGCTGGGCTATGCCTCCATCGACACTTCTCCATTGTCCTTCCTCCTTTGAAAGTACTGAAAGCTCATAATTGACCTCGAGAGAGCCTCCAGATTTTGTTTCCGAAGTTCATCTTTGCGGCAATAAAATTGACTCATATCCCACAAAGTCAAGTAAGTTTGCTATGGCAGTCAGCCGACAGGCTGCCGCAAAGTTTTTCAGTGCCCGTCCTCCCCCGGAACAGTTTTACTCCTTCCTTCGCAAGTCAATGACACCAATCCCACCAATATCGGTAATCCTCATCTCGCTTTCAAACCAGCTTAGGTCTTCCTCTCTTCTCTCCACGAACATTTTCAGATAATCGGGGATTCCTTTCCTATAATGTTTAATCCCGATGACTCCCGGAGGATTATTCCGGCTCTGTTCCTTTTGGATCAATATCTGGTTCATTTTATTTAGCAGCCTTTCCGCATCTCTAACAAACAGCAGATCACAAAGAGACAGCTTAAAAGAACAATTCAGCAGATCTCCATCCAGAATCTTCCGCCTTGATCCGCCAAACAGCAATTCATAAACCGATGATGCCAAAGAGATATAGCCTCATTTATAAGCAGATCAATCTGCATCCCATTTTTATTACTGTAACTTAACAATGGATAATTATCCCTGGTATAAGGATAAAGCTTTTTGGCCTGTACCAGAAAACGGTATGCACAATACTCCTCCGAATACATATCCGAAGTTAGAATCCACCATTCCCAGTCACATCCATTTTCCGCCTCTTCATGCTTTGTAAATGCCTGATAATATATGTCAGGACATTTTTCTGAAACCTGGTACAACAGCCAGTCTGTTAAAGACTCCTCTTTCACATGTCTCTGTTTTTTCAGCCACCAGTAAATCTGGCTGGAACAATCATGAAACAACATGATACCATCACTCTCTTTCATGCGATTTTCCAAACTCTTCCATAAGCCGCTGGATCTCACTTTCTTCCATCTCCAGTTCCTGCGCAATCTCCCGGATCATTTTTCCTTTAGCCAGCTTTTTGCTAATCTGCATCTTTAATATACTTTCCTGTCCTTTCCTTCTCTTTTGTTCCCGGTTCTTTTGTTTTCCACTCATAGATACCCCCTTTGCTAAAATGACTGCAGGAGGTATCCCGTAAAAAATGATCTTCAAATTTCTTTAGATCTTTAGATAGATTTTTTAGACACGGCTCACACCGCCAGAAACTGCCAGAAATATAATGCTTTGGATATATACTAGCATAGGTTTGCCATGGCTTCTATATGGATTTTATTTTTTACAAATGAAGAATATTATCAGAAGAGAATCTTCTGTCTGATATCATAGCCGGCTGACTACCGACTGCTAAACGGCTAGATTCTGATTTTTGTCTGCGAAGGCTATCATCGGGTTATCAATGAATTTGAATATGGAAATGTATTTATGATCGAAAGAAATGATCCTATAGATTTCGTGGGCGAAGTGGCGCTCCTTGCCGGGAAGTCGCGCACCTCCGTCACGATTGAGACAACGACGGACTGCACTGTCCTGTATTTTCCCAGAAAAGATTTTGATTCCTGCGTCATCCGCCGGACCAGGGAGGAGATTCACGAGGAGACAGACATCTCCGTAAAGACTCTAAACCGCACCATTAGAAAGCTGAAGGAAAGCGGCATGGTAGGGATCACCATTCCGCGGCCACAATCAATAAAGAGGTTTCTTACCTGATGCATTTCGACATCTTCTTTCTTTTAGTAAAAACTTATACACGCCATTTGCAACTACACAGCCCAGCATGCACCCTAAAGAATTGTGAATAATGTCATCCCACTCGAATAACCCTCTTGCAAATATAAACTGGCTCACCTCAATCGTCCCTGACAAAACCGCACCTGCCAGAAGCGCCACGGCGGGATATATCCTGCGTCCCACTGCCACGGGAAGCAGGATGCCAACGGGCATGAGCATAACACAATTCATCAGGATTTCTGTCATCATCCCCCGGTCACGGGCAGCCAACACCTCTTTCCAGGACCAGAAAACAGTGAGTTCACACTGGCGAGAACTCACTCCTCTTGTGAACACCGTAGACCCAAATATGATTACCATATAGACAAGTGCGATTATGCCGCCTAAAGCCTGTGTTTTCTTTATCTTATGCACTGCCACTGCTGCCAGAAGGCACAACGTGCATACCAGGATCACGCTTCCGAAGAACAAAAATTCCCGCTCTGACCAAGGCCGGCTGTGTGTCGCTATCATCTGATATAAATCCATATATCATGCCCCTTTTTACCATTATTATCTTATCCCCACAATATGCACCTTTATCCCTCTCAGCACTCTAAGGAAAAATCTGTATCCTCTCCATAAGCACGGTGAGATTTTAAATAACGTCATCTCTACCCGTAGCTTTAATCCACATTGCTTTTTACAGATACTCCAATACTCCTGCAGCTGTTCCCGGACAACCTTTTTATCCCATCCCGGCGTATAATATCCCCTCATCAACCGCCGCAGGATATCTTCTGCCGTATCCTGGGCATTTTTCGTCATACTATGTTCCAGATAATATACCCTTCTGTTTTCTAACGCCTCTATAATATCAGGATGGTCATAATATATTCCATTTATGCGGGTCAGACTCTCTTCCGAAAGGCGGTAATAATATAGCTTTTCATCCACAAAACAAACATTCTTTGCTCTGTCATATATCCGGTGAAAAATAAACGCATCTTCATGGATCTTTCCTTCATCAAATCTCATGTCACAAAATATCTCTCCGCGGTACAATTTCGCCCAGACAGGCACAAAAAAATGTTGAAATCTCTCTCCTGTCATCTGCAGGATCTGCCTTCCGCTTAAACTATAAGACTGATATTCCTTCGACTCTGGTTCCTTTCCCTTTTCATTCCTAAACTTTTTATCATCTACCGCCACTATATCTGCTGCATTTTCCGTCATCATTCTTAAAGTAATTTCTAAAAAGTTTTTTGACAGGCAGTCATCCGCATCTACAAACGTAAGGTATTCCCCTCTCATATTATCCAGTCCCCGATTTCTGGCCGCCGAAAGCCCCTGATTCTCCTGCTCATATAACCGAACCCTGGCATCTGCCCTGGCATATTCTCTGCAAATTTCCACACTGTTATCCGTACTTCCATCCTGAATGATCAGACATTCCAGATCTGTATACGTTTGCGCCAGAATAGAATCCATGCACTCCCTGATATATTTCTCAGCATTATATACCGGGACGATTACGCTAACTAATGATTTCTTACGATTCATGATTTTTCCTTCACTTTCTTATAGCAGCTTTTCACATATAAGAACAATTGCGGAGATATAGCATATAATACATATTTTATTTTCCCTCTCCATCCCATATAACTCAGAATATCCCCTGTACCATACTTCCTAAAAGTTCTTCGCAAAAGTTCCTGATTTTTTTCAAAAACAGGACGATTGTATTGATAAAAACATTCCGTTATATTCAGAATAGATATAATAAGATTCGCCTGCATATATTTTTTTTCCTTTTTTAGTCCACCATAATTTTTTAGGACATCTTCTTTGGCATATATTCCTGTCAGCATTCTTTCATCAAATACACTCCTGGTCAAAGAATTTACAGACGGTTCACTATAATATAACACCTGCTGTGTATTTAATATCTCCCTGCAAACTCTGCTGTATAACTGTGCCAGCAAATAATAGTCTTCCGCAAAAAAATAGTCCGCATATTCAAGTGGCTTCTGAAACAGACTGCAACTAAAGATACGTGTCATTAATATCCAAGGATATCCCTTCATGGCTGACCTCAAAAAATGTTCCAAAGGTGTTTCTTCTTTATACTTGTACGGCATAAATATATGAGAATTGTCTGCTAGATATCTTCCAAATTCAATAATATCTGCTTCCCCGGTATAGGGATCGAGTATTTCTATATACCTCTCATCAATATGATCGTCCGAATCCACAAAGGCCAGGTATTCTCCCCTCGCTTCTTCAATTCCCTTTTTTCTCGCCATACAGGGATTACTGTGAGGAATGTAAAAGTACCGGATTCTTTCGGAGGGGTACTCCTGTACTCTTTTTGCCGTCTCATCTGTAGATCCGTCATCCACCACGATCACCTCAAACGAGACATCCTGCTTTGTCTGATGATGGATACTGTCCAGACACCTTACAATATATGCCTCTCTGTTATATACCGGAATAATGAAACTGTATTTTACTTTTTCCGCCAATTTCTACTCCCTCCTTCTTCCCTTCTTTTTTCGTACAAGACAGGCAACATACACATCAAAGAATACAATGCGATTCCCGTCAGGCATGCTACAATCAACACTGCCCAGCCATCCCCCAGGATTAAGATCCCTCTGACGCTGATATACATAAGCACCCCTGCCATGGTACAAAACAGCATCTCTCTTCCCGGTCGATTCCAGGACAGATCTCTCCGGCAGAAGTAAAACTGTATCGCCAGTACCGCACCTTCCGCCAGAACCGTCCCCCAGGCGGCGCCTGCAGCGCCGAATATGGGGATCGATACAATGTCTGCCGCCATATTCACCATGCCTCCTGCGACCAGACTCCAGATCCATATCTTATCTTTTTTTAACGGGAGAAGATATCCATTGCCGATCACATTGGATATTCCTATCACCGGTATGGTTACTGCCAGATACTTCATCAATACTGCCGCCCCTTCAAAACTTTCTCCCAGAAACAGAACCACAAATATATCTGCAATTCCTAAAATTCCCCAAAAGGCTCCTACTCCGACAAATACGTGAATCCTGTACATTGTCTGCAGCAATGCTTTTGCCTCTTTCTCTTTATGACATTCCGTCATATTCGTCAGTCGGGGCATGAATACTGTAGATACCACGCCAAATAGTGAAACCGGAACTGCCGTCAGACTTTGTGCATAGGTGTAATATCCCAGTTCTTCTTCCTGAGATAAGAGACCGATAATTGTCTTGTCCATCTGATGATAAACATTTAATGCTATGATCGGAATAAAAAGTATCAGCAGAGGACGCACATGTTTCCACATCTGATGAAAATCCGGTTTAATAAGTGGAATGTATCCCGGCAATGCACACCACGTAAGTAACTGTCCTACAAATGTACTTCCTACATTGATTCCCAAGTATACTATTAAATCTCCTTCTGAATGGACAAATAAAAAAATAGCGGCAATGGATAACAGCCGCATCAGAACATTCCTCCATATAGTAACACGAAAAGCTTCCATCCCCGCATAAAACCAGCTGATATCCAGTATAGCCGACAGCACGGAAATACAGCTGATCATATAAAGTATCCTGTTTTTTTCTGTAATCAGACAAAATAAAATATATCCTGCCAATATCACAGTTCCCCAGAGGAAATGTACAAAAAATATATCTATAAATGTATGTGCCGTCTTCTCTTTATCATTCCTGATATACGCAATCTCTCTGTTGCCATAGGTTCCAATTCCCAAGGCTACGAACATCACAAAATAATTCACAATATTATTTACAAACGATACCTGCCCTATGTTTCCCGGACCAAAAACTTCCGCCAGATAGGGGACCGTCAAAAATGGGGTAACCATCATAAACCCCTGGTAGATCATCTGATATACCAGATTCTTTTTTACAGAATTATTCATCCTTCTCATATATGACATTTTATTTTTAGCTCCCAGAAAGTTTAACTCTCTTCCTCTCTCTGTAATTCGCCCCTTTTTCATTAACTTTTCCAGCTGATCCAATTCTACTTCATACCTGCTTTTCCCTCGATTTTTTCTTCTATTGAAATGCTCCTTCTCGCCATACTGTTATCCTTCCTTCTCAATCTTCATTGATACTGCAGCCTGCATCCTGACATTTGCCGTCATCATGCGAAATGCTTTGGGAATTTCTTTTTGTACAGCCACAACCGCACAATCCATACGTTATTCACGGTCACTCTGACGGACCACCCCTATCTTTCCAGTTTCCGGATTGCTACCGGAATGGTCATATACTCCTTCTTTCCACCCTTCTGCACCTATTCCTTCAGGCATGCATATAACCGACTCCAAATAATCAGGGCAATAAACTCCATAAATGTCTTTGCATGCAGCGATTCACTTGTATGTACCCGGAACCTTTTGTTACCAAGATAAGATTTGTCTCCACGGAACAACTTCTCTGACGCATCTCTGTCCTTATACAGGTCGAATGCCTATTTTTCTCGGGAATGTCCGTAGTCTACTAAATCGCTGTCTCCCGCCTTGTAATTTTTATTTACTGAATCATAAAAAATATTTTTTTGGTGATCCTGTTTGTTATTCCTGCTTTTCTCCAGATGATACTCTGAAATGATCTTGCACAATATCAGGCAAATCCCCTCTCTGACATCTTCTCCGTCAAACTTCTCCCTTGACTTCAGGCAGTTCTTCTGCCAGAAAAATTTTCAGGAAGTTCGTATTCAGATACATCATCTCGCCATCGTCATCAATACACTTACCAATGGATGTACTTTTAGGAACCGTATACCCTTTTTCCGGACTCTAGTTATGTTCATATACATAATAGACACATGCAATTCCCTTGTTTTTTCGAGTACCCCAGCTGAATCAGATGGCACTTTTACTTTAAAATCACGAAACATAACAGACTTACGAGAGTTTAATATCGGGGAAGTTCACACGCTAATCCCTCCGAAACAGATCCCTCGTATACACCTTCTCTTCCACATCATCCAGGCATTCATCATACCGATTCGCAATAATACATTGACTCATTTCCTTAAACTTCCCCAGGTCATTCACAACTCTGCTTCCAAAGAATGTACTTCCATCTTCCAGTGTCGGTTCGTAGATAACCACCGTAGCGCCTTTCGCCTTTACCCGTTTCATCACGCCCTGGATGCTGCTCTGACGGAAGTTATCGGAATTGCTCTTCATAGTCAGGCGGTAAACACCGATAACGATTTCTTTTTCTTTCGCCACATCGTATTCGCTGTTGGCATCGTAGCCGCCGGCCAGTTCCAGTACACGATCTGCAATAAAATCCTTCCGGGTTCGGTTAGATTCTACGATAGCTGTCATCATATTCTGCGGCACATCCTCATAATTGGCCAGAAGTTGTTTTGTGTCTTTCGGCAGACAGTAGCCTCCATACCCAAAGGATGGATTATTATAGTGCGTTCCGATTCTTGGATCCAGACATACTCCATCGATAATCTGTTTCGTATTTAATCCTTTAACTTCGGCATAAGTATCCAATTCATTAAAATACGACACGCGGAGCGCCAGATAGGTATTAGCAAACAATTTTACTGCCTCCGCCTCTGTAAATCCCATGATCAGCGTATCGATATTCTCTTTTACTGCCCCCTCCTGCAGAAGACCTGCAAATGTCCTTGCTGCTTTTACAAGCCGTGCATTCTCCACATCCGTTCCCACAATGATACGGCTGGGATACAGATTGTCATAGAGTGCTTTCGATTCTCTCAGAAATTCCGGGCTGAAAATAATATTATCACAATGATATTTTTCCCGCACATGAGCCGTAAAGCCGACTGGAATTGTCGACTTAATCACCATAATGGCGTCTGGGTTATACTTGATTACCAGCTTGATCACATCTTCCACTGCACTGGTATCGAAGAAATTCTTTTTACTGTCATAATTGGTCGGCGCTGCGATTACAACAAAAGCTGCCTCTTTATAGGCAGCTTCTGCATCTAACGTAGCCATAAGATTCAATTCTTTATGGGCTAAATATTCTTCTATGTAGTCGTCCTGAATGGGCGATTTCTTGTTGTTGATCAGGTTTACTTTTTCCTCAATGATATCCACCGCTGTCACCTCATTGTGTTGGGCTAAAAGTGTGGCAATGGATAATCCTACATATCCTGTCCCTGCGACTGCTATCTTCATCTTTCTTTTTCCCCTTCTATATAAAATTCCTTATACCACTGTGCAAACCTGCGGAGGCCTTCCCTAAGACTGGTGCTGGGCTTAAACCCGAAATCCCGCTCCAAGGCACTGGTGTCCGCAAAGGTAACCGGCACATCTCCCGGCTGCATGGGAACAAGTTTTTTGTGAGCCTCGAAATCGTAATCTTCCGGCAGCACTCCTGCATGGATCAGCTCCTGCTGAAGGATATCTACGAAATCCAGCAGGTTCTCGGGCTGGTTGTTTCCAATGTTGTAAATGGCATAAGGTGGGACCGGCAGCCCGTCTTCGCCGGTCTTCTTCTCCGGCGGAGACTGCATGACGCGCTTCACACCCTCTACGATATCGTCTACATAGGTAAAGTCTCGTTTACAGTTTCCATAGTTGAAAATCTCAATGGTATCCCCTGCAAGCAGCTTGTTGGTAAAACTAAAATAGGCCATGTCCGGTCGCCCGGCAGGCCCATAAACGGTAAAGAACCGTAACCCTGTGGAAGGGATGTTATACAGTTTGGAATAGGCATGAGCCATGAGTTCATTGCTCTTCTTGGTCGCCGCATAAAGGGAGACCGGATTGTCCACCTTATCGTCCGTGCTGTAAGGGATCTTCTTGTTGGATCCGTACACACTGGAGGATGAGGCGTAGACCAGATGCTCCACACCCGGCTGACCGTTGTCATAGGAATGACGGCACGCCTCCAGGATATTGTAAAATCCAATCAGGTTGGAATCAATATAAGCGTCCGGATTCGTGATAGAATACCGAACGCCTGCCTGTGCCGCAAGGTTGACTACGATCTGCGGTTTATATTCGTCAAAAATAGAATTGACCAGTTCCTTATCAGAAATGGAGCCTTTAATAAAAGTCCATGTAGATTCCGGCTGGGAGTCTTCCATGGACTTGATCTGATCTAATCTATACTCTTTTATTGAAACATCATAGTAGTCATTCACACTATCAATTCCTATGATGTGTATCGACGAAATAGTTCGAAGCAACTCTAATACTAGATTTGCTCCTATAAAGCCGGCTGCTCCAGTAACCAAAATCGTCCGATTTTGTAGTTTCATCTGCATCTTTTTCCTCTCTTCTTTCTGTTTTATAGAGTTCTTTTATCGCCTATCGAATCTTCTTCTCATTCATCCTCGCTCTTCCTGAAATTCTCAATACTACAATGTCTATTTTTCTAAAACACAATCCATAATTTCAAAAAAGCCTTTCGTCTCTTGCATATATTCATCTTCAATAAATACTGTAAAACATATCTCTTCAACACTTTGCCATATTTGCGCATTTCCATTTCCTTCAGTATTTACAAGGCTTTTCTCCTCTTTATCACTAGGTTATTTAGAAGAACATCTTATTTTTGTTAGATTTTCTTCCTTATGCTAGAAGCATCTGCTTTATTGGGGTTTCCACGGTGTATAAGTTCCCTTTTCCAGAATATCTGCTATCCGCTCACAGGCATGTCCATCACCGTAAGGATTAGATGCATGAGACATTTTCTTATATTCTTCTTCATTCTCCAACAATAATTTAAATGTTTTATATATTGTTTCTTCATCTGTGCCTACGAGTCTTAATGTACCTGCCTCTACACCTTCTGGCCGTTCTGTTGTATCACGCATAACAAGAACCGGCACACCATAACTTGGACATTCTTCTTGAATTCCGCCAGAATCCGTTAGGCATAGATAGCTCCGTGCTTCAAAGTTATGGCAGTCAAATACCTCAATTGGCTCAATGATGTGAATCTGCTTGCAGTCCCCAAGCTCTTCATCAGCTGCTTGACGCACAACTGGATTCATATGGATCGGATAGATAGCCTTGCATTCCGGATGCTCATCCAGAACGCGTCGAATAGCTCGAAACATGTGGTGCATTGGCTCACCCAGGTTTTCCCGGCGATGAGCAGTGATAAAGATCAACTTAGAATCACTAACCCACTCAAGTTCTGGATGGGTATAGTCATCCTTCACCGTATGCTGCATAGCATCAATGACTGTATTCCCGGTAATATAAATGGTATCTGAGTTCTTTCCCTCGTTAATCAAGTGGTCGGCGGCAAGCTGTGTCGGCGCAAAATTGAACTGACTGACAATTCCAACTGCCTGTCGATTAAATTCCTCGGGATATGGGGAGTATATATTATAGGTACGAAGTCCTGACTCCACATGACCAACCGGAATCTGAAGATAAAAACATGCCAATGCGGTTACAAAAGTCGTAGAAGTATCCCCGTGGACCAGAACCACATCAGGCTTTACTTCTTCTAACACTTTCTTTATCCCATTCAGGATATTCGTAGTAATATCGAAGAGTGTCTGCCGATCTTTCATGATATTCAGATCATAGTCCGGCACTACACCAAATGTCTCCAGAACCTGATCGAGCATTTGACGATGCTGTGCGGACACGCAAACGACCGTTTGAATGCCTGAACGTTTCTTTAATTCATTTATTAATGGGCACATCTTTATTGCCTCCGGGCGTGTACCGAAGACTAACATTACTTTTTTCATAAGCTATCTCTCCTTCATATAAAGCTTATCTCGACCTAGTCGTCCGAACTCAATCGGAGAATATCATTTGTATCGTAAATGCCAATTCTTCATGGCACGCTGTAACAAGCCAACAGCACCATCTTGACGTTTTGGCTCTCCACTTTTTTCTGGTGTTACCCGAAATCTTCTCATTATCCTAGTACTCACCATTTTTACAAATCTTCACCCATTCCTAATTGGAGAAAATTGTATTTTCTTTAATTTTTTATAAATATATTTTTCTGCATATGAAAAGAATATAGAAATAAATATAGATATAATTCCTATCAAAATACAAAGAAGTATTCTATAGGCAATGTTATTCTGCACAATTACAATTACTCCCAATGACGCAATGCAAATTCTCCCAAATTGATTATGTGTTAAATAAATATTATAACTAATCCGCCCAAGATAGATTAAGACTTTATTATTAAATAAAAGATTATTTTTGACCTTTCCCGAAATGATAATCCAACAAATTAGAACAGCTACATATGAATATATACTTTGAATCCAAGAGTTGAAAAATATTTGAAATAATCCACAATATATTAATAATCCCACAAAGGGTTTCGTCGAAATATTGTTTTTAATATATCTTTCATAAAAAAGAATTCCTATAACAAACATAGGAATATATCTACTTCCAAGCATTAATACCGACATTGATGAACTATCAATCTGTAATATTTTCATCAAAAAGCACCCCATCGTTCCCAGAATTAGCCATATATAACATAGATAAACGGGTCTTTCAATTAATTTAACTTTATTTATCTTTACAACACAACATAATGCTAAGATTAACAATAGCATTAATTCATAAAACATTGTCCAATAAGCTCCGTCTATCTGTTCAACACCAAATACATCTTCTATCATTGTAAGATTGCATAGAATTCTAACAAATGATATATTTTCGTTTCCCATTGTTCTAATTAAAGAAGAAAATATAACAGCTATCCAATACATTGGATAAAGTCTTTGCATCCTATATATTATTAAATTTATAAAACTTTTTATCTCTTTTGCCTTTGGATATAAAAAAAAAGCACTCAAAAGAAAAAACATTGGAATTGGAAAAGTTAAATACGCAAAATTAAATTCTATATGCAATTTACCAAAAGTTTCCTGATAATATACAGAAAAATGATATATTATAATTAAGATTGCACCAACTCCTCTTACCACATAAATATTATTTCCTATTTTTCTATCCATCTTTTTTGCCTTTCTGGTCCGCTTCAAGTTTATGAATATAGAAAGCATTAGTGCACATAAGGAGAAATTCCGCCGCTACTTGTGCATATGCTATACCATACATTCCAAATATAATTCCGCTCCACAAAGTAAATACTATTAATGCAATACCACTTATCAAAAAGGATCTTGAATACTCTTTTGAATGTCCACTTGCAATTAATGTTTGTGTCCCCAAAAAATTGTTAAATATACTAATACATAGCCATATCAAAAATGGTATTAACAAATTTGCACTGTTTATATATTCTTTTCCAAATGCATATTTAATAATTATAGTTCGCATACATACAATTAATATACTACCAACCGAAAAGAAACCTGTAATAAATACTGCTATTTTAAAAACCAATTTTTTCCCTTTAAAATAGTTTTCTCTATATTTTGTGCATACATACGGATATAAAGCTTGACTTATTGGTGTAAAACACGATATCAATACAGTAGGTATTTTATATATAGCTGAATATACTCCAACTGTAGACGCATCTGTTACTATTCCTAAAATTGTTATTCCAAATCCAGAAAATACTTTTGATGTTATTGTTGTTGTAAACAAAGTAAATCCTTCTTTTAATCTCTCGATAATTTCATAATAATCCACTTTACAAAACTTAATCTTAAGATTAAATCTTGTTAAAAACATACCTGCTATTCCAACAAAAATAGAGGCTCCAGAATATATAACACAATAAAAATATAATGACTCTTTATGTACAAAGGAAAACACAAGTATAGTAGATAAAATTCGCGATACTACACTAATAACTGTTATATTTTCCATAACCTGTAACCCTTGAAATAACCATGTCTGTTTAATTGCATCTCCAAAAACACTAAGAAAAAGAATTAATAGACATAATTTTTGTCGACCTTCGTATTTGCACAAAACAATAATCCCTATCATAATGATTGCAGATATACAGGTAAGATATAGCTTTGCATAAACGACAGAACTTACGTATCTTTCAATCTTTCTTTTGTTATTTTTATCTATTTCCGCAATCTGTTTAGTACCGGTCAAATCAAATCCATAATTAACAATTGCCGAGAGGTAAAATATCCAATTTAATGCAACAGAATAAAATCCATACTGCTCTTTTCCGAGTACTCTCGTAACATATGGTATTGTCATTAATGGCAACACTGTATTAGCAAACAACAAAAAATATAGCCAGATGCTATTTTGAACAACTTTATTCTTTAAAATTTTCGTATATATTTCAAATAATCTAATCCGCATATTTCCTTTAGCTGCCGTTCCAAGAGCGAAACACTATACTCCCTTCCTATAATGTCAAGTCTAAAATCATTGATTTTTCAGGCTTTTCCTAACTTGTTACCTCATATAAACTGAGCTAAAAGTGATGAACAGTCATCGTATCTTGTACTGAATAGCTATAGATGGGGCACTTCATAAAGCATCCTTTGTTTGATGATTATAAAGACCTTTTTCCCTCTGTTTCACTATGATGGTGAACCTTCCGTGTCTACAGGGATCATGTCCCAACTTCCTTCGTCCCACCTGTTCATACACTGAGTGCCGGCTAAGCTTTTATACAGGGTCTATGCTCTATGGAGGATACTCCTGCCGGCTACAGCTCTTGTTTGTCTTTGATTATTTACTGACCTGACCGGTTCCGTACAGCACTGATTAAGTGGACGCTACGCTGTGCCTCCCCTTAGTCGGTCTTCTGATGACGGGGATTCTTTTTCCCCGTCTTCTTCGGGCCCCTTTCTAGAACCCTGCTCAACACCAGATATTTCTGAAGCTCAGCAGGATCCTGGAATTCTTCTCCTTTTCTGATCGATGATTACTCTGCAGATGTCTGTACATTCTCCAGATACCGGATATCCTTCAGCAGTTTCTCCGGATCATATGGTTTCCTGTCTTCAGCATCGTATAGATCACACGAAGAATCTTACATGCGATCACGATCAGTGACTGCATCTTCTGGAGCGGATTTTCCGCCCGTGTTGTATAGTAGGCATGGATCCATTTATATTCCTCTCCATATGCCACCGCTGACCGCACCGCCTGGAACAGCCAGTATCTCAGCCGTTTGCGCCCTCTATGGCTGATCCTGGTATCTCCTTTGTGCTTTTCAAAACTGCACAATACCAGCCCAAGTCCACTCAGTTTCTGCAGTTCTTTTGCATCGTCAAAACGGGAAATATCTCCTATCTCTGCAAGGATCCCGGAAAGAATCCTCTCTCCGATCCCAGATATCTCCAGTATGTTTTCTGCATGTGGGATCTCCTTACATTTCTCATTCAGTCTGTTTTCTGTTCCTGCAAGTTCTTCGTCCAGTTCCATGGTCTTCTCTACAAACCATCGTACGACTTCCTTCTCGGCTGCTATGCCATCTTTCAAACCTATGCTTGTTTCTGTATACTTTACGATTTCTGCAGCCCTGCTATAGCCGCGCCCCCTCAGCTTTGCTTTATACCAGATCTCATGGATCCCTTCTGCCCCCAGCCGGAGTATGTCTTCCGGAAATGGCGCTTCTTTCAGTATTTCCATACTGAATGCCCCGTCTACCTTCCCGAATGCGTCCTTATATTCCGGAAAATAGATTTTCATCTCTCTGTGCAGCCGGTTCATGTTCTGGTTCCGATCCTCTGTCAGCTGTTCCCTGAACATCGAAAGCCTGCGCAGTTCTGCGTACACTTTCTCCGAGAGGTATGGCATACCGTAGTTTCCATCCTTCACAAGGTTTGCAATCAGCTTTGGGTCTTTCCTGTCATCCTTCTGCTAGCTGTTATCTTCCAGATCCTTCGTCTGTTTCACAGCATAAGGATTTACCTGAACAACACTGATCCCATTGGATACCATCCATGCCGCAAGGCAGAACCAGTAATGGCCGGTGGGCTCAAGTCCTAAGACAATCTGCTTCTTATCGTTTGAAACTGCCAGCTGTACTGCCAGTCATGTGCTTTCTGAAATCCTTCAGCGTTATTATCAAATGCAAGTGCCTTCCTGCTCAACTCCCTGCCCCTTGTATCAATCTCCCTGGCATAATGCGTCTCACTGCCAATATCACATCCAAGGATCAGCATGTCATCGCTGATGAAGGAGAGCTTATCATTTTTGTTGAATTTCCCCTGAGTCTCAAGATCTCTCCAGGTAAAGGATTTCATCTCACTGAGTATTCGGTTTGCTTTTTCTACCATCTCCCTCTGTTCCTGTACTTTCATCATAGAATTGACTTGATTATTTGCTCGTTTTGTTTTACTATTCATTTCAGATACCTCTTGTATTTTTAGATTTTACCAACTCGCCAGGTCAGTAATAATCAAAATTTACTTGAGGTATTTTCTTTGGTCAACTCCTTGATTTAAATTATACAGGAAGCTTTCTTTTTAATATTGTATTTTTATAAAATTTAGATACTGCAGTTTTCTGACCAGTGTCCTATAGTCTTGAATCTTTTATAGAAATGCGTCTCGGCTACTTTTATTTTTGCGTTTCTATGGTTTTTCGGAAGAATCAAAATTTCCATCTATAATTCTATTAATTTCTTTAACTCTGGCCTCCCATGTATTACGCTCAAGAAATTGTTGAGCCTCATCAAAATTGTATGTTATTTTATTGTTTGTTTTGATTAACTTTATTATCTGATTTACAAATTCTTCCTTTGACGAATAAAAATTTACAAATTTCGAAAATCGCTTTATCTCTGGATAATATGAACTTATAATGTTCTTCTTAAATGATATATATTCATATAATTTTACAGGATCTACTGCTAGAATTACATCATTAATTACAAAAGGCATAATAAAGCAACCCATCTCTTTCACATAATCCCTTAAAAAAATATGATCAAGCGATCCGTGAAAAATGATTCTAGCGTTATTAATATTTTGTGGTAATTTATTTACTGGTCCTATAATATGAATGACTAATTTATCAATTTTTTTCAAAGCATATAAAAGAGTTTCCCAATCCATCCACGAACTTATAGTTCCTAAATAGCATACATTGTACATATTATTATCAACAGCACATGGATTACAATTTTTAAAATCTGAACTAGCAAATCCATTTCTAATAATATAATCTTTTTTACATCCTCCGTATCGCTTACATATAATATTGCATAAATAATTACTGGAAAAAAAAACTGTGTCTGCTTTATTTATCGTAATTCTTTCAAACTTTAAAATAGTTTCTTTGGCTTCAGCGGAAGCCATGGCAACATAATCATCCATGCAATCATATATTATTCTTCCATTATAATTTGGCGGAATTGCTGTTATCATTGTCGGATATGTTATCCAAATTATATCGCTTTTAAATTTATTGTTAGTTAAAAGAATTTTTACAGCCCGATGGATTTGATTGACATATCTAATTAGTTTGTTGGAAAATTCTCCTGGAATTCTATAAAAAGGACTTATTTGAAAGCAATCAGATTGACTATTCGAGCATAATTTATCTCTCTTGTAATTTTTATCATAAATTACTGAAACCTCATTATCTTGACTTAAAAATTCAGCCAAGTATTGCGGTCGTTGCTTTATCCAATTCCAATCAACATGCATCATATATAATATTTTCATTTAATCACTTCTTTCTCATCACTATCACTTAATCACAGCAACAACTTTATTGATATCACATTGGGGCGCAGCCACGTCTCCCAGAACACCGTCCAGTCTGCCTTTCACTTCATCTACTCCGGTCGGCCATCCAAACATCCAACGAACCCCATCTGTATTGACGAATTCAAGGGAACAGCGGTATATGGAGCTCTAAACATCACTGCTGGTATCGCAACAAATATCACTGTACCCTGTCTGATGGTGACTCCCATTCCATCATCGACGTCATGGATCAGATTTCCGTTGTCTATCTGAACAAGTATTTCCACCGTTTCTCATTAGAGCAGAGAAAACAGGTGAAATACTTCTGCTACGACATGTGCAACGGCTTTATCTCTGTCTCCAGGAAAAACTTCCCTAACGCCAGGAGCTACCCCCTTTCACGTTGGCAAGCGTCTGGACGACATGGTGGATGACGTTAGGCTACGCTATCAGCACCAGTTTCAGGACGCCGAGGATATAGAAAACCTGAAAAAGGTAAAAAGCATCGTCCGACTCCTACTCCTAAAAGCGAAAAAGTACAATCAGATTGCTTACTAGGGCGCACGCTCTCATGACAACAAGCAGCGCCTTCAGAATGCCTTTGATGTAGCTCCTGATCTTCTGGAAGCCTATGACGCCCTCCAGTTCTTCCATGATATCCTTGCTTCCTATCCCTACTCCGTCCAGTACGAGGAGTTGACAGAATGGTTAAAACAGTATACCGCCTCCAATATGGAGGAGATCACTCCGCCACCTGCGTTATCCGCTATTGGCGGGGCTACATCCAGAACAGTTGGTAGTACGGTAAATCCAATGACCTAAGCTAAGGACTGAACAACAAGGTCAAGGTCATGAGGTGAGTAGCCTTCGGCCTGCACAGCTTTGAAGGTTTCCGCAAGCGGATCCTTCTTACCTGCGGTAAACTCAGGATTTCCAGGCACTCTCTGTCTATCCTCGAGGAGGCCAGGAAGGGAGGTACGCTATGATCCCCGCCAGAAAAATCCTATGAGGATTTCAACACGGCATCCGTCTTGGAGGACATGAGCTGTATGTACTGTCAATCTTATGAGAACAGACAGACTGGATGTAACCATCACGGATCCCTTGACACGTTTAAGGGAGTGCTGTGAGGACCTGAAAGATCGTGGATATCAGTTATCTCCAGGGCTTGTGTGATGACTATGCGCGCATCCTAAAAGAGCATGGACTGCTCTGATCAGAGCTATTGTAGTCCCGACTCTGGAAAAAATCCCACTAAAAAAAGGCCTGTTAAAGCCTCCCCTAGTTCAGCATTTGATGATTTATGCAGTTATTAATAGTCTCATTTCCACCTGATTTTGAGGGTATCAATTGTCAGGCCTGTTTACTATACGCTTTTTTAAGAAGTATCCATCCCAAAAAACTCAGCCTCCCAGTATTTACAAGGTTTTGCGCCTCTTTGTCACCAGGTTATTTAAAAGAACCCACATTTGCTCCATGTTCCTCCAAACTTTCTTCTTTTTGTTTTGTCTTGATATTTTATTAAATTATTCAGAAATATCTCTATACCTATTAGGATAAATGTAAATTGCAAATAATAATATTATGAACATTGTCATATTTACATTTACCTCCATTAATAAATAAATCAAATACGATATAAAACTAATTATAAAAAAAGCATATGCTTTATCATTTATCTTTTTCCCCTTTGTAGCATAAATCAACGCCCAGATAAAACATATCAAAGCTAATACTCCTCCCCATAGCAAAATCATGATGTACATATTATGTGGAGAATAATTTCTCCATTGATTATAAAACAATATTTCATCCGTACTTCCCACTCCAAATCCTATAATTGGACTCATTTCAAGTTGTTTAATTGCGTTTTTCCATAACCCAATTCTAATCATTAAAGTATTATAGTTGCTTAAAAATGGAAATATCTTTGTAGAGCCAACTATAATAATCACCAATACAATCCCTATCCCATAAATAACTGGCCAAATGGGAAGCAAAAGTTTCTTGTTCGATTTAATATATACTATACCCAACGAAACAAGGCACATAAAAACAACTAAAAGAATTCCTGTATCGCAAGTATGATTATAGCTTGGGATAAAAACAAACACCAAAAATACCGCAATTTTAGGTAAAAATATTTTAGAATAATTATAGGACTGATACATACAAAAGGCAAAAAAAGGTATCCAATATATTTCCATGCTATTGGCCAGACTCAAAAAGGTATATTCATTTCCCCATTCATCTGCATACACACCAGCTGGAATTAAAAGATCTATCAAGAAATTTAAAAAAAGCAAAAACCATGCCCAATGCGCTACACATTTTATTGTATGTGTAAAATTCTGATTTAGAAAAATTTCTGCCCATATAGCTGCACTAATTATTGTAAAGTCAATTTTTATACATCTTAAAATATCAGCGCTATTAATATATGTCGACAGAGTAAACAGCACACATAAAGTGCATAAGATTAAAAAAAAGTTTGATGGTTTTTTTCTGCTTAAAATAAAATATTTTACAATTAGTATTCCAATTATAGGAACACTTAACAATAAAAAGATGTTAGAATTTCCTAAATCTAACATTAATCTTAATCCTTCTGGAAAATTTATAATAATTAAACTTATCCACATTAAGGCTTTACACCTTACAGAAGGGCGCTTATTTCTCATTATTCTCACGTATCTCTTTCATTTTTTTTATCGAAATCGACATATTTTTCGCCAAAAATAGCCTTTTGTTAATATTGGCTTTAAAAGAGCTGTTAACCGAAGCATCTTCCATATGTTGCACTTTTAACTCAGACGAAAAAAATGTATGATAATTCTTTTTCATCACATATTCAAAGAGTATATCCTCCTCCATATACATAAAAGTAATAGGAGGAAATGCAATAATCTCATTTTCAATCCAAGACCTTGTAAAAATCAAACATGATCCATGTAAAACCACGTCTTCCATATCACTATCTTTATATTGAATATTTATTTTTTTTGATTTATCATTCTTTCTTTCCAAGAAAAAGGCCGCTAAAGTACCTAGAATTCTGTAGCTATAAACCCGAGCCATAATTGAATTATATAGCAGCAACCCTTTGATTTGTCTGTCTGTTATCGCTTTTAATCGAAATGGGTTTTGATGAAACTGCTTTGGAGTTATAATATCTGGTCCAATTATTTGGTATTTCCTATCTATATTAGTTAATTTATCAAGAAAATTGTAATCATATATAAAAACATCTGTATTTAATATAATTATATAATCAAAAATCCCCTTTTCTATAAGCCATTTATATCCTAAATTATTTCCTCTAGCAAATCCTAAATTAACCGAACTTAAAATAATGTGAATGTCGTTTCTCTCTATATATAGTGACTGAAGGTACTTTCCTGATTTATTAATAGATGCATTATCAACAATAACTATTTCAATATTGCATTGGTCTTTATGCAGATTATCAATGCATCGGATTGCTTTTTTAGTTACCTCAATATTATTATAATGCAAGAAAACAAAGCCAATATTCATCATATTATTCACCGCTTTCTAGTCCCATTACTTCAATAGAATTTTTAAATATTGTTTCCCATGAAAAATTCTCACGAGCAAAGCTCCGCATGTTTTCTTGCATGTTTTTGTCTTCCTTTATTTGATTATAAAATTTTATAATCTCCATTATGCAAACAGGCGAATCATCTGCCCCTATTTTCATTACATAAGGATAATCATCTGGAACCATTAATTCTTGCCCAGCATAAAAATATGGTAGTCCTATAGCAAAATATTCTTTTGTTTTTATACCCGTTCCTTCCTTTCCACCCATTCGATGTGGCGCTAAAGGGCCTATACCAACATTACATTGATTATAAACATCATATAGTTTGTCTCCACTTAAATATCCATATAAACAGACATATTTTTCCAATTTCAGAACATGTATTAATTTTATTGTCTTATCAGAGATTTTTCCAACTAAATGAATATATACTTTTTCTGATGGATATTTTGTAATATATTCAGAAAGTCCCCGAAGCACTCTATCATATCCATGATAAACTGTTTCATTAGCTACAGATATCATATTAAGTATATTAGTTGATCCGCAATATTGGTGTCTTTTATATCGCTTTACATCAATTCCTGTATCAATTGGAAGTGTTGGAATTCCAAAAAGCGTTTTATTTTTTGTCTCTGTAATCCCATAATCCACATAATTTTTCATCTTATTACCGTTAAGCCTTGTCATTTCTTTTGTATATATACCTTTTATACCTGGAACATTATAATTAGGAAAATATCCATGAAAATCCATCAAAACATTATTACACGATTTTTTTAAATATGCTAAAGCGCACAAAAAAAGTCGATCAACTGCATCCCATCTTACAAAGGCTAAATCAAATTGATTTACTTTCAAATATTCTATACATGTTTTTAATAAATAAAATCTTCTTATAAAATTACTAATTTTATTAATATGAAAATTTTTTGAATATATCTTTTCTTGATTTCTATATATTTCGATTCCATTTTCTGAATAAGCCGAATATACGACTGTGTAGCCTAATTTTTCAAATGCTTCTATCTGCATTTGTATTTTTTTTGAAATGCCAATAGCTTTATTGTATTTTGGATAATTAACACACATAAATATTTTTTTATTGTTCATATTTGTTCCTTATATAAAAATTTTTACCTATATCGAATTATTTTAGCTGGTACACCTGCCACTACTGCATTAGAAGGTACATCTTTATTTACCAGGGCATTCGCACCTATAATCACATTATCACCTATTGTAACCCCCATAAGTATTGTGGCTTTTGCCCCAATCCATACGTTATTTCCAATGACAACTTTTTTTACTATTTCTTCCTGATGATTCATAGCTATTTCTCTCTCCTCATATCCATGAGAATTCGTCAAAATTGAAACACTATGTCCTATCATTACGTCATTACCAATATACAATCCCCCTTTACATTCTATATACGAATTATCATTAATTGTAATGTTTTTGCCGGCAATTAATTTATCTGGATTAGAAATATATACATTCGGTTGTACTATAAAATAGCCTCCACTAAACTTCGTACCTAATCGATAAAGAATCGCGTATCGCCATGCCATATTTATCCATCCGTTTTTAAATCGTTTATGTTCATATAAATTTCTCACAATTTTTTTTGGTAACATTTTCAAAAAATTAATCATAATCTTAAACATAGGAATGCCACGATTCCATACATTATTTCTATATTCAACAATATCCATTTTTCTTTTCCTAAGCCTAACGTATTATTTTATAATTTTTTCAATTTCTTCTAAATATATATTTGTTACAATTGTTCTATCAAATTCTTTTTCCATCTTTCTTCGCGCTGCTATACCCATATCTGCCTTTTTATTATTCGGTAAATTTATAAATCTTTCTACTGCACTCACCAACTCATCAATATCACCTTTTGGAAAAAGAAAACCAGTAATCCCTTCTTCTATCGCCTCTCTTACACCAGGAATATTCGATCCGATACATGGACGTCCCAGAGCACTATGTTCTAGCACAACATTGGTCATTCCCTCATAATGACTTGGATGAATAACAGCATGTGCCGCTTCAATATAAGGTTTTATATCTAATTGGACTCCACCATATCTGATTATGTTTTTTCTTTCCAATTCTTGTATCTTTACTTTATAGGAATCATCGTCATAATCTCCATATACTACAAATTCTACATTTGAATATTTTTTTTTGATTCTTTCTGCACATTCAATAAATTCGTTAATACCTTTTAGTTCAACTATTCGTCCTACATAATTGAAAACAATCTTATGTTTGTCTGATGGGTACGGTTTATATTTAAATTCCTTCAGATTTACTCCTGATCCCGGAAGATTCCTGTAATGTACTTTATTGTGTAGTATTTCATTGACAACATCGCGCTCATATGAATTTTGATACATCATACAACTTGATTTTCTCCATCCCCCCCAATATAAAACCTTCATAAATTTGTCAAAAATTCCTGTTGTCTCCATTAACCCGGCATTATTAACAATGTATGGGATATGATATATTCCACACATAACTCCTCCATATATCGACGGTTTTGACGTATAAGTTAAAACCACATCTGGCTTCTCTTTATTTAATAATCTTTTATAAGTTCTTAGTAGTTTTAAATCGTTGAGAATACTTTTTCCCCTTCTATCTATTGAAATATCAATAAAGCGGCATCCTCTGTCAGTAAAATATTTGATTTTATCCCCATATGGACAATTTAGAACCACTTCATATCCTTCTTTTAAAAGTTCTAAAATTAATTCACTCCTAAAATTGTAAAAATTATTGTCTTTCGGGGACAACAACATTATTTTTTTCATTTTTAACAACCTTTATCCCTTTTCGCTTTTTCTCATATAATCTTCTAAATTAACCACATAATAAGTGTAATCAAAATTTTTTGACGATTCAGTCATATAACAATTATCCGCATATTCGCATCTAATTGTATTTGCTTTTTGGTGTGCAATTCTGATAATCCAATTGAATTATTTTGTAAAATAGATTTTTCACTGATTGAATTTTGTAATTCCCTTTACCAGGTCTGATGTTAAAATTAACTCTTTATTTTGAGAGGCAAAAACACGACCTAATGGATTTTCAATAATCAGTCTCTTAAATTCGCATAAATTGTCTATGCAAATCATGCTCTTCTTGTTTCAAGTCTTGAAAAATCGGCTACTTTCCTGACAATTCTATTAATCGTTTTACAATTACTACTGCTTCCTTTCCCATAAACAAAAGGAGGTCTTATACAAGCAACTGCAAAACGCTCGTCTTCCAATCTACGTACTCCTTCATCTCCTTTTAGTTTACTATCGCCATAAAAACTTGTTGGATGTACTGCATTTCTGTCTGTAATATTTCCGCAATAATCTCCATAGACATTCATCGAGCTAAAGTAAATGAAATATTTTACGTTATTATCTTTTGCATATTGTCCCAATTCAATTGTCAAATCTCGATTTACGGAATAAAACAACTCTTTCATATTCTTTTTGATATGATTGATATGCTCAACTCCAGCAAAATCGACTACTATATCATACAGGGAAAAATCTTCCTTTTTCCATTCCTGATTTCTGGTTGATACAATTTTAACCTGATATTGGCCATTATATTGTTTTAACCACGTATATAAACTTTTTCCCAAATAACTATTTTTCCCGAGAATTAATATTTTTTTCATCATCCTAAATTATCCCAGTTCTCCACGCAAACACGCCAGGGTTCGACGTCCTCTACATTATAGTAATAACAACATTTCGCCTGCTTAAAATCTGCCAACCATTCTGCTATATCTAGTTCACCTGACTTTACTCTTTTTGTATAGTCTACCGGCTCAACCATTGCCTTAAAACTCCCGTTTATTGGGAGCAACACATCGTCTCTCATATAGCCCTGCTCCTGCGTTTCCGCCCAAAGAACCGGAAGTGGCATACCGGCCACAGTTGATGCATAACTCCAGGTGCTATTGCGGAAATTAATCTCTCCGAAATAATATGTTCCATCCTGATCTATCAAAAATTCCACTTCAAAAACACCTTCAAAACCTATCTCAGCAAACATTCCTTGAAGCGCTTTTCGAATAGATTCATCATCCATACTTCTCACAGTCATATATGGACTATAATAATCTGGAAGCAGATAATCATAAGTACTTACAATCGAAATCAAAACATCTTTTCCACTATTTGCTGCAAACCCTTCCATACAGTATTCATTTTTCTTTTCAATATATTTTTGCACCAGTACAGTCGGAGCATCTATCGTGTTATAAGCTTCACGCAATTCTTCTTCGGAATGACATATATGAACATCTGACTTCCACCCTCCCACGTTAGGAGAAATGGATTTAGTAATAATGGGATACTCTATTCCTTGAGGTATCTCACCTTTCTTACACGCTTGTGCTTCTAAAACATTCAAGCCATGTTTTTTTGCAAGCTCAAGAATATTCTTTTTATCCATAAATTCATTGATACGTCCTTGTTTTCCAGCATTAAAAAAGATAAATTTGTCTTTTAGTTCATCATAATGTAGATCTAAAAAGCCTACACCTTTATCATCAGAACAGAATATAAAAGGTTTTAATCCGGTTTTAGCATACACATCTCCATACTCTTCTATCAATAGCTGGTATCCTTCCTCTACCGTATCAGCAAAATGACATTTAGAGATATATTTACTGGTTGATGCAATCTTTACTCTTCCCTTGATTGCTATATAAACAGGATGAACACCTGCTTCTCCAAGACTTCTGATCTGTCCCAGCGGATTATAATGTTCAATTGCCATAACAATACAAAGATGGTCTTTCCACATAGTTTTTATCTCCTGTTTCCTTTTTTACTATTTATTCCTACTTCTTCCCGATACACATTTTTTCCACTCACTACTGTAGATATAATCCCAAAAAATACACGAATATCTAATGCCAGGCTCATGTGATCCACATAATCTGCATCCATTTCAAACTGCACCTCTCGTTCCGCTGCTCTATTAAGAATATCCACTGTACAAAACATCCCTGGCAGTACATCATAACGATGCGCATATCTCTTATTTAGTCTGTATTTTTTAAATTCAATAGGCAGAATGGGCCTTGGACCAATGATTGCCATATCTCCTTTGAGAATATTAATCATTTGAGGCAGTTCATCCAAACTTGTTCTCCGCAAGATAGCCCCCACTCGTGTAATCCTGGGGTCGTCGGAGCGTGTCGCCACACCACCTTTTTCATACGCATGATCACACATTGTTCTAAACTTGTATACTGTAAATATTTTTTGATGTTTTCCAAGCCTTTTTTGCTTAAAGATAATCGGTCCTTTACTGTCCATTCTAATTAGAAGCGCAATGATAGCCATGGGAATTGCACAAACAATGAGTCCAATAACTGAAAGGGAAAAACCAATCATACGCTTTCCTATCTTCTTATACATACGTCCTCCCTCATGCTCTCCATAAGATCAGTGTGTCTCAAAAGCTACTTCATATGCTTCTGCGTATTTCACTCCGGCCTGACACCCTCTGTATGCTGCCAATCCCTCATACGCTTCTTTAGACCGTGGATGCGGATATGTACGCATAACACCTTTATATGCTTCTAACGCTTGTATTTTAACATGTAACCCCTCCTCTCCTATTTCTACATAGTAGTTGGGGTTAAATCTTTTTGAAGAAGAGTCCAGAGACCACTCTGTAGCGGACGGTGTTTCCATATACATAAATAATTTAAGTTTATAGGATACCGGCTTTCTCTGGAACAATCTGCAGGCCGCCTGTGCGGCATAGCTGGTCATCACATGGTCGTTGTTTGTATCTGTTGGATGGTGCGTCACAATAGCTTCTGCCTGAAAATCATCAATACAGGACTCAATAAACTGTACCAATTCCAAATGAGGCACAACATTCATTTTGATATTAGGAAAATCAGCATGATATACTTTTTTCACTCCTAAAATAGCCATAGCCTCTTCTTCATCTGTTGTTAATGTTTCAGATAAATCTCTTCTTGCTGCTGCTTGTTTTACCATAATGGCAACAGCTACATCATTTCCTTCTTTTATAAGTTTGCTGATCGTCCCACCTGCTGCATCAGACTCATCATCCGGATGTGCTACAACGAACAAATAATTCATAATCTTCTCCTTATTTCTTACTTACCTACAAAAATAAGAGCCCGCACGGGCTCTCATTTTTATTCTCATATTCCTACCTCTTCGCCACAATCTCCAGCCCTACCTGCATCTCCACCGTTCTCCCAAACATCTCGATTTCCAGCCAGGCCTTCCGCTTGTGGCGGTCTATTTTCCTGATCAGTCCTTCATTTCCTTTCAGCGGACCGCTAGTCACCACCACCCTGTCATTCTCAATGATTCCCTCTGACATCTCCACAGTCTGTTCTTCACCGCCAAGTCTCAGCAGAAAATTCACTTCCTCGTTGGTCAGAGGTACGATGGTTTCTCCGGTCCCCAGCAGCTTTGTAAGTCCCATGATCCGCTTCAGTTCAAAGAAAAGCTTCTCTTTCTCATCACTGACCAGGAACACGTATCCCGGGAACAGCACCTTTAATTCTGTATGCCATTTTCCCTGATACTTCCGCTCCTGCTCATACTTTGGAATAAAACTTTTTTCTAATATGCTCTTATCAATGATAGTTTCACATTGTCTCTGGATCTCCTCTTCTGTACCGGTTCTGACCTGGATCACATACCACATAGCAGTCCTTTCTGCTTTGCCTTCCTGGTAAGAGGGTATGCTTCGCCATTCCGGCCTGCTGCAGCTTAACTTTTACGGAAGCTACACGCCCGAATCTTTCACACACCCTGTTACACTTATGCGTTTCCAACGCGGCAAAGCGACGATTGAAAACATCAGAAGTTTTGTAATACCTTAGTTCAAATCCGGATGATACGTTGGCACGATTTCTGCCACGATCTCCTTAATCCTGCCGGACTCATTCCTGCTTTCTCTGCCCAGCAGTTCCAGTTTTTCCTTAAAGTCTTCATCGTCCATCTCAATGGGTTTCCCGATGAAGATCAGCTCATTGTCTGTTTCCTGCATTCCCTCTTCATCCATCAGAAGCTCTTCAAACAGCTTCTCCCCGGGGCGAAGCCCGGTATAGACGATGGGGATGTCTACGTCCGGCGTGTAACCGGACAGCCGGATCAGGTTTCTGGCCATGTCGTCGATCTTGACCGGCTCTCCCATGTCCAGTACGAAGATTTCTCCGCCCTTGGCGTAATAGGATGCCTGCAGAACCAGAGACACCGCCTCCGGGATGGTCATAAAGTAGCGGATGATATTTTTATCAGTAACCGTCACCGGACCGCCCTCCGCGATCTGCTTCTTAAAAAGCGGAATTACACTGCCGTTGCTGCCCAGCACGTTTCCGAACCGGACTGCCACGAAATCTGTCCCCGGCGACTGCCGGTTCATCATCTGTACCACCATTTCACACAGCCGTTTAGAGGCCCCCATGATGTTGGTGGGGTTCACCGCCTTGTCTGTAGAGATCAGCACAAACTTTTTCACCCCATATTTTGCAGCGGACCGGGCCACTTTATACGTGCCCTCCACATTGTTCTTGATGGCCTCATTGGGACTGTCTTCCATCAGCGGCACATGCTTGTGAGCTGCCGCATGGTAGATGACGTCCGGCCGGTACTTCTTGATAATGCTGTTAACCCGGTTGGTGTTCCTTACAGAACCGATCAGCGTTTCCAGGTGAAGTCCCGGATATTTTTTCCTTAATTCCTGCTGGATCGCATAGGCATTATTTTCGTAAATATCGAAAATGATCAGTGTCTGCGGGCCTGCACCGGCAATCTGACGGCACAGCTCGCTTCCGATAGAGCCTCCGCCGCCGGTCACCATGACCACCTTATCCTTCAGGACTTTGAAGATTTCCGAGTTATTGACCTTCACTTGGGCCCGTCCCAGAAGATCGGTAATCTCCACATCCCGAAGCCTGGTCACCTTGACCTCTCCATTCACCAGCTGCGCCACGCTGGGCACGGTCTGAAGCCTGCAGCTGGTTTCCTTACAGATATTCAGGATGTCTTTCCGGTTCTTTCCGGTGGTCGCCGGGATCGCATAGATGATCCGGTTGATTCTGTATTTTTCTACAGCTTCCAGGATGTCATTCCTGTCTCCCACGATCGGAATGCCCTCCAGCATCCGGCCCCATTTGTTAGGGTTGTCATCGATGACACAGCATACTCTGGCCGGATTGCCGCGGCTGCCGGTCAGTTCCTTGATGACTGCCTGCCCTGCCGATCCGCCGCCGATCACCATGATCCGGTCCTGCCCTTCATCTTCGCCTTCTCGCTTCCTTACATAAAAGCGAAGGAACCGGAAGGAAAACCTTAATCCCGTAGTCAGCAGAAATGACAGGACATATCCCATGAAGTAATAAGATCTGGGCATCTGAAGCTTCATGAAAAGCATGCCAAGTGTATAGGCCGGTATTAAAATGATATAAGCAACGATGCTCATCTGCAGTTCTGAAATGCTGGCCAGACGCCAGACACTGTGATACAGCCGGCACCCGTAAAACACTACGATCGTAATGGCGATCCAGTAGGGCATGGACCAGATATATCCTTCCACATATTCTCTGGGAATCCGGGAGAATATGAAGTCAAACCGCAGGAGCAGCGCCATCAGATAGGCTGCCAGGATAATCAGTCCATCCAGAAAGGCGATCAAAAATGCTTTCTGTACCCAGGTCCACCCCGGATTTCGAATCCACTTATCCATGATGTTTCTTAAGCCTCTCTGTAATATTTCTTTTATTTCTTATAAAAAAGATTACCAGCCCTGCAGCAACTGCACCGCCGGCCGCAATGACCGCCCGTTCCGGGTCAACAACCGCAGCGCTTGACAGCGCCCATCCTATGTATCCCATGCTATTTCCTCTTTTCCCTCATAACTTTGCATCTTAATTGCCGCTTAAGACCTGATCCATCCGTCTGGAAATATCTCCCACGATGGCCTCATCCGGCCACATCACATAGAGAAGCTGTGATCCCGACGAGAAGCATGCCTGGTTGTCTCCCGTACCGGTGGCTGCTGTAGATACTATCGTCCAGCCCGCCCCGTCGGACAGCTGCATATTGATGAATTTGGCCATCTCGTCCTGGGTCATATTGGTCTCCACACTGTCGCTGACCTGAGAAAGAATCTGGTTTGCGCTGGTCAGGATAGCCGGAGACATGGCTTTTTGCAGAATAGCCGTCAGCACAGCCTCCTGGTTTCTGCCTCTCTGGTTGTCTCCGCTTTCGAAACTGTGACGCTCTCTGGAAAATGCCAATGCTGCTTTTCCGTCCAGATGATTAACGCCTTGAACAAAATTATAATCTCCACTACTAAACGAAAACTCTGAATTCACATCCACGCCGCCCAGCGCATCCACGATGGTGATCAGGGATGTGAAGTTGACTCTCGCATAATAACTGATATCAATGCCGTAGAGCTGCTCCAGGGTGGCCATGGACGCATCCACTCCGTAGATTCCCGCATGGGTCAGCTTGTCCCTCTGCTCTCCGGAAATATTCGGGATCGTCACGTAATAGTCTCTTGGCGTGGTGGTCAGCAGGATCTTCTTGGTATTCGGGTTCACCGTCATGATGATGTTCACGTCACTCCGGCTGTTGGTGGTAATTGGTCCGGATACGTCTATACCGCTGATATATACGTTGAACGGCGCTTCTACATTGGTGTCTTCCTGCTGGATCTCCGTCTCGATACCGTACTGGTACAGGATCTTCACCTGATCTTTATAGTCTTCAATACTCTCCTCGATGATGCCGTCAAAGGCCTCGTTGTAGATGGCCGCCTCGATCTGACCGGACAGCAGGCCGTTCGCCAGGTCTGTCACCGTGTCGTACTCGCTGAGTTTTAACTCCCTGCCCGCCACCGTCTGGACGTCGTCCAGCATTTTATCGTTATTCTCCTGATCCACGCTGGTCTGATATCCGAAGCGGTAGTTTGCCGCATCCAGGATGCTTTCTGCCGGATCACTGGCTTTGACTACCACGATCATGTTGTCGGTCTTATAGGTGGCGCCTCCCACATCCGCCATAGTCTGCTGGATCCGCAGGAAGTAGACGATACCCACCGCCAGTCCGATACTGATCAGGATACTGATAACCATACCTGCAAATTTGACCTTGCTTTTCACATACTGCAGGCAGAAGGTGACTGCAAATAAAAGCAGCAGGCCTCCGCCCAGAAGCGCCAGATACAGTCCCGGAACCATGCCGCTGTTCCAGACAAGGATCAGCAGTCCCGCGGACAGGATCAGCTGCAGGATTGTGATCAGCTTTCCGGCCATATTTTTGTTCCTTTTCCGTTTATGATAATGTTCCATCTCTAATCTCCTCTACACGGTACGTTCAATCGTTTCCTGTCTACTGTACCTTCAATGTAAAATTCTGGGGATCCGAAGTGTTTCCCGAGCTGTCTGTCACGAAATACTGGATCGTATAAGTCCCAGGCACGCTGGTATCATAGGTTCCGTTGGCGCTGATCCGCTGATACAGAGAGTCTTTGGTATCTACATCGTCCACGGCGTCCTTGACTACACTCATGGGATCAAAGGCTGTCCCCACGGCGATCGTGGTTTCTGTCGATGTCAGAGCCAGTGCTGGGCGGGCCCCGTCAGGCTGAAGCGTCTCCTCTTCCTTTGGCTCTGTCTGCGCTGCCTCCTCCTGGCCGGCAGACTCTTCCTCTTCGCCTTCCGCCTCCTCTGTCTGTTCTGTCACGGCCTCACCGCCGCCTTCTGACAGATGATACGTGATGGTCCGTCTGGCCGTCCCTACGTTGTGATGCTTATCCATGACGCCATAGTAGACGATCCCGGTATCTTCCCCGGTCTGGATGATCTTATCTACGAATACCTGGTCTGTCAGGTCGCCGTCTATGTTATCCTCTGCAGTTACGCCTTCCAGCAGTTCCTCATAGTCTCCGCCTTCTGTATAACTGATTTCCGTATCTTCCACTGTAATCTCCGGCGCCTTCCGGTCCTGTCCGAGATAGACCAGCGCACCGGCCACTGCCAGTACGATGCAGCCCGCCGCCAGAGCCAGCATTACCAAACGCTGTTTCATCTTCTACTTCTCCCCGTATGATCCGTAGTATTTTCCATAATATTTCCCGTAATATTTGTTCTGCTTCATATCTACCTTATTCAGCACCACACCCAGGATGGGGCAACCTGCTTTTTCCAGCTGCTCTTTGACCGTCCGGGCAAATTTATAGCTAATGGTGGACGCTGCTACCACTAGGACAGAAGCGTCGCAGTGTCTTGCAACGATGGCCGCGTCGATGACACTGCCAAGGGGCGGCGCATCGATGATCACATAATCATAGGCTTTTCTCGCCCCGTCCAGCATAGCCTCAAACCGGTGATTTCCCAGAAGCTCTGAAGGATTTGGCGGCACCACGCCTGCCAGGATCACGGACAGTCCCTGGATCTGGGTTTTACAGATCACGTCCTTTAATTCCACCTGGCCGGAAAGGAAATGGCTTAAGCCATTCAGTTCCCCGATAATCTTATGGCGTCCCATCATTACCGATTTCCGGAGATCCGCATCAATGAACAGCACCCGCTTCTCCCCTTCCGCCAAGGAGGCCGCCAGGGCAAGGGATACGGTACTCTTTCCTTCGTTCGGCGTACAGCTGGTAAACACGATCACCTGTTTATCTGATCCCGAAAATTCAATATTCGTCCGGAGAGTCTTATAGGCTTCATTGCTCCGGTAATCTTTTGCCAGATTTTTTAATGTAATCTCCTGCATCTATGTATCTCCTTTATCCAACATCACTTATCGCTTCATATTCCGCATCATCTGCTTTTCTGGAAGTTTCTTTACCTTTTTCCCCTTTTTCATTCCCTCGCTGATCGGAATGGACGTCAGGGTATTTAAGCCCAGATAATGCTCCACATCGTCCGGTGTCTTGATCGTGTCGTCCAGGATAAAGATCAGAGTGATCACACCCATGGCAAGGATCAGACCCAAAAGGGCGCCAATGGCAATATTCCTGGGGATGCTGGGCGATGAGGGGCTGGTAGGAAGGTTCCCCTCCTCCACCGTGTTGACCGCATCGGCGTCCATGATCTCCGTGATCTGGATACTGACAGAGTCTCTTACCGCATCAGCGATTTCTTTGGCCTGCTTGGGATCTTCGCTCTGAACGCGGATAGTTAAGATACGGGTTCCCTCCGGCGTCTCCACCGAGATCATGTTTTTTAACTGACCGGGTTCCATATCCAGGTTCAGGACTGCGATCACCTGCTCCAGCACCGGACGGCTTGTCACCAGCTGCATATAGTCCTGCGTCAGCTGTGTTCCCATCTGCAGATCATTGTAGGTGATGCCTGCCGTGCTGTCGGAGCGGGTCAGCACATAGACCTTGGTCTCCGAGGTATACATAGGCGTCACCAGCAGATTGGTGCCCACAAAGGCGATCAGCGCCCCCAGCACTCCTGCCATCAGTATAATATGGAGCCTGGACCAAAGTGCCATGAAAAGCTCTGTCAGATCTATTGTAATTTCTTCATTGTCAATTTCCTGATTCATCAGTCGTTCTTGATTCATCTTATTTCTTTTCCTTCCTCAGCATCATCTTGGCATTTTCATAGAATATCTTTCTTACATATTCCTCGCCGTACTTTTTCTTTACGTACTCCGCGGCCTTTTTCATCCGCGGCGCCCGGCTCCTGGCACTGTGGGCGTCGGTTCCCACGCAGAAGACCAGATCTTCGTCCATCAGATACCTGATGAATTTCCGGATCCTTCTGCCGCCGTCCCCGGTAATGCTTCCGGCATTGATCTGGAGCAGGATCCCCATGTCTCCCAGCTGTTCCGCCAGCTCCGGCTCCTCGGTCAGGCACCTATACCGTTCTGCGTGCGCCAGGATTACTTCGTATCCCGCCATCATAAGCTGCTGCAGGCTCTGTTTGATATAGGAAAACGGTTCAGACGGAGAGAACTCTACCAGCACGTAATTGCGCCGGTTCATGGTAAGGATCTGTCCCTCCTTCAGCTTCTCCAGCACATCCTGCCCAAAAAAAATTTCCGTTCCAAGATATATACGGAAATGTTCGTCGATCTCATGGGCAGACTTCCGCAAAAGAGCGGCCTTCTTCCTCAGCACTTCCGGCGATTCTTTTCCGCGTCTTGGATGGTGGTGGGGGGTCGCTATGATGCAGCGGATGCCTTCGCTATATGCAATTTTCAGCATTTCTTCCATTTCTTTTATATCTTCTGCACCGTCGTCTACTCCTGGCAGTATGTGAACATGCATGTCTATAAAATTATCCAACACTTGTCCTCCTTGCATGTTTACTTCGGCACCGGCACCGACACAGAAAAGGGATGGCGTCTTGCCCATTCGGGATCATCAGAGGACTTCTTTTCCCATTCATGATACAGTTCCAGAAATTCCCCGTAGATATTCTTTTCTGCTTCCAGCCGGGCTTCCACGGCATTTTCAAAGTCGTCGTACATTCCCAGATAGATCCGCTTTCCACGGAACCCGATGCTGACTCTGTATCTGCCGTTCTTGCCCTGATATACTCCCCGGAAACCGCTTTTGTTATCTTTTCTCTTTTTGCGCTTTTCCAGGAATTCCACACAGGTCCCGTCTATATGATGGAGACGGTCCTGGATCTTGTCCTGATTCTCTTTTTTCAGACAGCCGCAGCTTTTACATGTACCGTTTACCAGATTGGAAGCCGGCACCTCCGTCTGATTGCCGCAGTCACACCTGCAGACCCAGTACACAACACCGTGGGAATCACGGCGGTCGGTAGGATACAGAGCGGTCAGCCTCCCGAAACGCTGCCCGGAAATGTCCATCTTCTTCCGGTTCCCTTCACGCCTGAGGCAGCCGCAGCTTTTGACTTTTCCCGCCTTCAGATCTCTGGCCGCGACATCCTTTTCGTTGCCGCAGTCACATCTGCACAGCCACCTGGTTCTATTGTTGCGGTTTTCAAGCTGTCTGATCACAGTCAACCGGCCGAATCTTCTGCCGGTCAAGTCTTCTGCTGTTCTTCTTGATACTTTAGCCACAGCAATTTCCCCTTTACAACAAAATGTTAATTATGTAGTAAAACTTCTTTATTAAAAGGAATCTTTCTTTTTACCTTCTATAGTTTATATCAGTAAAATTTGATTGTCAACAGATGTAAGACAACTTCAGCTGCGATATGTAGAGAAAATCCTGGCAGCTATGGAAGCCATTGTCTATATTAGATATACATGGTTTCCATGATCATGGCAATCTGTTCTTTTCCCTGACTGCGGGCCGTCCGCACAAGTCTTAAAAATTCCTCCCTTTCAAGCGTTTTATCCATATTCAGCATACTATTTCTCTGTGTCCGTATACGTTTCAGCCTGAGTCCGCCATGTCCCTTGAATATTAAAAACTGGTTCAGCGCCACGATCATCGAATTTGCGCTGCTGATGGCGTAATTCTCCACCAGCCACTGTTTATACTGGAGCAGCTTTTCTTTATCGACCTTCCTGCCTTTTCCCACGTATTCCATAAAATTTCTCACATCTCTGATGTACTTCTCCATTGTTGCCTGCGCATTTTCTCTCTCCTGCAGATAATACCTGAACTCTCTGATGTCTTTCTCTGAAAAATAAAATGTTGTATTCGTCATACTGCGCTTCCTCCTTTGTGATATTATGCCTCTACAAGTGGTTTTTCATAACCTGCTCCGCCTCATCTTTTGGCATATGAACTTTGTAGTATATCAGATGAATCTTAAATTCCCAGCAGGAAGTCCGCATTTTTTTACGAAAAAAAAGAAGCGTGCGCACCTGAGATTCTTCTCCAGCGCGTACGCTTCTGTCTATTCTTCTTTCCTTAAAAAGTAATTTCCATCTTAGTTCCTTTGCCTTCTTCGCTCTCCACATGGATCTGGGCATTGTGCATGATCGCTCCATGCTTTACAATGGAAAGGCCAAGGCCGGTTCCCCCGGTCTCCTTTGAATGGCTTTTGTCTACCCGGTAGAATCTCTCAAAGATCCGTTCCTGCTGATCTTTGGGGATCCCGATTCCGGTATCGCTGACGATCACTTTCTTTCCTTTCAGAGTAGCTCCTACCCAGACACTGACCGATCCGCTTTTTTTATTATATTTGACTGCATTTTCACAGATATTATAGATCATCTCATCCAGGATCTGCCGCACGCCATGATAGATCACATTTTCACCAGTAACCTCTAAATGGACATTCCGGCTTTCTGCCTGAGGCGCCAGACGGCTTACGATCTCCCTGGTCAGCTCATAGAGATCCACATCCTCTTTTTCCACCTCGATCGCGCCCTCGTCCAGCTTGGAAAGCTTGATAATATCTTCCACCAGCGTGATCAGCCGGCTTGCCTCATTATAAATGCGTTCAGAGAACACCTTCATGTCCTCCGGCTTTACAAGGCCGTTTTTCATAATCTCTGCATAACCGGATATAGAGGTCAGCGGTGTCTTCAGCTCATGGGAGACATTGGCCGAAAACTCTTTGCGCATATCCGCGATCGCATCTTTTTGTTTGTTTTGTTCATCAATACGTTTCAGCAATGGTGTTAATTCCTCGTACATCTCATTTTCCAAAGGGACATTTAAGTCTAACTCATTGATGGGTCGTATCATCTTTGCCACCTGGTTCCGGGACAGGGCCGCCGCCAACAGAAGCATCACTACGGCGATCACACCCATTCCGGGCAGAACGTTAAGCGCCGTCCGGAAAGCCGTATCCATGGTCTTTGATACCCGAAGGATCGTTCCGTCCGAGAGCCGGACCGCATAGTAAAACATTTCCTCATTCAGGGTATCCGACCGCCTGACATTACTTCCCCGCCCATTTTTCAGCGCTTCCTTCACTTCCGGGCGGTCCGCGTGATTCTCCATCTCCGTCTCTTCATCCTGTCCGGAGTCATACAGAACCTCGCCGTCCTCCGTGATCCAGGTAACCCTGGTGTTTTCACGGACTGCATCCATTTCTTCCAGGTAGGAAGGGCCGGATATCTCAATCGCTGTACAGATGTAGTCCGCTTCCTGACGCACCTCGTCCTCCATGACTCTCACCGTCTGCCGGTATACCACAAAGGTCGTCATTGCATAGGCGATCACCAGCGTTGCTGCAATGATCAAGATCATATTTTTCTGAATCGTTGTTTTCAGCCTCATCCACAGTGCTCCTACTCACTCATCCTGTATCCGACGCCGCGGACTGTTTCAATCTTTTCGCCGCAGGGCCCAAGCTTCTGCCTTAAGGTCCGGACATGTACATCCACGGTACGGGTCTCTCCGTCGAAGTCATAACCCCAGATATCTTCCAGCAGACAGTCTCTGGTCATGACAATATTCGGATTTTTCATCAGCCGCTTCAGAAGTTCATATTCCTTCAATGTCAGATTCACCACTTCTCCTGCCGCTGTTACCTCGTGTTTTTTTGTGTTGATCTCAATCTCGCCGACTGCAATGATATCCTGAGGCTCCTGGGCATCTTTCCTGGTACGCCTGAGCACCGCCTTGATCCTTGAGACCAGCTCCATCATTCCAAAGGGCTTCGTCACATAATCATCCGCCCCCAGGTCCAGTCCTTTGACTTTATCGTATTCCGCACCCTTGGCCGTAACCATGATCACCGGTATTTCCCGGGTCTTGGGAGACGCCTTTAATTTTTTCAAAAGTTCCAGCCCGTCATCACCCGGAAGCATGATGTCCATCAG
>OGYQ01000220.1_pt1 | contig 76152 bp, 92 predicted proteins | sample 1576641 | NCBI WGS metagenome assembly OGYQ01 (sample SAMEA3541476, study PRJEB24748) | human gut metagenome | biome: human gut; feature: human-associated habitat; material: faeces | place: China | collected 2012 | reverse complement strand
AGCGCCTTGGCCGTTGTCCGGTTTGCCAGCCCCCAGGAGCGTCCCGCAAGAGGCGTGGCTCCCGTTACAATACTCATATAGATCCCTGTGCTGACTCCTGCTCCGCAGCATCCCCAGAACCCGCACACGCCGCCCGGCACCTGTCCGCCCCGTTCTTTCATTTCCGCAAGCGCCCAGTCAAGATCCACTTCTCCGCCGCTGTTATGATCCGCGGCCAGAAGCGCCGCACCTGCCATCACATGATGCTCCGGGCCATGCATATAAATGTACGGATCTGCCATGATCTTCTGCATGATCTCAATAGGATTTCTGGATTTTGTAGTCCGGCACTCCCGCATAACCGCCTCGATGCCTTTTCTGGCATGGCAGGCATCACAGACATAATGCCCGTCTTTACAGGATGCATGGCTTAACTCCCTTTTCCCACAGAAAACACAGGTCATTTCCTTTGCCTCCTGAAAATAAACCAGATCCGCCCCGCAGATCAGGCAGGCTCCGCGTCGTTCTGTTTCTCCCATTACAGCACCTTCCCATCTTTGATCACTGCTTTTAGTTCCAGGTCTCTATCCAGCAGCACCAGATGTCCCTTCTTCCCGGGCGTGACAGAACCGTAGCTGTCGTAGATTCCCAGGCTTTTTGCAGGATTGGCGGATGCACAGGCCACTGCCGTCTCCAGCGGGATTCCCATCTTTTTCACCACCGTCCGCATGCAGTCCATCAGATTAGTCGCAGATCCTGCCAATGCACCATCGGAAACCAGAGTAGCCCGGTTCCCCACCACATCAACATCCAGACCGCCCAGCGTATATCTTCCGTCCGGCATACCCGTAGCCCGCATACTGTCGCTGATGAGGATCATCCGCCGCGCCCCCATCATCTGAAACGTCGCTCTTACGACCGCCGGATGAATATGCACACCGTCACAGATCAGCTCCGCCATTACCTGCGGGCTGTCTGCCACAGCGCCTACTACGCCCGGCGCCCGATGTGTAAATGGCGGCATAGCGTTATAAAGATGTACCGCATGACTGGCACCCGCGTCAAAAGCAGCCTTTGCACTGTCATAATCCGCATTTGTATGCGCCAGAGAAATATGGACTTCGTCCTTCATTTCTTTCACAAATGCAGCTGAATGTTCACTTTCCTCCGGAGCAATGCCAATAAATTTTACCAGTCCTTCGGAAGCTTCCAGAAAACGGCGTGCGATAGAAGCATCACAGGACAGAATATTCCGCTCATCCTGCGCCCCCTTTTTCATTTTACTGATAAACGGGCCTTCCATATTAACACCGACCAGATCCGCACGAATTCTGGCGTCCTGCCCGGAAGCCGCTTCTCTTCTATACTCTGCTGCCACAGAAAGGATCCGCACAAGTTCCTCCACCGGCAGCGTCATAGTAGCCGGTGCAATCGCCGTTACGCCAACTGACGCCTCATACTCTGCGATCCTTCCGATTGCCTCTTTGGTGCCATCGCAGAAATCATCTCCCATACAGCCGTGAAAATGAAGGTCGATAAGACCAGGAATCGCATACGCTCCGTCACCGTCAATCACAGTTTCATCCTTTTCCGCCAGGATTCCTTCCCCTCTTCCGGCTCCCGTACAGACTTTTTCAAATACGCCGTCTAAGATTCTGATCTCTCCATCTGCAAATGTCTGATCCTCCCGATATACCTTTACGTTCTTTACGATCATGCCTGTGCCTCCCTTACGTTTTTCTGCTTTTTTCTTCCCCAGATGATCAATACCACCGATACAATAACCAGAGTTCCGGCCAGTACCTGGGATACCGGAATCTCAGTTCCCGGAATCCACAGCTGATCCGTCCGAAGGGCCTCGATCCAGAACCGGCCCGCCCCGTATCCGGCCAGATACAGCAAAAACACTTCTCCGTTGAACTTCTTACGTCTGGTGTAGAGAAGCATCAGGATCAGCACCAGCAAACACCAGAAGGACTCATACAGAAAAGTAGGCGACACCTGGATACAGGATACTCCGTCAACTGTCTGTACATGATCCCTCATCATCTGGGTCACGTCAGAGCTTCGTACAGCATCCAGCGGCAGCCGCATGGCAAGGGGACCATTGGTATATTCCCCAAATGCTTCCCTGTTGAAAAAATTGCCCCAGCGCCCGATCATCTGCCCCGTGATCAATCCACATCCGCCGATATCAAGCATCAGTCCCACCGGGATCTTCTTCACACGGGCTACCACAAAGACCGTGATCACCGCCGCGATCACACCTCCGTAGATGGCAAGACCCCCGTGTCTGGTATTAAAAATTTCCAGAAGATTATCTTTATACATATCCCAGGCAAAAATCACATAGTAAATCCGGGCGCCGATAATACCGAAAATAATCCCGAAAATCGCAAGATCAATATAGTCCTCCTGCTTCTGCCCGGTCCTTTTTGCCACCTGGGTTGCCACCAGGATTCCCGCCAGCATGCCGACAGCGATTGTAATTCCATAATATGCAATATCAAATCCAAATACAGTCACTGTCTTTCCAACATTTTCCAGGTGAATCCCCAGATTCGGAAAATCAATAAACGTGTGCATCCTCTATCCCTCTTCCCTTATACATTAAAGCGGAACAGCATGATATCACCGTCCTGCACCACATAGTCCTTTCCTTCCAGACGAATCAGTCCCTTTTCCTTTGCAGCATTATGACTGCCGCATGCGATCAGGTCATCATAAGATACCACTTCCGCACGGATAAATCCACGTTCAAAATCCGTATGGATCTTTCCAGCCGCCTGAGGCGCCTTCGTCCCCTTCGTGATCGTCCATGCCCGGACCTCCGGCTCTCCCGCCGTCAGGTAACTGATCAGGCCCAGCAGACGATAGCTTGCCTTTATCAGTTTTTCCAGTCCGGACTCTGATAATCCCAGATCCTCCAGAAACATCTTTTTCTCGTCATCGTCAAGCTCTGCGATCTCCTGCTCGATCTGTGCACAGACCACAAACACCTCGCTCTGCTCTGTCCCCGCATACTCCCGGACAGCCTGTACCCCTTCGTTACTCTCTCCATCGTCCGCCAGGTCATCCTCAGCTACATTCGCCGCATAGATCACCGGCTTATAAGTCAGCAGATTATAGCTTGCAAGCCATGCCTCTTCATCCTCGTCTTCTGCACCGTCAAAGGTCTTGGCAAGCTTTCCTTCCTCCAGATGAGCTTTGATCTTTTCCAGAAGCTTCAGCTCCTTTGCAGCTGTCTTATCGTTTCTCGCCACCTTAGTCGTCTTGGCGATCCGCCTCTCCAGAATCTCCAGGTCCGAAAAGATCAGTTCCAGATTGATCGTCTCAATATCCCGCAGGGGATTAATGCTGCCGTCCACGTGGACGATATTGCTGTCCTCAAAACAGCGCACCACATGCACGATAGCATCTACCTCGCGGATATTCGCCAGGAACTGATTCCCCAGTCCCTCTCCTTTGGAGGCTCCTTTTACAAGTCCCGCGATATCTACAAACTCTATCGCCGCCGGGATGATCTTCTTTGTGTGGTACATGTCTCCCAATACCTTAAGCCTTTCGTCCGGCACCGTTACCACGCCCACATTGGGGTCGATGGTACAGAACGGATAGTTGGCGGACTCTGCCCCGGCCTTTGTCAGTGAATTAAATAATGTACTCTTTCCTACATTCGGAAGTCCTACGATTCCAAGCTTCATCTATCGTTACATCTCCTCATCCATATATTTTAATACCAGAAAAAAACTCTGGTACAGCAGATACATCTTACCATACCAGAGCCTAAAAGTCCATTGCCTATTCCTTATCCCGGGTCTCCATCAGGATCACGATTCCCGCCCCAAAACTGATCACCACTTCTTCCCCTGCAATCTCGTTGCTGACGCACAGGCTGTTGTACGGAGTCAGCACATGATCATGCAGCGGATATTTCGCTCCTTCGATCGTGAAACCAAACACTTCATCTCCCAGCGGAAAAACCGAAAAGTACGGCCCATATGCCTCACTCTTCTTAATATGGGTTTCCCCCTCTCCCAGAAGAAAGATCCGGTTCTGACTGTCCAGGATCTCGGCATGCACGCCTGCCTTAAACGGAATAGCCAGGGACTGTACATTCGCCCACAGATGATCGATCCGTCCGCCGGTCGCTCCCAGGATCACCAGATCGGTTCCTCCAAGCGTCATGGCAAGGCGGATGGCGATCTCCGTATCAGACGCATCCTTTACCGGGTTGTACTCACGGATACCTGCATGTGTTTCTTCACGGTAGTAATCCACCACCTCTTTTTTTACACTGTCAAAATCTCCGACAATGTAATCCGGCATAATCTGGTGCTGATACAGGAATTCCAATCCCCTGTCCACACCAATGATGTACCCCTCTTTCTGTCCTTCCAGGATCGGAAGGCACACTGATTCTTCCAGCTTTCCGCCGCTTACGATCACAATTCTCTTACTCATAGCTTTTTAAAATCTCCATGAAATTCTTAGTATTCTCCCCGGCATCCCCTTTAAACACCGCAGACCCTGCCACGATGATATTTGCTCCCGCATCCAGCACGTCTTTTACATTCGTAAGATAAATGCCGCCGTCTACCTCAACATCCACAGAAAGCTCCTGCTCCGCGATCATTTGTCTGGTCCGGCGGATCTTGGAAAGGGACTCCGGAATAAAGCTTTGTCCCCCGAATCCCGGATGCACACTCATGATCAGTACCATATCAATCTCTTTTAAATACGGCGCCAGCTCTTCTGTATCCGTTTCCGGACAGATAGAAAGCCCTGCCTTCATCCCGCACTCCCGGATTTTTGCGATCGTCGCATGTACGTCCTCGCAGGCCTCCAGATGTATGGTGATCAGATCGGCTCCTGCTTTCTTAAAGTCTTCGATATAACGGATCGGCTCCTTTATCATCAGGTGTACATCCATCACCTGTTCTGTCGCCCCGCAGATTGACGCAAGCACCGGCATCCCAAATGAAATACTGGGAACGAACATACCGTCCATTACATCAAAATGCAGATACTCTGCCCCGTTTTCTTCCGTCTTTTTCATCTCACGGCCTAGATTTTTAAAATCCGCCGCAAGGATCGACGGCGCCAGTATGTACTCCATACCTAATACCTCCTCTGTCCTTTTAGTTCTTCATAAAACGCTTTATAATTCTCATATCTGGAGGGGTGGATCTTTCCCTCTTCCACGGCCTGCTTCACCGCACAGCCCGGTTCATGGATATGGTCACATCCGTTAAATCTGCAGCTTCCCTCATAAGGCGCAAATTCCGGAAAATAGTACTTCAGATCTTCCTTTTCAAGATCTTCCACGTACAGGGAACTGAACCCTGGCGTATCCATAATGTACGAATGATCTCCCTGTGCGAATAATTCCGAATGTCTCGTAGTATGCTTTCCCCGTTCAATTTTTGTGCTGATAGATCCTGTCTCCATATTGGCCTCCGGCTGCAGAAGATTGATAAGGGTTGACTTTCCCACTCCGGAAGGCCCTGCGATCACCGTAGTCTTCCCTGCAAGCAGTCCGCGGATCTCCCCGATATTGCGCTGCATGCCTGCGCTGGCAAACACCAGCGTGCATCCGCAGTCCCGGTAAATATCCCGAAGCTCCCCTATCTTTTCTTCTGTCCCCAGATCATCCTTATTAAAACACAGGATTACAGGGATTTCTTTCCTTTCCATCATCACCAGAAAACGGTCCAGGAGATGGAAATGAGGATCCGGTTTTGCCACAGCAAAGACCACCAGCGCCTGATCTACGTTGGCCACCGCCGGACGGATCAGCTCATTCTTCCTCGGCAGGATCTCTGTGATGTTTCCCTCCATGTCTTTTTCGTCCAGTACCTCGATCTCCACATTATCTCCCACCAGGGGCTTTCTCTTTTCCTTGCGGAAAACACCTTTTGCCTTACATTCATAAACACCGGATCCTACCACGTCAACGTAGTAGAATCCGGCAATTCCTTTTACGATCTTTCCCTTCATCTGTTAGTCTGTCTCTCCATCCCCATCATCTCCTCCGGTTCCGGGATCAGGATTGGTCTGTTCCGGCCCGGTGCTGACCACCAGGCTTACAGACGTTCCTTCATCCACGCTGCTTCCCACACCCGGGCTGCAGCTGATCACGTAGCCTGCCGCCACGGAACTGCTGTGCTGGTAGGTAACAGTACCCACGCTCAGTCCCGCATTCTGGATCAGCTGTCTTGCATTGCTCTCAGAGGTTCCTGTTACCGGAGGCACATTTACCTTTGCCGCCGGTTCCGGTCCGTTGCTGATCACCAGATCTACCGTCGTTCCGGCGCTTACCTTTTTCCCGCCGTCCACGCTCTGGGAAATAACGATTCCCTGTGCTACGCTGTCACTATACTCATAGGTAACGGTTCCGACAGAAAGGCCTGCGCTCTTGATCGCATTCTGCGCATCGGCATCCTTTTGTCCTACCACATTTGGCACTGTCTTCCTCTCAGCGCCCTTGCTGACCTGCATCACGATCTCCGTATCCTCTGTAGCTTCGGCATTTGCCTCCGGAGTCGTACCGATGACCTGACCGCTCGGCACGCTGTCATGATAGGTAAATTCAGAAGAAATATTCCGGAATCCTGCATTCTCCAGTGCACTCTGGGCTTCATCCTCCGTCATGCCGCTGACGTCCGGCACGGTGATGCTGTCACCCACCAGTCCGGAGCTCACCACCACTTCAATGGTCGTGTTTTTTGCCACCTCTTCACCGGCCTCTGTTTTCTGCTCGGAAACCCTTCCCTTTTCATACTCCTTCGACTCTTCTCTTGAGACTACCTTAAAGCCAAGTCCCTCATCATTCAGTGTCTCTTTCGCGTCATCCTCGGTCATGCCCACCACATTGGGCACTTCCACCATATCTTCTGTTTCGTTAGGGCTCTCCGGTCCAATCCGAAAGATTCCGGCAGCCCGTCCAATCGCAAAGATCACGATAAAGGCGATAATAATCGCTACAACGACGGTCAGGATACGGGTCAGTTTTTTCATCTTCGGATTAACTTCATCCGATCCCTTTCCCCGCTTTCCGTCATCGACGTCATATTCGTCTTCGTCGTACTCATCTTCATCGTATTCATCTTCGTCGTATTCGTCTTCGTCATACTCGTCTTCATCGTATTCATCTTCATCATAAGAGTTCTGGATCTCATCCAGCTCTTCATCTGTGATGATAAGAGTATCCGCATTTCCAAGAGGCGGGATCACGACAAAATCCCCGTCCGGATCTACCAGGGATCTCTTCAGATCCTGGATCAGTTCATCAGTATTCGGATATCGTCTTTCGGCGTTTTTCTGGGTACATTTTAGTATGATCTGTTCAAGACTGTATGGAATATCCGAAACCAGCTCCGACGGCGCTGTAATCTCCTCCTGAAGATGCTTGATCGCTACAGATACTGTAGAATCACCGTCGAACGGCACCTGTCCGGTTACCATTTCATATAGAGTAATACCGATGGAATAGATATCGCTTTTCTGATCGCTGAATCCGCCCCTGGCCTGTTCCGGCGACGTATAATGGACAGATCCCATCGCATTCGTACTGATCGTATTAGAAGTCACGGCCTTTGCAATACCAAAATCCGTAACCTTTACCTTCCCATCTTTGGATATAATGATATTCTGCGGCTTAATATCCCTGTGGATGATCCCGGCCGCATGAGCCGCCCCGATACCGGAACACATCTGAATGGCAATGCTGATCACTTCCTTGTGGGACAGCCTGCCTTTCTTTTCTATATATTCTTTCAGGGTAATCCCTTCCACCAGTTCCATAACCATATAGTACAGGCCCCGGTCTTCCCCCACGTCATAAACATTTACCACATTTGGGTGCAGTAGTCCGGCGGACGCCTGCGCCTCCGACCGAAATTTCCGGACAAAATTTTCATCCTCCCGGAACTCCTTTTTCAGCACCTTGATTGCCACATACCGGTTCAGCATCTGGTCACGGCCCTTATAGACATCAGCCATGCCTCCGGCCCCAACCTTGCTCAGCACTTCATATCGTTTTCCAAGAACAATACCATCTTTTACCATACACTCACCTCATCCGAAAGCGGTTCCGCTATCACAACCCCTATATTATCTCTTCCACCGTTGCTGTTCGCCTTCTCGATCAGCATTTCTACTGTTTCCACCACATCTCTTGAACCCTTGACGATGTCAAACATATCCTCGTCCTCCACCATGTTGCTGAGTCCGTCGGTACACATCAGGATCACATCTCCTTTTTTCAGCCGGTATTCATAGATGTCAGCTTCCACATCTTCTTTTACGCCGATCGCCCGTGTGATGATATTTTTATCCGGATGATTCTTTGCCTCTTCCGCCTTGATCCCCCCTAAACGGACCATCTCCTCTACCAGAGAATGATCCTTGGATATCTGACGGATCTTTTCATTGATAAGATAGAGCCTGCTGTCTCCTACATTGGCAAAATACAAGGTATTCCCTATGATCGTGCCTGCCACCAATGTGGTCCCCATCCCTTCCAGTTTCACATCCGTTGCCGCCACCTCGATCAGCTTATGGTTGGCAATGCTGACAATATTGCGCAGGATCTCTTCCGGTTTGTCAAGCGGTGTCTTTTCTAATTCTTCCAATACCGTATTTACCGTATATTTTGACGCAAAATCCCCTGCCTTATGTCCGCCCATTCCGTCGGCCACCGCAAGGAAATTCGGGAACGGCCCTACCGGCTGATCCGTCACATATACGTAATCCTGATTGACCTCACGCTTTCTCCCCACGTCAGTCATTGCATATAGTTTCATCTGTTTCTCCTTTATTCCCAGCTGCGTATCTTCTCCGCAGCTGTCCGCAGGCCCCGTCAATATCAGAGCCTCTTTCCCTTCTTATAGTAACATTAATTCCGTTTTTTTCAAGTTTATTTTTAAATTCCAGCGCATTTTCACTGGTGGGCCTCTGATAATCCCGTTCCCGGACCGGATTGACCGGAATCAGGTTCAGATGGCAGTTCCTGTGACGCAGGATCCCTGTCAGTCCCCGGATATCCTCCTCCCGGTCATTGACTCCTTTTACCAGGCTGTACTCAAAGGTTACCCTGCGGCCGGTCTTCTCAAAATAGTGGTCGCAGGCTTCCAGCACCTTTGGCAGTGCATATTTATTCGCCACCGGCATCAGTTCCCGCCTCTTCTCCTGGCTGGATCCATGGAGAGACAGGGCCAGAGTGATCTGTAAGCCTTCCTCTGCAAGCTCATGCATCTTCGGCACAATACCGCAGGTAGACGCCGTGATGCTCCGCTGGCTGATATGTAGTCCGTGTTCATCACTGATCATATGCAAGAATTTTACAAAATTCTCATAGTTATCCAGCGGTTCTCCGGTTCCCATGATGACGATGTTGGATACCCGCTCTCCGCTTATTTTCTGCACCTGGTAGATCTGCCGCAGCATTTCTGAGGTCGCAAGATTCCGCTTCAGCCCGCCGATCGTCGAGGCGCAGAACCTGCATCCCATCCGGCAGCCGGCCTGGGATGAAATACAGACAGAATTGCCATACTCATATTTCATCAGCACACTTTCGATCATGTTGCCGTCAGAGAGCTCGAACAGAAACTTTTCCGTCGGATCCTTTCTGGATATCTGATGCGCCGCCACATGAAGCTTCGGAATCTCGTAATGAGCTTCCAGCTTTTCTCTCAGGGACTTCGACAGGTTCGTCATCTGCGAAAAATCATCCACAAGCTTTACATGCAGCCACTCGTAGATCTGGCGGCCCCGAAAGGCCTTCTCACCGATCCGCTTCATCTCTTCTTGTATTTCTTCATAATTCAATGAACAGATGTCCTGCTTACTCATCATCTCTCCTCCGAAACAGTGCGAGATAAAATCCATCCCCTTCGTCTTTTCCCGGAAGTCTTTGCTGCTCCCGCACCAGGGAAAATTCCGGATATTTTCCGGCAAACCACTGTGCATTTTCTTCATTTTCTCTCCGGTTGATCGTGCAGGTGCTGTACAAAAGCTTCCCGCCCGGCTTTACATAGTCCTTCACCACGGCCAGGATCCGCCTTTGCAGAGCCGCCAGCTCTTCTTGCGCCTCTTTGGTCATCCGAAGCTTCAGATCCGGCTTCTTTCCCAGCACTCCAAGACCAGAGCAGGGAAGATCCGCAATGACAATATCCGCCTTTTCTACCGACTCCTGATCCGTCTCCAGCGCATCCTGTACAACCGCTTCTATATTAGTAAGACCGCTTCTTTCAATATTTTCCCGAATCAGTCCCACCTTATATTCCGTCAGGTCGCGGGCCTCCACATGACCGGTCCCGGAAAGGAGCTCCGCCAGATGGATCGCTTTGCCGCCCGGCGCCGCACAGACGTCGATGATCTCGTCCCCCGGCTTTGGATCCGCCCACAGCGCCGCCTGCATGGAGCTTACATCCTGTACCTGATAATACCCCTGGCGAAAACTGGAAAGAGCCGCCAGATGATCAAAGCCTGACAGATAAAGCCCACAGGGAGTATCCGGGATTTCCCGGACTGTTACCCCTTCCTTTTCCAGCATGTCCATCAGCGCCTCTTTCGTGATCCTCTGCGGATCGAAACGCACAGACAACGGGTCTGCCTTAAGGAAAGCCTCTCCCATCTTCTGCACCGTGTCAAAATCATAGGTTTCCAGCCACTGGCTTACAAGCCACTCCGGCAGGGACTCCCGGACAGACAGACAGGAAACAGGATCCGACGGATCCGGGTATGTAATCTGATCCAGATTTCTGCTGATGTTTCTTAAAACGCCATTGACAAATCCCTTCAGATTATGGAATCCTTTTTTGGCTGCCAGCTTCACCGCCTCATTGCATACCGCGGAGTCCGGGATACTGTCCATGTATTTCAGCTGATAGACGCTGAACCGTAAGATTGTCCGGATCACCGGTTTCATTTTATTTACTTTCACCTTGGAAAACTGATTGATAACCGCATCAATTTCGATCATGCGTTCAAGCGTGCCGTTTACCACTCTCGTGATAAACGCACGCTCTCGTTTGTCCAGATATTGATAAAGATCCAGAAGATTCTTCAAAACGATATGGCTGTATTCCCCATCGCGGGTAATGGAAAGCAACGCTTCCAGCACCAGTTCTCTTTCATTCATCTCCTATCTTCTCCTCGAGTTTGATATTAAAATAATCCTGAGAAGCTGCAGGATCGCCGACGCTGCTCCCGCCACATAAGTAAGTGCGGCTGCCGTCAGGACCTTCCTGGTAGCCTGCACTTCATCCTCATACAGCATCCCGTTTCCGCTCAGCATGCGGATGGCCCGGCTGGATGCATTAAATTCCACCGGCAACGTCACGATCTGGAACAATACCGCCAGCGAAAAAGCCAGGATCCCAAGATTTAAAAACAAGACCGATGACTGGCTGTTAAATAAAAGTCCGATCAGAATCAGGGGCCAGGCAATCGTGCTGCCAAAGTTCGCCACCGGAACCAGAGCGCTCCGGAACGCAAGCGGCGCATAGCCGGTGGCATGCTGGATCGCATGACCGCACTCATGGGCCGCCACACCTACCGCCGCCACAGATGCCGATCCATACGTCGCATCCGACAGGCGAAGCACCTTGCTTCTGGGGTCATAGTGGTCCGTCAGGTTTCCGGACACATGCTCTACCCTGACGTCATAAATGCCCGCCCGGTGAAGCACCTGCTCCGCCGCTTCTCTTCCGGTCATCCCGGAATGATTGCGTATCCTGGAATATCTGGAAAATGTAGAACGCATCTTCGCCGACGCCGCCAGGCAGATGACCACACCGATCAGCACTAACATATATGTTGGATCAAAATACATTGGATAATACATAGTTACCGCCTCCTGGTATTACATTATAATAGAAAAGCGAGAAAAAAACCGTGGATTCATACAATTTTAATAATTCTTAATAAACTTGATGCCAGGGTCGAAAAGTCTGAACCCACATGAGCTTGCTCATAAGTGGGTGAAAGACCTTGAGACCCGCCCCGATATGAGCATAAAAGTGGGATGCATATCCCACGATATGCGAATATTGGGGAGGATTGTGGAAGTGCGAAGCACGGAACAATCCGTAGGCATCACTTTATCCCTCCGATCCCAGCTTCTCTCCGGCTTCCATCGTATATCCCCGCAGGAATGCACCGGCGTCCATCCGCTTCTTTCCAGGAATCTGAAGCGCGCAGACCTTCAGCAGGTCTTTCCCTGTCTGCACCAGGAATCCGTCCTTTTCTACCTTCACCACGGTGCCTGGTTTTGCTGTTTCCTGCTGCTGTGCAGCTTTCGCCTCTTCCTGGTTTATCACCTGGGCTTCCCAGATCTTCATAGTCTTACCCGTCCAGTCTGTGTAAGCGCTGGGCCAGGGATTTAATCCCCGGATCAGCCGTTCGATCTCTTCTGCCGGCCTGGTCCAGTCAATTTTCCCTAAGCTCTTATCCAGCATCCTGGCATATTCCGTAGGGCTTTCCCCCTGTTTTTCCGGAGTGATGGCATGGGCTTCCAGCCCTTTCAGCGTCTCCACACAGAGCCTGGCTCCGGCTTCGGCCAACTTGTCATGAAGGCTTCCTCCCGTTTCCTTTTCATCCAGGACTACTTCTGTCTTTAACAGCATATCACCGGTATCCAGCCCCGCATCCATCTGCATGGTCGTCACGCCGGAGACTTTTTCTCCGTTTATGACTGCCCACTGGATCGGCGCCGCCCCGCGGTATTTGGGAAGCAGAGACGCATGAACATTCACGCACCCATAAGGCGTCATATCCAGAATGGCCTGCGGCAGGATCTGCCCAAAGGCGATCACCACCATAATATCCGCCTGATATTTCCGCAGTTCTTCGATACACGCCTCCTCCCGGATCTTCTTTGGCTGATAGACCGGGATATCGTATTTCAGGGCTGTTTCCTTCACCGGCGGATACTGCATCTTCCCGCCGCGGCCCTTTGGCTTATCCGGCTGCGTCACTGCCAGCACCACCTCATGCCCGGCCTCGATCAGAGCTTCCAGTGTCCCCACGGAAAACTCCGGTGTCCCCATAAATATGACTTTCATCCTGGTCCCTCCTTCTATACTTCTTCCTCATCTTCCGGATCTGCGTATTCTACATCATGGAGTTCTCCTTCCACCAGATCCACATACAAATGTCCGTCCAAGTGGTCGATCTCATGGCAGAAAGCACGTGCCAGAAGTCCTTCTCCCTCCAGCTCGATCTCTTCCATATCTTCATTCTGGGCGATCACTTTGACATGATCCGGTCTTGTCACCTGCCCGGCTTTTCCAGGCACGCTCAAGCATCCTTCTTCACCAGTCTGCTCTCCGGAAGTCTCAACGATCCTGGGGTTGATCAGCACGATCGGACCTTCTCCCACATCGATCACCACGATCCTTTTTAAGATCCCCACCTGGGGCGCCGCAAGGCCTACGCCCATAGCTTCATACATCGTGTCCAGCATATCGCTGATCAGGATCTTTGTCCGAAGATTCATCTTCGTTACTTCTTTACATGGTTTTGTCAGCACTTCATCGCCGATTTCTCTGATTTTTCTCGTTGCCATAATTTACCTCTCTTCTCCATATTTTTCTATTTAGAACACGCCCATGGGATCCAGGTCAAACTGGATCCTTAAGGTCTGAAATCCCCGGTTTGCTTCTATATATTGTTCCATCCGGTTCTTTGCCTCAATCAGGATGTGCGCTTCTTTTTCTTTCAGATACAGGACTTTCCTGTACACATCGTTTACCTTTCCCACGTAAGGGCTGGCTGGCCCTATCACCTGTATCCGTCCCCCCGGGTCGATCCGCCCAAGGAATTCCTTCAGGTACCCTGCCGCCTCTAAAAGCCGCTCTTCTTCCGGCCCCGTAAGAAGCACCGCCAGAAGGTGGGATGCCGGCGGGTAGCCCATCAGCTTTCTGTAGCCCATTTCTTCTTCATAAAACCCTTCATAGTCCTGGGCCGCCGCCATCTGGATACTATAGTGGTCCGGGCTGTAGGTCTGGATCACCACCTGGCCGGACGCCGCTCCCCGGCCTGCTCTTCCGGCCGCCTGCGTCAGAAGCTGGAAGGTCCGCTCTCCCGAACGGTAATCATCGCTGTACAGCGAAAGATCTGCCGCCAGGACTCCAACAAGAGTCACCTTTGGAAAATCATGGCCTTTGACGATCATCTGTGTCCCGATCAGGATGTCGGCTTCCTCGTCCGCGAAGGTCTCCAGGATCTTTTCATATCCGTCCTTTTTCCGTGTGGTATCCATGTCCATGCGCAGTATGCGCGCTTCCGGAAACGTCCTGCGGACCAGCTCCTCCACCTGCTGGGTCCCTGCCCGGAATCCTCCGATATAAGAGGAACCGCAGGACGGACAGCTCCGAAGAAGCGGTGTTTCATAACCACAGTAATGGCAGACCAGTTTCCCGTTCCGGTGGGCAGATAAGGAAACGTCGCAGTGAGGACATTTTACTACATATCCGCAGGCCCTGCAACTGACAAACCCTGCATAGCCTCTCCGGTTCAAAAACAGCATGATCTGTTCCTTCCGCTCAAGACGGTCACGGATCATTTCCTCCAGCTTTCCGCTCAAGATCGAGCGGTTCCCCTGGCGCAGCTCTTCCCGCATATCTGTAATAAACACTTCCGGAAGAGCGCTTTCCCCTGTCCGGTTCTTTAGCTCCAGCATCGTAAACCTGCCGGTCTTACAGGCATAAAAGCTTTCCAGCGAGGGCGTCGCAGATCCCAGGACCACGCTGGCCCCCTCCTCCTGTGCCCGGTGGATGGCCGTCTCTCTGGCATGGTATCTCGGCACCTGTTCACTTTTATAGGTGCCCTCATGCTCCTCATCGATCACGATCAGTCCCAGGTTCGGAAATGGCGTGAACAGTGCGGACCTTGGCCCGATCATCACATCCACTTCTCCTGCTTTCACCCGCTCCATCTGATCATAGCGTTCTCCCTGAGACATGCGGGAATGAAGGATAGAAACCCGGTCTCCAAATCTTCCGTAAAACCGCATGACCGTCTGATAGGTCAACGCAATCTCCGGAATCAGCACAATAGCCTGTTTTCCCTTTTTCAGGACCCGGCCGATCATTTCCATATAAACTTCTGTCTTGCCGCTTCCGGTGACGCCGTATACCAGATAAGTACCGGTCCTTCCATGCTCGTAATCCTGCCAGAAGGTCTCTACTGCTTTTTGCTGCTCCCCGGTCAGCGTAACACTTTCTTTTTCCTTTGCCGCTGCGGGAATGGGATTTCTGAACATCTGCTCCGTCTGGACCTCGATGACCCCCTGCTCCTCCAGTGCCTTGATGACCGCGGCTGTCACATGCAGCTTCTTCGTCAGCAACTCGTAATCCTGGCCTGGCTGTTCTAAAAGGCCTGAAAGGAGTCGGGCCCTGGCTTTTTGGTTTTTATGGAGATATAGCTTAAGCTTTTCTTTTCCTTCTTCCTCTGACAGCTTCAGCACAACGGTCCGCCGTTTTCTGGTCCGCTCCTGCCTCTTGATCGGAATCACCGTTTTTAAGGCCTGGATCATAGTCCCGCCATAATATTCCTTCATCCAGGCAGCCAGTGCCACCAGCTTCGCTTCAATGGCAATGCTTCCCTCTACGATCCCGCTGATTTCCTTGATCTTCTCAGGATCGTAATCCACCTTTTCCGAAAATCCGGTCACGTAGCCCTTGGTTTCTTTGTTGTATCTTCCAAAAGGGACCAGAACTTCCATACCAATTTTAAGCATCCCCTCCAGATGAGAGGGGATGCGGTATTGGAAAATCTTATCCAGTTTCTCATGTGTAATGTCGATGATAATATCAGCGTACATGTAACTCCTCTAATACTTCTCTGATCAGGACTCTGTCATCCATATCGTACTTGACACCCTTGATCTCCTGATAAGTCTCATGGCCTTTTCCGGCCAGCACAATGATGTCTCCCGGCTGTCCGTGCTCGATGGCATAGCGGATCGCCTCTTTCCGGTCACAAATATCGATGTATTTTCCATCTGTCTTTTTCATGCCCACAATGATATCGTCGATGATATCCTGGGGCTCTTCAAATCTTGGGTTATCCGATGTGATAACCGTAAAGTCCGCAAGACGCCCTGACACCTCTCCCATCTCGTAACGGCGGGTCTTGGAGCGGTTGCCTCCACAGCCAAAGATGGTGACGATCCGCCCCGGATTATAGTCTCTCAACGTATTCAGCAGGCTTTCCAGGCTCATGGCATTGTGGGCGTAGTCGATCAGCATGGTAAATTCATCGGACACCTTGACCATCTCTACCCTTCCCTTGACCTTTGCTTCCTTAAGAGCCGCCTTGATATTTTCCACCGGAACACCGAAATGCCGGCATACAGCGATCGCCGTCAGGGAATTGTATACGCTGAAGTTCCCCGGTATGTCGATCTCTACATCAAAATCCATCAATCCATTGACATGGTATTTCACGCCCAGATAACCCGGTGTGGCAATGTGCTGTACATTGGTGGCCCTAAGGTCAGCCTTCTCCGAGAATCCATAGGTCTCCACCTTGCAGGTCGCATTGCGGAACACATCCTCGAACCACTGGTCATCCACGTTTGCAATCCCAAGCCTGCACTGTGTAAACAGAATCCCTTTGCAGCGCTTATAATCCTCAAAATCTTTATGCTCGTTGGGTCCGATGTGGTCCTCTCCCAGATTCGTGAAAATACCGATCTCGAACTGGATCCCCGCTGTCCGGTGAAGCATCAGCCCCTGGGATGACACCTCCATGACCACGCAGTCGCAGCCAGCCTCCAGCATCTGTGCAAAATACTGATGGATGGTATAGGACTCCGGCGTCGTGTTGTTGGCCGGAATAGACTTGTCGCCGATGATCGCCTCGATGGTGCCGATCAGCCCCACTTTATGTCCCACACCTTCCAGAATGGATTTCACCATATAGGTGGTCGTGGTCTTTCCCTTCGTTCCGGTAATGCCGATCACTTTCAGCTTTTCTGCCGGATATCCGAAATATGCGGCGGACATCAGGGCCAGGGCGTACCGGGTATCGTCCACATGGATCACTGTCATTCCCTCCGGCGCCTCTACCGGCCGCTCCACGATCACGGCCGCCGCTCCTTTTTCCGCCACATCTTCTATATAGTCATGCCCGTCTGACACCGCCCCGCTGATGCAGACAAACACACTTCCTTCTGTCACTTTTCTGGAATCATTGATCAGTTCTGTGACCTCGATCCCGTCACTTCCCTGTCTTACTTCATATTCTAACCGTTCCAGCAGTCTGGTTAATTTCATAGCTTAATGCCTCCCTTTTGTATGGTATGGTACTTCTAATAGTATAACATTAATTTTATGTGCCGAAAAGCCGAATTTGTGCTATAGTATATAGGAGAAAAACAAAGCAAAGGGGAATCTTAACATGAAAGCTTACGAAAGACTCTTAAAGTACGTTGTTGTACGTACACCAAGTGATGAAAACAGCGAGACGGTTCCTTCCTCCCAGTGCCAGTTTGACCTGGCGCGCCTTCTGAAGGATGAGATGGAAGGCCTGGGGCTTACAGACGTAGTGCTGGACGACCAGTGCTATCTCTACGGAAAGCTTCCGGCCACTCCCGGATATGAGGACAAGACCTCTATCGGTTTCATCGCTCATATGGACACAGTATCTGATTTCTGCGACCAGGATATTCACCCTGTCATCACAGAAAATTACAATGGAGAAGATCTTCCTTTAGGCGACAGCGGCCTGATCTTAAGCACAGAAACCTTCCCGCACTTAAAAGATCTGAAGGGACGCACCCTGATCACCACCGACGGCCACACCGTCCTTGGCGCTGATGATAAGGCAGGTATCGCTGAGATCCTGACCCTGATCGAAATCTTAAATGAGACAAAGATGCCTCACGGACCAATCTCCGTTGCCTTCACTCCTGACGAGGAGATCGGCACCGGCGCTTCTCACTTCAATGTAGAGCAGTTCGGCGCTCAGTATGGCTATACTCTGGACGGCGACACCGAGGGCGAGATCCAGTATGAGAACTTCAACGCCTGCAAAGCAAAATTCGAGATCACCGGCTTCAGCGTACATCCTGGTTCCTCCAAGGACACCATGATCAACGCCTGCCTGGTAGCTATGGAGATCAATCAGATGCTGCCAGGTCTTGAGACACCTCGCGGAACCGAAGGATACGAGGGATTCTTCCATCTGGTATCCATGTCCGGTGACTGCGGACATGCTGAGCTTAACTACTTTGTCCGCGACCATGACAAGCACTTCTTCGAAGGCCGCAAAAACACCCTGCGCCTTATCGAGAAGGATCTGAACGAAAAATGGGGCGAAGGCACAGTTAAGCTGACGATCACAGATCAGTACAAAAACATGGCTGAGATTATCGCAGACTGCATGCACCTGATCGACAATGCAAAGACTGCCTGCGAAAAAGCCGGCGTTACACCTCTGGTACTTCCGATCCGCGGCGGTACAGACGGCTGCCAGTTAAGCTTCAAAGGCCTGCCGTGCCCGAACCTTGGAACCGGCGGACACGCTTATCACGGACCATACGAGCACATCACCGTAGAAGGAATGGATAAGGCTGTAGACGTACTGGTAGAATTAGTAAAATTATACGCATAGTAAAAGGAACCCGGCCGGGAAACGTTCATAAGTTTCCCGGCCGGATTATTTTCTCTACAATGGTTCTATCACCAGCGCCTGTACCATCGGCACTTCCCCGCTTACATCCATTCCTTGGAAGTGTCCGCAGATCACATACTCTTTCCCCTGCTCGATCTCAAGGTTTCCGGTCTTATCTTCTGCGTAGGCGATCAGATGCCCGTCTTCTGTCTGGAAATCCACCTGCCGGCTTCCTCCCTGCGCGTCGGAGACAGCCTCTGCCGTTCCGGACAGCACCACAGTCGTCTTCTGCTGATACTTTTCCGGTTCCTCAACCAGCTCCTTGTAACTCACACCCGAATCATACTGCTCCAGGACTTCCTTCGACAACACCTCCTGCCAACGCTCCCGTTCATCTGCTCCGTCTTTGTTTCCTGTGAAGCTCCAGCCCTTGACATAGCACAACCCAGCCACGATCAGAAGCAGCACGAGTATGACAGATAAGACCACGATCCATTTTCTCCTGCCTGCCATTTCATCTCCCCCTTCATATCCTATCACTCTACTTTCGTCCAGGAAAACCCATTCGTCACATCATACAGGCTTCCCTGGTTTTCATTATACGTAAAACTTCGTTCTGTGCCGCCATCCACAGGCGTGAGAATATAGGTTATCACTCCATTCGCAGTCGCACTTGTATCCACAGACATCTGGTAAGTGTGTGTATAAGTCTTTCCACTTGCAGACATGATCTCTATGATCGTAGTGCGTCCGGATTCTTCGATCGTCAGCTCGGCTCTCGTTCCTCCTGCCATCGCCACATAACTGTAAGTTCCCACCGGGAATCCCGGGCTGCTCTGACCAGTCTCTTCATTTCCAGCCTCTCCCTCGTTTCCTGCTATTGGCGTTCCTACTTCCTCGATGCTTGTAATCTGGTATAGGCCTTCCTCATTTGGCATGAGCACCGCCTTTTTCTGGACATTCTCCTGCCCACTTACTCTTCTACATTCATAGTTATAATATATCTCCATCGTTTCCTTTGTATATTCCGCTGATATAATCTCCGTCTCGCAGACATAGCTGAGTGTCGCCGGAACAAACGTGAGCACCTCGCCGTCAATATTAACGCCGTACTCTACGCCGTCTTCATCGTTTTCCTCCGTAAACTGGTAGTCACTAAAGGAGGCAAACATACGGTTTACATCTGCCGCCGAGAACATCGGATGCCAATTTGCATCTGCCCCATAGCTTTCTATAATGTCCCCGCTGCGGCTGGAAGCTTCACAGACTGCATTTAAAATCTGCCTGATCTCCTCTTCCGTAAATCCCTGCTCCGGAATCTCCTGCGGACCGTAAGCGAGCACATATTCCACTTCTTCTTTGGTGAGATTTCCGGCAATTAATTCTGGATAATCTTCATCCTTTACTTCTGCCGGCGTTTCTTCCGCCTCCTGCTTTTGCTTCTGCTGTTCCCCGGCTTCTTCCGGCTCCTGCTTCTCCTGGACGATCTCCGGTTCTTCTTGCTGTCCCAGGATCTGAGACACCCCGTAAAATGCAGCGCCTCCCGCCAGGCATACCCCGACTGTCACAGCTGCAACCTTTCCGATCGTTGTATGCAAAAATCCAGTCTTTACGGCTGTCTGCGCAGCGCCCAGGGTGGGCTGCATACCGGAACCCTGCTTCGCGCCCGGCGGTGGCTGCACACCAGCTTCCGGCTGTGCTCCAAAGGAATCCTGCGCCACCGTACCGGTGCCGCCAGCTCCGCCGGGTCCTGCCTGCGAGACCGACCGGAAGACCGCATCGACCACTGATTTCCCCGCGGCAGCCAGGCTTCCGTCTGCCATAAGATATCCTTCCTGCGTACGCAGCAGATAAAGGAACAGCGGCAGCGGAGCCACATTGTACAGCTTGTATCCCTTTTTCTGTAATTCTTCTGCTTTTCTCTTCAGATTTTTCCGTCCATAATTCAGCCGGGATTTGACCGTATTTTCTGAACATCCCAGGGTGGAAGCAATCTCGCTGATCGGAACTCCTTCAATATGAAACATCAGGATACACATTCTTTGCTCTTCCGAAAGGGAGTCGATCATCTGATGCACCAACTCCTGTGTCTCCTGCCTTGTATAGGACAGTTCCGGCTGACTTTCAATGCTGTCATCTTCAATCCTGTATTCAAAATCCTCCCCCTTGTCCTCTGCTCCCATCTCAGAAAACAGCATGGGATTCTTTTTTACCAGAACGTTCTTCGCCGTATTTGCCACGATCTTTCCCAGCCAGCCCGGAAACGCCTCCGGCTCTGCCAGCATATCTAATTTCGTAAAAGCCCTGATATAGGCTTCCTGCAGAACATCCCTGGCCGTCTCCTCATTTTTTACGTATTGGAGCGCCAGATAATATTTACTTTTATAGGTAGTCTCATAAAGAAAACCGTATCCCCTTTCATCCCCTGCCTTTGCAAGGGCGACTGCTTCTGTATAGTTCACACCATTTCCTCCTCTGTTCCTTATAACAAGCATACGTTAAACCAATGACATTTCAACTATTCGTACAGATTTTTCTGACAAAATTATAATTTAAATGCCGCATATCGTCAATCATTCCGATCTATCACGGAAAGTTCAGCTTTCGTTTCAAAAGCTGGTACAGCTTTCGCTTCTCTCCTTTATCTTCTGCATAGCTTTCCATATCCCGCCTGACCAGACAGACAAACCATTGGATCACATTTTTATTGTTCAGTTTACTCATCTCCCGCCACTTATTTTCCCGCTATATAAGAACGTCCGATTTCTCCGGTCTGCGTCATATAAGACGTTTCGAAAATGTAATCAGAACCATCCTTTACCATAGCGAATACTGCCTTCCCCTCTGTAAAAATCTCCCCTGCATTTAATTCAAATACATCTGGCCATTCGCTAATGTCCGTTGCACTTCCACTGTAGAACTGATAACTCCCCTCATCTGCTTCAAAATAATTAAAACCGTTCGGATTCTCTACATAAAATGACAGGCCTGTATCCATGATCCCGGCTTCTTCCTGGGGAAAATCAGAGGGGAAATATACCTCATAAGTCAGCATACAGTATTCCAGGTGTTCATCCAGCGGATCCGGTTCAAAGGTACTGCCAGACGCCTCTACGGCAGCCATCACCTCCGCTTCATCTCGCACAACATCTGTAATCCGGTAGTACACGGTATGGAATTGATTATCCACAGAAGACGGCTTCTTTGTTGCCACCCACTCTCCGATTTTCGCCGGAGCCTCGGCCGTTGTCTCTACGGGTGTGATGCTGACAACCGGAACCGTCTCTTCTTCCTCCTTTGCGGCATCTTTGCTCTCTTCTTTTGCCTCCACTGTCTCTATTTTTGTACTTTTGTTTGTCTCCTGACTTCCGCAGCCCCAGATTCCCGCAGCTGTCATACACACTGCCAACAAAACTGTCATTTTTCTTTTCATTGTTTTTCCTCCGTCCAGTTTATTTTTCAGCTGCCAAAGGGGCTATCTCCTCTGATAAATATCTGCGTTCCAATGGCTGCTATCCGATTCTACCGTAATGACATTTTCGTCAGAAGACATCGTCACGATCAGTGGTTCACTGCTGCTGGAAACCGCTCCATCAAAATCAAGCTCGATACTGTGTTCGTTTTCCTTCCATGTTCCCTTTTCCACATCGCCATCATCGTTATACTCCACAGTGCCGTCCTTATTAACCGTGATCTCTATCTTGCTTCCACTTGAGCTTGTTCCTCCATAGACTCCGACCCACTTGTTTGCTCCGCATGCGACTAGCATTGCCGCCATACTCATGATGATCATTCCTCCACACAGCATTTTCCTGATTTTTGTTTTTCTCATTTTCTTTCTCTCCTTTTTCATGGTAGTTGGGATTTTATAGAATTTCCATTATCCCTTTTTTGTTTTCACTACCAGGACAAGCAAAGTTTCAAAAAAGTTTTATAAAAATGAAAAAAATATTTTTTTACAGAAAAGGGCTGAAACACTGTTTCCAAATGTTTCAGCCCTTTTGCAGGATCCTGTCTTACAGTTCCGAAATCTCTTCCTTAAAGCCTTCTCCTACTACCTCATTAGACTCCATGATGATCGTAAACGCTTTCGGATCTATCTTACGAACCATCTTTTTAATTGTATACATCTGCTTATTGTTGCAGGCGCACATGACTACATCCTTTTTATTTTTGCTGTAGCTTCCCATTCCCTTCAGGATGGTAGAACCTCTTCCGGAATATTCGTCGATCCGTTCTGCCACCTCTTCACCCTTCTCGGTGACGATCAAGGTCAGCTTGCCTTCATCGATTCCATACATGATACGGTCCATAACGATAGCCATCAGATATGTTACGATGATACCGTAGATCAAGCCGTCCACATCACGGAATACCAGGACAGTTCCCAGCACGATAGTTACCATATCCAGCACAAACGTAATGATTCCCAGAGTAATGTGCGGTTTTACCTTCTTAATAGATACACTGATGAAATCCTGGCCTCCGGTGGATGATCCGCGCATGAAGATAATGGCGTATCCAATGCCGCAAAGCACTCCCATACACAATGCCGCCAGAAAACGGCTGCCGTCATATACCGGCAAAAGCGGCGCCACATAGTCCATGATCGCCGAAGTAATTATGATAGATTTTAAGGATTTTAAGAAAAATGTTCTTCCCAAAAATTTATAGCAGAAAATCGCCACCGGAATATTCAGGATCACAGTACCGACACCTACCGGGATATTCAGCAGATGATACATAATAATTGCAATACCCGAAAACCCTGCCACCGGGAAATCCGCATTTAAAGCAAAATTGTACACACCTATGGCGATCAAAAGACCTGCCGCAATATCCACCAAAATGTCCAGCCCCAACTCTTTCCAATCAATACGTTTCATCGGATCATACCTCTCTTTCTCATGTTATTATCTGTACTTTCAATTTCTGATATCCACAAAAAAAGAACACCTGCAAACTATAAAAACTATAATTCGCCGATGCTCTTATGTGCCTAAGTATAGCGGCCTTTCCTGAATTTGTCAATACCCCGGACCCTTGTGGATCACATCTTTTCCATATTTGCCCCGGAGTTCATCCATGGCTTTGCGGATCTGTTCCCGTTTCTTACGCTTTTCCTCCGGTTCCACTTCTATATCAAAAATACTGAGCTGCTCCGGTTCGCTCTCTTCCGAAAGCTTGGAGCTTCGGATCCCCAGAAGCCGGATGGGCTGATAGTTCCACAGCTCCAGAAACAGGCTCACTGCCTCTGTATAAACGTCTTCCTCCCGGTTGGTCGCTTTCGCAAGCTGCCGCTGATGGGACACACTTTCAAAGGTGTGGTATTTGATCTCCACACTTAACATCCCAGCCTTCTGGCCGGCCTTTTTCAGTCTTCTGGCCACACTGGCCGCCAGTTCTTTTAAGACTTCTTTTGCCTCTTCTTCTGTCACGGCGTCACGGGGCAGGGTGATGGAATTGCCGATCCCTTTTGCTTCCGCAGGCTCGGACTCCACCCGGTCTTCTCCCAGGCCATTGGCAAATTCCCACAGTCTCCGGCCATGACTTTTTAAGTGCAGCTCCAGGATCGCCGGATCTGTCTTTGCCAGGTCGCCGATGGTGTAGATCTCCAGTTTCTTCAAGGTTTCTGTACTGGATCTTCCCGCCATATAAAGCTCCCGCACCGGCAGCGGCCACATCTTCACCTGGATCTCCTGGGGAAAAAGCGTATGTACCTTATCCGGTTTCTCAAAATCTGACGCCATCTTCGCCAGCAGCTTATTGCTGGAGATTCCTACATTTACCGTAAAGCCAAACCGGTGTTTCACCTCATTTTTAAGTTCAAGCGCTCCTTCCACCGGCGAAGAAAATCTGGCCGCGGCTTCCGTAAAGTCCATGTAACACTCATCCACACTGACCTGCTCGATCTCTTCCGAATACGTCCGAAGAAACTCCATCAGCTTCTGGCTGTAGCGCCGGTACATCTTATGGTCCGGCGGCTCCATGTGAAGGTTCGGACATTTACGCAAGGCGTTCGCCACCGGCTCCCCGGTGGTGATCCCGTATTTTTTTGCCGGGATTGATTTTGCCAGAACGACGCCATGCCTGGACGCCCGGTCCCCGCCGATGATGGCGGGGGTAGTCCGGGTGTCCAGGCTGCTTCCATTCTTTATCTGTTCTACCGCCGTCCAGCTTAGATAGGCGGAGTTCACATCAATATGAAAAATGACCCGGCTCATTTTATTTTCTCCTGTATCAGGCAGTCAGGCATTTTGCCGGACGCCCGGATTAAATCTCTTTCAAATGCTGCTTGATCCTTGCTGCCAGCTTTCCATTTTCCGCATCGATCAAAATGGTGTCTCCGGTGCCTACATTTCCTTCCAGGATCAGCTTCGCCGCCAGAGTCTCCACATTCTTCTGCAGATACCGTTTCAGCGGTCTGGCTCCATAGGTAGGATCATATCCGCCGTCCACAACAACCTGCTTTGCATCCTCTGTCAGTTCGATGCGGATCTCCTTATCTGCCAGACGCCGGTTGAGATCGTCCACCAGAAGCCGGATGATCGAATGGATATTGTCCTTTGTCAGAGGCCGGAACATAATGGTCTCATCCAGACGGTTCAGGAACTCCGGACGGAAATGATTCCGAAGGTCGTTCATCACCATCTCTTCTGCTTCCGGCTTGATATTTCCATTGTCATCAATACCGTCCAGAAGGTATGCCGAACCGATATTGGAGGTCATGATCAGGATCGTATTCTTAAAGTCCACGGTCCGTCCCTGAGAATCGGTGATCCGTCCGTCGTCCAATACCTGCAGAAGGACATTGAACACATCGGGATGGGCTTTTTCGATCTCATCGAACAGAACGACCGAATACGGTTTCCTCCGCACCGCCTCTGTCAGCTGACCGCCTTCATCATAGCCCACATATCCCGGAGGCGCTCCGATCAGACGGGACACGGAATATTTCTCCATGTATTCACTCATGTCGATCCGGACCATATTATTCTCATCATCAAACAGGCTCTGGGCAAGGGCCTTGGCAAGCTCGGTCTTGCCGACGCCGGTAGGTCCAAGGAACAGGAAGGAGCCGATCGGTTTGCTCGGATCCTTAATACCCGCTTTGGACCGGATGATCGCTTCCGTCACTTTGGTAACGCCTTCATCCTGGCCGATCACCCGCTTGTGGAGTTCGTCTGCCAGATGCAGCGTCTTACTTCTTTCGCTTTCATTTAACTTGGCTACCGGAATTCCTGTCCAGCGGGAAACGATCTTGGCGATCTCATCTTCTGATACACTTTCATGTACCAGAGACAGATCCTCGTCTTTGACCTTTTCTTCCTCTTCTTCCAGCTGTTTCTGCAGCTGCGGCAGTCTGCCGTACTGGAGCTCCGCCGCTTTATTCAGATCATAGTTCTGCTGCGCGGCTTCAATCTCGCGGTTTAACTGCTCGATCTGCTCACGGAGCTTCTGCACATGCTCTACGGATCTCTTTTCATTATCCCACTGTGCCTTCTGTTTTGCAAATGTTTCTCTTTCTTCTGCCAGCTCCTGCTGAAGCTTTGCCAGCCGTTCCTTACTTAAACGGTCATCCTCTTTTTTCAGGGCAGCTTCCTCAATCTCCAGCTGCATGATCTTACGGTTCAGCGCATCCAGCTCTGTCGGCATTGAATCCAGCTCCGTCTTGATCAGCGCACAGGCCTCGTCCACCAGGTCGATGGCCTTATCCGGCAGGAACCGATCGGAAATGTAACGGTTACTCAAAGTGACGGCTGCCACCAGGGCACTGTCGGTAATCTTTACGCCATGAAAGACTTCGTAGCGTTCCTTCAATCCTCTTAAGATGGAAATGGCATCTTCCACCGTCGGCTCATCCACCATAACCGGCTGGAAACGACGTTCCAGGGCCGCATCCTTTTCAATATACTGCCGGTATTCATCCAGTGTGGTGGCGCCGATACAGTGGAGCTCTCCTCTGGCCAGCATAGGCTTCAGCATGTTTCCTGCGTCCATAGCCCCGTCCGACTTTCCGGCTCCTACAATGGTGTGCAGCTCGTCGATAAACAGGATGATATTTCCCTCACTGTTTTTCACTTCCTCCAGCACTGCTTTCAGACGCTCCTCAAATTCTCCCCGGTACTTTGCTCCGGCTACCAGAGCACCCATATCCAGGGCAAAAAGCTTCTTATCCTTCAAGGCATCCGGGACGTCTCCCCGGACAATCCGCTGTGCCAGTCCTTCGACAACCGCGGTCTTACCTACACCAGGCTCACCGATCAGCACCGGATTGTTCTTGGTCTTCCTGGAAAGAATCCGGATCACGTTCCGGATCTCCTCGTCACGGCCAATGACCGGATCCAGCTTCTGCTCTCTGGCTCGCTCTACCAGATCCTGCCCGTATTTATTTAAGGTATCATAGGTTGCTTCTGGATTGTCGCTGGTCACTCTCTGGTTCCCACGGACCGAAGACAGCACCTGAAGGAAGCTGTCCCGGTTGATGCCAAACTCCCGGAAGATCTGTTTGATCTCTTTATTGGCATGCTTGATCATGGACAAGAGCAGATGCTCTACGGACACATATTCGTCCCCCATCTGCTTCGCCTCGTCCTCGGCATAGATCAGCACATTGTTCAGATCCTTGCCGATAAACATCTGACCGCCCTGTACCTTCGGGCGCTTGCGTATGGCTTCCTCCACTCGGTTAACGGCAGACTCCTTCGTGATGCCCATTTTTTCAAATAGTTTCAAAATCAGGCTGTCGTCGATGGTCAGAAGCGCATATAAAAGATGCTCCTGCTCGATCTCCTGATTGCCATATTCCATAGCTATCTTCTCGCAGCCTTGCACTGCTGCCAGCGAACTCTGTGTAAATTTATTAATATTCATAACCATACCCCTCCTTTGACATGGAAAGTTTCTTTGTTCTACTAGCAATATAACACTTGTTGTCAGCACTGTCAAGAGGCGGGTGCTAAATTTTCACGCAAGCTATGAGCCATGCAGGGATAAGACCGAACTGCCCGTTGGGAGTTTACTCACATGTGGGCAGTTTCGGGATTAGACCTATACGGCGACAGCCGTGACTGAGCGAACACAGTTCGCGAAGTGCATGGCGAGGGGCGTGGGAGGGGGAACACATACGGACGACTTCAGGATTAGCTATCTACAATTTTGATTGTATTTGAACTTGTCTTTTTCATTTCCTTTATATAACTTCATCTCTGTATTTACGCCCTTCAGGGCTGTCTGTAGTTTGGTGGTATCGCCACCGATCTCAACGGTGATTCCCTGGATCCGTCCAGCCATTCATGTCCCTCCTTCCTGATTTTGGGTAAAAGAAAAGAACCGGTCTCCCGATTCTTCTCAAAAGCATTTCACTTTGTTTATACGCGCTATTTGCGCTTTCTTTTTCCTGTATTATCGGATCCGCGGATTTCTTCATGATAAAAATAATCCACGATTACCGGATGCCCCTGCGGAACCCTTCCATAAGGCATTTCATTATCCACAAACGGGCAATCATACTTCTCGGCAAGTTTCTCGGCTTTGTTTTCCAGAGCCTCGAAATAGCTTCTGTTATGCTTGTTATAAATCTCATCATAGAGCGGCACTAAATCAGGATACTCTTCAGCGATATAGTCCATAACGGTATTCTTAAATCCGCCTCTCAGATTAAGATTCTCCAGCCAAAACAGATCACATTGATCTTTTACACGTTCAAAGATAGCCTCAAAATCCGTAATGCCCGGAAATACCGGGGATACAAAGCATACTGTCCTGATACCGGCGTCATATATCTGCTTCATCGCAGCAATCCTTCGTTCAATGGAAACCGCTGCATCCATATCGTCCTTGAACTTCTCGTCCAGCGTATTGATCGACCACGATACTGTTACCTGTCCGAGCTCTTTTAGCAGGTCAATATCTCTCACCACAAGGTCGGATTTTGTGCAGATCAGAATATCTGCTCCGCTCCCCCGCAGCTGTTCAAGCAGTTTCCTTGTGTTTCCGAACTCTTTTTCCTGCGGATTATACCCGTCTGTCACGGATCCGATCACAACGCGCTGTCCGGCATATTTCTCAGGGTGCTTGATTTCAGGCCAGTGCTTGATATCAAGAAATGTTCCCCACTCTTCCGTATGTCCTGTAAACCTTTTCATGAAAGAAGCGTAACAATACTTGCATGCGTGCGTGCATCCGACATACGGATTCACAGAATACCCTCCCACCGGCAGGTTTGACTTTGTCATGATATTTTTGGTTTCCACATCCCTTATCAGGATATCTTCCGTTCTCACTTCTTCCATGCCCGCTGTACCTCCAATACCTTCTCAAATGCTTCAGGAAATTCCTGCACCATATTTTCATCGCCTATGATCGGTTCAAGATCTTCCTTCATAAAAACAGGTATATTCCTTTGATGCGCCTGATCCGTAAGCGACCATGCCCATTCCGGCTCAGTACGGATTTTTCTGCTCTGAGCGCCTGTCATGGTTCCTACAACGATCCAATCAATACCAGAAAGATCGACCTCTCCAGGATCATCAAAAAGCGGCTCAAAGGTCACATGATAATGCTTTGCCCTTACATGATTCCTCAATGCTTCAATGCGCCAGAGTTCTGATCTTCTGTTAACCGTCACCCCAAACCAGGCGTTTTCAAGATCCGTTTCAAAATCCAGGAGATCAGGCCTTTTCGACAGAAATAAAAACTGATGCTGCGGATTTTTCCGGATCTTTTCAAACACCTCTTCTCGCCATTCTTCTTTCCATCCCGCAAGATACCGGTCAGAAGGAAATTCTGCGGTCTTGCCTTGTCCATCATTTTAAGCTTGCCTTCAAAAAATTCAGGCTTACTGAAATCCGGTATCGTATGCCACCGCTTCACATTATTCCGTGCATAGCAATAATCGCAGCCTACCGTGCAGCCGATGACAAGGTTCATATTCTGGATATTGTCTTTTATACAAACACTCATAGCTCTCCACATAAAAAGTTATGGACATCTGCTTGCAGAAATGCCCACAACTTTAAAACTCATACTTACTCGATTACTGCATCGTCGGCGGTATACGCTTCAAGAGAACCTGCCTTCACCTGGATACAGGCATAGCTGATCTCAGAATCATCTGCCGCGAAGAACTGTCTTTTCCCATCCGGCGCAATACGCACGATATCACCGGCAGAAAGCTCTATATCCTCACCGTCAACTACCGCTTTTCCCTTGCCGGAAAGAATGATGTAAATCTCTTCATTGGTCTTATGATAATGAACAAAAGGAACACTCGCACCTGCCGGAAGATGGTTGATGCTGATCTCAGCCCCTGTAAGTCCCAGCTGATCATGAAGTTCAGTTCTCGGATCGTTTGCAACACTTACCTTACTATAGTTAGACATTTCTGATACCTCCATTTGTTGTGATATTGATTGATACAACGGAAGTGTACCACCGCCATGTTGTGACGTCAAGTGTTACAACAAAACTTTTTAAGATTCTATAAGCTTGTTCGCATCCGCCATTACATCAGCTATGGTTATTCGCCGCATTTTATCTTCCATGGCATTCTGTATTTCTTCAAGCCTGTGATCCATGATCCTGTGAATGTTTCGTCCCACAGGGCATAACTCATTCGGATTCTCATGGAAATGAAACAACTGTCCATTTTCGACAGGCTCCACGGCATTGTAAACATCCAGAAGCGTTATCCTCTGTTACGCCATGAAGACTCTCCGGCACTGCTTTATCGTCGGTCACGTTCATGATGAACTGATCATCGAATGCAGCCCTGACGTTGACCTGAGTGTGATTTGCAAGCAGATGGGCAGATCTCCGGACTGGATGCCGGACATCCTTCTCCGCGCCGACGGCTACGAAACCTGCTTTTATAAAAAAGACTGACATGAAAATAGCGGCTCCCGGTTCAATGCCGGAGGGCCGCATAATCTTTAGCTATCTTTCCCGCCTCTATGATATGGAGCTTTGTCTTTCCATATCACTCCATCTTTCGTATGATATCGTTGCTTATGACCAGAAACATCATTTTCAGCTCTGGTTGCTTTTTCTACTATATCAGCAACCTTAGCCGCAATATCAGTTTTGGGAGTACTTGTTGTTCCGCCTCCACCAGGGCTGGGAGTACTCGACCCGCCGCCCTTATTGCGGCTTCCAGCAAAAGCTGATGCCAGTTCAATTCCTCCTACGATCACTGTTCCAGCTATCTCAATAGATTCTACCGGATGATTTACTATAAATCTCCCTACAGATTTAAGGCCTTTTACTAATCTATTTTCAGTTTTCGGCACCTTTGCAGTTACAGATGATTTTAAAGAAGCCGATGCTTTTGCAGTAGTCTTTTCCGTCCTCGCTTTTTTAGAATTTGATTCCTGATTACCAGCTGATGACGGTGCTGACTGTTCTCTTTCCGTTTCTTTCAGCTTATCATCTTCAACAGCTGTTTTCTCACTATGCTCTGAAGATTCGAGCACAGCAATCGGATCACTCAGCTCAATAATCTTGCAAGGGACAATGTCTCCATCCCCAAAATCGTGGAACTCTTTCGTAACAGGATCATAGTACCAATTCGTAGGATTCTGCCAGCTGCCTTTATGTGCAGCCAGATGTTCATCTCTTGTAAGGAATTGAATATTATCCGGGTTACCCTGGTATTCCGGATACTCTGCAGCACTTTTCATATGCTGGCCTTCAAACGCTCGCCCTTGATCATCGTAAGCTTTACCTTTATCAGGATCAAGGATATCCTGCTGCTGTTCCTTCGTCCAGTCCCTCGTTCCTTTTCCCTCTCGAACTAATTGTTGCTCTTTTTCCCAGGCTTGCCTTATTGCTTTATTTCTCTCCTTTATGCTAGTTCTTGACATAGGATCACTCTCCTATCCCAAGAAGATCATAAAGGTCATTCAATAACGCAACGAAATCATCATATGTCAGATCATCATCAAGCTCCCGGCTTTCATGATCATAGATGTAAAATTTCTCTTCATCCTTCTTAAAAAGTACCGGCTCACCAGATGCTAATGCGCCAACAACAATATAATTATCATCTGGCCTGTCATTATCATCTTTATCAATCAGCGGCTTATGTGCTACACCGTACAGCTGTACTCCGGCAGGCAAATATAACTCACCACCATCGGAGTATTGTAACCACTCCTTATAATGTATCGGCAGCTTAATATCGTTTTCCTTTTCAAACAGGGCAATCTGTTCTTCTGTTGCCGCTTCAAGGAAACGCATTTTCCCCTGATCTTTAATCTGTTCAATAACCTGTTTTAACTCATCGGAAATCACGGCTTCCCTCCTAAATCAATGGAATCTTGAAAAGTCCGTTGCAATATACTTCTCGAACTGCTTCTTGCAATACTCTTTCTTGATTCCTGTCTTCTTATCTTTCCTATTGCCGTTAAACCAAATACTACGCTTTCCGGCATTCTTTCCGGTTTTATTTGTTACACACTCTGCCAGAAACTCTTCTGACGAAAGAATCCACATCATTTCCAGGCGTTCAGAATAGAACACAAAATAGAAGTTCTCAGTTAAATCATGAGTAATCGCTGAACATCTTCTTACATAAGCATATTAACTTTAGGCAATATTTTAAACCATAAATCTCGCATCAAAGGCTCAATACTTCTTGCATAAGCTTTTTCCCAACAATAGGGATCCTCCAGTTTATCCAATGTATAAAAATGTTTTTCGAACCCCACGCCAGCTGTGCCCGTAGAAAATATTTTTCCAGTACTCTTATTTAGAACATATAGAACACCATTTTGTCCACAAAAGTTTCGCAAATATACCTGTGGTACGTAATGTTGCTTAATCGGATTATTATCTCCTCTCATTTTACTTCCTCCATTTTATACAGCAACGCTTTGTCTTCAAAAACGTATCTCTCTCCCTTACTTACCCATGTCTATATATTTATACAGATTCAATTTTGTTTCTCTTATGGCATATTATCTTGTGATATTCTTAAATTCATATCCTAAATCAAAAAGGATTTATTCTTCTATATACATTTATTTTAAATCTGATATCATTACTTTAAATACACACTAATTATACTCTTTCACTACACCATTTACTATACCATTTTCTTTCAAAATGACGATTCTCGACGCTCCCAGACAAAAATACCAAACCCGCAGAAACCATGCAAAATAGGCTCCGCAACCTCTGACACCACAGGCCCCCCACACACAGCAAAAGGCAATTACTACTCCCCATCTCTCCCCACTCCCCTCTAGCCTTTTCCCCCGTTATGCGCTATGATGATATCAGCGAAATCTTCCAGGAAAGGACTGAATACTATGAGCAAAAAAGTTGTCATTATCGGCCTCGGCCATCTGGGTGCCCACGTCTCCCAGATGCTGGCCCTTCGGGGAATCGCCGACGAGATCGTCGGCATCGACTATAACAAGAGAAAGGAATGGGGCGAGATTCAGGATCTCTCGGATATGCTACCCTATCTGGGCACGCAGACTAAGATCCGAAGCGGAAGCTATGAGGATCTTGCCGATGCAGATATCGCGGTTCTGACCGCCTGCGGAAAGGTCTGCGATGAAGACCGGCTGCAGGAGCTCTCCGGATCCATCGCAGTGATCGACCAGATCCTGCCCGAGGTGCAGAAAAATCATTTCCACGGGACGATGGTGGTCCTGACCAATCCCTGTGATCTGATCGCATATTATGTCAATCAGAAGATCGATGCAGACGTGATCGGTACAGGAACTGCCCTCGACTCCGCAAGACTTAGAAGCCGCGTGGCCGCCGCGCTGAATCTTGCCCCCTCTGATATCCAGGGATACTGCATCGGCGAGCACGGCGACAGCCAGACCATCCTCTGGTCACAGACCCGGGCAGGCGGTGTCCTTGCGGACAAGCTCTTGACCCCAGAGCAGATGCACCAGATCGAACAGGACACCATCACCGCCGGATGTGAGATCGCTCTTCACAAGGGGAGCACAGAATTCGGAATCGGCATGGCCGCCTGCGAGATCATCCAGGCCATCTTAGGCGACGAGCACCGGATCCTTCCCTGTTCGGTGGATCCAAAGGGCGCCTACGGGCAGAGTGGCCTGTTTACCAGTGTTCCCTGCATCATCTCCAGAGAGGGCGCCGTTCCGCTGAAGGAATTGGATCTGACTACCGACGAGATAGCAAAATTTACGGCAAGCTGCGACATGTTAAAAGACATGATCCAGAAAATGTCTTAATCCAGGGGCAGCCGATAGGTGACAAAAGTCTCCATCGGCTGTCCTCCGTTATTCTGGTAAAATTTCATAGAAGGCGTGTTCCAGTCCAGGCACAGCCATTCCATCCTGGCTCCGCCCATCCGTCTGGTTTCTTTTTTCAGTTCTTCAAACAAGGCCTTCCCATATCCTTTTCCTCTGTATTCTTCCAGCACGATCAGTGCGTCGATAAAGATACCGGAACGCCCCAGATATCCCGAAAAATTCCGGAAGAACAAGGCACAGCCCACTTCCCGGCCTTCTGCCATGACAAACAGCGCCCGCGCTCCGTTCTCTCTTCCAAGCTCTTCTGCCAGCATCGAGGCCGTCGAGACCAGATGCTCTTCCGCCTTCTCATATTCCGACAGTCTCTTTAAAAATTCCAGCACCAGGCCGGCATCCTTTTCTTCTGCATAACGAAACGTCATTTTCTTTTCCTCCTGTTTTTGATACCTCCACATTAACAAATTTCATCTATATTGGCAATTAATTATCTGAATTCTCTTTATTATCGTTAAATATTTAATATATTTGTTATTTTTTATTCCGTTGTATTTACTATTTTATTATGATAAAATAAGTAAACAATATATTTTGATTATCATTTTCAAAGAAAGGAGAGATGCTAATGAAAGGTTACGCAATGTTAAAGATCGGTGAATCTGGCTGGATTGAAAAGCCAAAGCCGGAATTCGGTCCTCTGGACGCCATCTGTAAACCACTGGCTGTCGCAATCTGTACCTCCGACGTCCATACCCTGTGGGAAGGAGCCATCGGTGAGCGCCACAACATGATCCTGGGGCATGAGTGCTGTGCCGAGGTTGTGGAAGTTGGTTCTCTGGTCAAAGACTTCAAACCAGGAGACCGTGTACTGGTACCGGCTATCACACCGGACTGGAACTCCCTGGAAGCACAGGCAGGATATTCCATGCACTCCGGCGGCATGCTGGCAGGCTGGAAATTCTCCAACTTTAAGGACGGCGTATTCTCCGAATATTTCCATGTCAACGACGCAGACGGAAACCTGGCGCTGCTCCCCGAAAATATTACTCCTGTGGACGCATGCATGCTTTCCGATATGGTTCCTACGGGATTCCACGGCGTAGAGCTTGCCGACGTCCAGTTCGGCGACACTGTGCTGGTAATCGGAATCGGCCCGGTTGGCCTGATGGCTGTAGCCGGAGCAAACTTACGCGGAGCCTCCAGGATCATCGCAGTGGGCACCCGTCCGGCCTGCGTAGAGGCAGCGAAGGGCTATGGAGCCGTAGACTTCATCAGCTATAAAGATGGAACCATCGAGGATCAGGTTCTTGCTATGACCGATGGAAAAGGCGTGGATAAGGTAGTGGTAGCCGGAGGCGGCTGCGAGACCTTTGAATCCGCTGTCAAAGCGCTGAAGCCCGGCGGCAAGATCGGCAATGTCAACTACCTGGGAAGCGGAACCTATGTCAACATCCCGCGAGCAGAATGGGGCGTTGGAATGGGCCATAAACAGATCAATGGCGGCCTGATGCCCGGCGGACGTCTGCGCATGGAAAAGCTTGGCTCCCTGGTATCCGCAGGCAGGTTAGACGTTCATCCTCTGGTGTCCCATGTCTTTGACGGATGGGATCACCTGGAAGAAGCTTTATTTATGATGAGAGATAAACCAAAGGATCTGATCAAACCAGTGGTAAATCTGGAATAACAGGTAAAGAGAGGGCTCCCGATGAAAATATTGATTATCTCCGGTTTCCTGGGTGCAGGAAAAACCACTTTTATCAAAGAAATGTCCCGGAAAATACAGCGGGATTTTGTGGTCATGGAAAATGAATACGGCGAAACCAACATGGACAGCGCCTTCCTGAAAGGACAGGAAAATTTAAATATCTGGGAATTGACAGAAGGTTGTATCTGCTGCTCCACAAAGTCGGACTTCGCCTCTTCCATCCTGACCATCGCTAACACCCTGGACCCGGAATATCTGATCGTGGAGCCCACCGGCGTAGGCGTTCTTAGCAACGTCATCCGCAATATTCAGCAGATTGAATATGAACGGATCACATTACTCCGTCCGATCACTATCGTGGATGCAGACTGCTTCCACCGCTGCATGAACGACTACCCGGATATCTATATCGACCAGCTGCGGTCTGCAGGCACCATCGTCATCTCAAAACGCAGTTTCATTTCCAGGGAAGAAGAAAACCAGTTTGTAAGCCAGCTGAAAGATCTGGCTCCCGGCGTGAAAGTTCAGGCAGAGCATTATTCACATCAGGACATATCCTGGTGGAAGGGCCTCCTGGAAAGGGATCTGAAAGGAAATGTCCTGGAATCCGCAGATCAGACCGCGCCGGATCTGGAAACCTTCGCACTAAAAGATATCTCCTTCTCCGGCGGTACAGATCTTCTGTGCTTTCTGGAGGATCTGGTCCGCGGAGAATTTGGCAGTATCTGCCGTGCAAAGGGAATCGTAAATTCCGACCGCCTTGCAGTCCGCTTTGACGTAGTCGATACCGCCTACAGCATCACGGGTTTTGACGGCGAAGACGCGTCTCAAGGCGTGTTTATCGGCAGAAATATAAAAAGGAATACACTGCGGAAGCGTCTGCTTCCACAGTATATTCCCGGTTCTTCCTTACGTCTTCCCAAACGCGGCACAGACAGGCTCTCTACTGCCCAGCCAGCGAATACACCCACATAGCCTTGATCTGGTCCTGGATCTCGGCGTAGCTCCAGGTGCGCGCGCTGTTTTCTTCACTAAACGGATCATTGATCCTGATCTGGCCGTTTTCATACCCGGTCATGACAATAAAGTGACCGTTCTGGGTAAAATATCCCGGCCCCATGCTGCAGATCACCGGATGTCCGGCCGAAAGCTCTGCCGCCAGCTGCTGCTCTGTCAGGAAACCGCTGTAACAGGACAGCCCAAAGTCCGCTCCGGCCTCCTGCATGAACGCCCAATAGGTATTGTTCTCTTCATCCACATAACTGTTTTCTGTCCCGTAAGCCGCCACCTTGGCCGGTGTGATCGTCGGATCATGGGTAAGCCCGGCAGCCACCATGGCCATACACGTGGGCCCGCATCCGCTGACCGCCACCACGCTGGTTCCATATGGCGCATAGCCCCAGCGTTCATCCCACTGGATCAGCAGCGGGATCTGTCCTTCTACATAATCATCTCCGATATCTTCTGCATAGATCTGTCCCTGCTTTTCTCCATAAGCCTCCACATAATTCACCGTGGCCGGATTCTTGTCCAGAAGCTCTATAACGCCCTTGGGATATCCCTGGACAGTCGCCTGGACCCTCACCTGCTCCAGATGCTCCTCCGGGGTCTCCACCGAAAGTCCAGCCTCCTGCCTTGCCTGCTCCCAAAGCTCTTTCTGCTGCTTCGTTTGTGTGATGGCCACTGCTTCTTTTTCCTGATTCCCGCCGAGAAAATGATAGCCCAGAATTCCGATGCACAAAACCAACGCCAGTCCGATCATGGCCCAATATCGCCGCACCTGCTGTCTTCTCCTGGATGGATTCTTCTGTCCTGTCAATGTCATCTGCCGCTCACCCTTCCCTTTTCTGGCGTATTTCTATAGTATCATTATATAACCGTACACGTTTCAACACGTTCTTCGATGTCCAAACTCAAATTACTTCTAATTTTCTTTTTCTATTTTAGGCAAATTATTTAAACTCACATTTTCCAATGTCTGTAGCTGCTGTACCGCCAATTGTCGAAGCAATTCCCTTTAACAGTCGGATTTTCATCTTTCCATTGCCTAGCTGTCTTTCCAAACAAAACAACATTCAGCATATCTGCTTCATTCGCATAGGTATATGCCGCCTGTGCAGGCGTCAATTCTGGTGGAATTAGATTTTCTTTAATCGCATCTGTATGTATCCTGTAATTCAACTTAGAAATTTCTCTATTCAAATTCCAATTCAAAGACAATCGACTGTTTTCATCTGTCTTTAACCGCCTCGAATTGCACACGGTTAAAATCTGGATTGTGCAATTCTTCCCAAACGCCTAAAAATTCAATCGTATTTCTATTTCGCATCCAGTTTTGAATCACAAATCGCGGGTCGTCCTCATTTCGATACTTTGCGATATCTGTTAATGAAATAAATTCATTTTCAAAATTTGTAGTATAGATTCCTATGTCAATACCTTTTGCATGGATGGTCTCCTTAACAATTTTCGCCATAAGTATCCTCCTCTCCCCAGCATAAACTTAGGCAACATATCTCTTAGAACATATATTCTCCGCCTAATTCATAAATCATTTACCAATTCACCTTCATCTTCCGACCCAGTTCTGCTACACACATCTTAATCAATGGCAGATAATGCATCCAACTCAATTCGCTACGCAGTGCGTAGCCATTTGGAAATGTTTCTATCTTTTGTAGTGTTCATTATACAACACTGCCCTTCCAGGACACAACTTAAAGAAATCTTAAGTTGAAGAAACGCATTTTCGGGCTTTGCTGGCATTTTTGTTGTAAGTGTGTTGTAAACGGTTTATATTTCTTTTAATCAAATTTATTCAGTTTTGACCTTTCAAGGTGATACAATATCCAAAAACGCTCGGATTTTAGCTGAGCGTTTTATAATTAAAAAGCAATTTTAAAACACAAAATATCTTATAATACTATACAAGTCGGCAACAATAAAACAGTCCTTTTTTCGGCAGAAATATACAGACAAAGTGACAGATGCCAACCACTCCTTTTTCACTTGCTTTATAGTATTTGTTGGGATAGAATTTATAAAAAAGGAGGTTCTACTATGTCAATTAAAATTATTATAGGCAAAGACGATGTGAAGCTATCAAAGTTAAAGTATTCTGGAGTACTTACATTTATCTTGCCAGACGATATAAAACTGGCGGATTCATGTATGATTGAAAAAAATTTTTCAGATTATAAAAGTGAATTTGAAACAGAATCAATAAGAAAACTTTTGCTAAAAACAATTAAAATTGTAGAATGTGGATTAGATGATATAGAACCTTCTAATGAAAAAATATTAGACAAACGTGTTCTAAAATTAAAATCAAAAATAAACAAATTAGCATTTGCCCTGCAAACTCCAAAAGATTCTGAGATTGACTTAAACTTAGAGCAAAAAACTTTTAATCGTTTAAAAGAGTTCTATAATAAACATCCAATCACCAGCCGTATACTATTATTTTTATTAACTACAATTGCTACGGTATATATTACTCTTTTTATAAACGAATTGTATGGGGATAAAGATGAAGTTCCTTGCAACTGCCCCAATGATATAAACATAATCTATAATGAATACAGTATAAATTATTCATAATACAAACCATGATGCTATGCAAAATATTCCCGGAGCTTTTAACGGCTCCGGGAATTATTTTATACCTGCTTCCCACTGATGTCGAAGCTGTATTCCTTTCCGGAAATGACCAGCGTCTCATTGCAAGCCATCTTTCCATCATCTTTCAGATAGTACCTCTTGTTGTTTTCTGTATGCCAATGGTTTTTGAAAACAGAACCAACAGGCTGACAATCATTGTCTTTATTGCAATAGTACCAATCATTACCCTGTTTTAACCATCCTGTGACCATACTTCCTTCCGGGTGTGTATCTGCTTCTGGTCTGCAATAATAAGTATAATCTCCAACATCAAAGAACCCTGTCAACATTCCACCATGCGGAATCTCTTCTCCTGACTTTGGATTCAAATAATACCAGTAATTCCCTATAAACTGCCAATTATCTCTCATACTGCCAATAGGAAACGCTCCGGCCTGTGGTGCTAGATAATACCATACACCATCAATTTTTCGCCATCCTGTTACCATACGACAATCTTCCTTGAGATAGTACCAATAACCACTATCAAACAACCATTGTTTTGATAGCGCATAGCCGTTACCATCAAAATAGTACCAATCACTACCAATCTGTTTCCAACAAGACTTTGGATAACTTCCGTCAGAGTTTCTGTACCACCAGCCTTTGTCATCCAATACCCATCCGGCAGGAACACCGCTTGAAATTCCAAATGCTGACAGAACACCTCTTGCAATATCATCCATCTGATTGTTAAAAATATTTACATCATTTGCATTTGTGATAAAACCAAACTCAATCAAACGATAATTATAGCCCTTTTCGGCCGCTCTGTTTGGATTTGCCAAGTCTGACCTTCCCACAATCAGTTGTGCTCTCCCGGGAAGAATACCGCCAATAAAGTTGGCTAAAGCTGTATCATATGCATCTGCTGTATATCCGGCTTTAATAATCACATGCCCTCCGTGTGGGCTTGAACTTGGATTACTGTCCATATGTAATTCTGCAATAGCCCAATCCTTCGGAATGTTAAGATAGCTGATTCCTTTATCTGCGTACCAGTTCCGGCTTGTGTCCCCTAGTGTAACATCATTTCCACCAAGTTCCTTAATTCTGTTAGCTAAGGCTCTGACTCTTTCTGCTTCTTGATATCCATTTCCTACCGCTCCGGGGTCACCTGCTCCATGCCCCGCAATTACAAATAAATGTGGCATAATGTACTCCTTTCCGTTGCGATGTCGCAACACTACATGATCCGGATTCTCCAGTGACCGCCGGTCCTGGTCCAGATATCAATCCAGTCCCCGTCCCGGCACACATGATCCACCTGCTCACTTCTGCATATTGATACATACAGACCGGCCGGGAGCGCGGAACCATACTCCCGGACAATCCTGTCAATCTCATTATCATTCATTCTTATACTTTGTCCTGTTCCACATCTCAGAAACCTTTTCCCAACCTCCAGTCGCCACTAAGTAGACAATAAAAGCAGCGATCACGGCCCCGACGATGTAATACCACAGGATCGCCATTTTTAAATATACACACAGAATAATCACAGCCAACGGGCAAAGAATGATTGAAGTCACTAAAGCCACTGCATTGGTCTGAATGTTTTTCAGTCCCGGCATCTCTTTGATCACCTGTGTGATAATGCTCACCAGGAAGGCCAGCGCACCTACTGCCATCAACGCATAAGTAATATACTGCATTAAAGTTTCCATGTTCATAGTTTTCCTCCTATCTGATACCTATTTGCATCATGACGAATGTTAATACTGCTCCAATAATCGTAGTGAGCACATATCCACTCACTTTCCGCCACATCTGTCCGTCGCGATCTTCCAGTTCTTCCAGGCGCTCCCCCTGCTTTGTCTGTATTTTGGCCATGTTCTCTACAGACACCGCAAGTTTCTCTACACTGGCAGTCAGTTCACCAATCTGCCGTACCGTATCTTCCAGCTTTGTCAGCCTGTGACTGATGCGCTTATGCTCGTCCTCCATGCGGCGGGCAAATTCTTCATGTTCTTCTCTTCGGATTCCATTTTCCATGTCAATCTCCTTATATGTTTGCTTTAAAATAAAAATTGTTACGGTCTCGCCCTAATTCTCATGCGATCACCTCATTTTAAAAAATACTATATTTCGGTTTTTCTTCTCCAAATAAAAAATATCGGATATAGTCATCGACTATTATTCCGACACTCGAAAGCAAAAACCAATAGATTGTATGTTTCGGGCATATCTGTCCGAGGATGTTCCCAAAATTTTCTGAATAATCCCAGATATCTAGCCCTAGCCATAAATTTAAGACGCATCCGGATATAAATTCCACTGCGGTTATAATAGCTGCACTCAAAAGCATCTGTTGTATCAGTGGCATTTTCGGCGTAACTTCATTGATGATTCCAATAAGGATAAAACATATGCCACCAACAAGAAACATCGTCCAGTGACTAAATCCGCGCGCCAGAAGTTCAATGCAATAATATGCTGCACCTCCGACTATGAGCAAAATCAAATATTTGATGAGATATTTCACTAAGCTTCACCACCCATTTGAGACAGATAAGTTTTTAGAACCTCAGACTGATATTCTGCCGGGATTGTTGCTCCGTATGTGATCTGCGCCAAATCTGCCTTGTCTGTCACGGCATTAATCCATGTATACAGACTGTTGCAGTATGTAGTGTGATAGGATACATATTGCATGGCCGCCGTAATGATTGCCGTCATTTCCTCAACCGTATAATACCGGCAAGGATGCCCGTCCTGATGATACTCAAGCTGTGTTACTCCAGCTGTAATCTGCGCCTGTTTTCCGAAAAGATTAATCTGATCCTCTTCCTTCAGGCTGAAATGCTCTGTTTCTCCCGTCGGAAGTTCTACATCAACACCGGCGTATATCGTTTCCTTGCACGCATTACTTACCTCATTTATCTTTTGTTCCTTCAGTTCTTCAAGAGTGGGCTCAACTGGCTCCGGCTCTGGAACAGGTTCTGGCTCTACATAGACAGATCCATCATTGGATAACTGGAATCCGTTTTCAAGAGTCCGGTAAAGCGTGGTAAAGTCCTCATATTTTCCAAATACCTGGAGTATATTATTGATATTTTTGACCAGGTGGAACCCTGACAAATTCTGTTCAACTCCAGTTACCTGTACAACATGTTCTGATATCTTCTTTACGTTTCCGGATACAGGAGAATCCATGTTCAAAAATAAAATCTGCATAATTTTATCCTTTCCGAAGGAATCCTTTATTAAATAGCAATATCAAAAACAATGCTGGTATCATCGCATACATGAAATATATCGCATTGTCATTTCACACATCAGACACTTTGCAGACATGGATTAAGGATGTTCCAGACGATATATTTTCAAACCCGGGAAATTATACTGTTGCTCTCGCAATGAGGCAACAGAGCGGAACCCCGTATGGGAATGTGTCAAAAATGACATATGAGATACGGACAGACCCGCTAAAGCAGTTTGTCGTAAATGCGTATGGAGCCGGTTTTGTAAGCGGACATATGCTAGACGTGTCTGTAACGATATTTAAAATCTTAGATTAGACTATTTCCAGGTGCCGAAACAACGCCAAGAAACCCAGACATCAGAGTTTGGGCTGGATGTTGACGCATAGATCCATACTTGAAATAATTCATTTCCAAGACCGGTGTCTGGAATTGATACCCACGGAGCAGCTGCACCTCTGGCTGTTGCAATCGGTAAGACGTTTGTTAAGGATTTCACCGGAAGTTGAATATTGAGTTTCCCTCCTACGTAATAATTCCAATTATCCGGGGTGGTGATATTTATACTTCCAATATATGTGTCATTCCACATCTCCAGGGTGCCGTCACCGTACTTCCGCCAATATCCATTGTCATTGTGGCCGGATTCCACAATATTATTGCTATTTAATAAAAGATTCCTTCTTTAATATTTAATTTTTTCTACATACTTAAATGTGAAAATAAAAATATCCGGTTTATATCCGGATAAAAATTCTTTTCCATGTTCTGTTTTTCAATATTGAAAATTTTTATCAATATCCGTTCAATCTCACCATCTTTCCCATCACTCCCACCATAAGCACCGGAAATATTTACCATTTTTACTAACTAAATAGCAAAATCCTATACGAAGTCATAAGCGAAGAAAAGTCATTCCCTACGGGGCGGACATATTTTGACATGGGTCCCCTTACGATTCCAGCAGGATATAAGTGTGTGGGATTGTCAGTAACGAATATAAGGGCAGACTGGATTCAATGTTCTGTTACATTGAAAGATAACCGCATGGTCAATGTAGTCGCTTACAATTATTTTACCAGCGCAATTACTAGCGATATAGAAATCACAGCAATATACACACGAGATTAATCTGTCACATATTCCACGCAGAAGTCAGACCTCAATAGTCCAGATGCACTCGGATAGTAGTATTGATAATATGCAGCGTTTCCACTCCACCATTCCGGTTGGTAGAAGTGATGTCCGGAAGCATCGCCATTATTCGATGTGATGGCGCATTTGTTTACATTGAACGATGTAATAGACGGATCCACCGTCTTAAGCATATCAAGCAATTCACTTTTTGAGAATAACTGTCCATAATCTCCTACGCCTTGGAATGTTTTTGTTCCGATGATTTTGATTGAGTATGGGGACTTTATTCCAACAATGGAGCCATCCTCTCTGATCTTAACAAATGTTGGAATTTTGCCATTTAGTGTATCATATGCTTCTTTTGCTGCCTGTGCGTCTACAAAGAATCCCGGTTCCGTTACAAGCTCCAGTTCGTCCAGATCGAGGATTCTCTCGGAATAAATATTATTGATGGCCTGATTCGTCTGATTGACCTGCGATGCTCCGAATTCAGAACCCGTCTGCGAGTATACTGTCACATCTTCAAGGCTTACACTTCCATCTGAATTGAATGTCTGCTGATATTTTCTTTTAGGATTGGATGCCGCCAGAATGTCATCCTTAAAATTGACTGGCAAATTTGGTATACTCATTTCACTGTTCCCCTTTCCGTTCCTAATTTGAATGGCAACCTATATGTGCCGGTATCTGGTGTCAGCGCAAGCACCTTAACCGATATTTTGTATGATTCATTCGTCTGTACAACGTTCTTGCTTAATTTTGCATCTGTAATTTTAACCATCGCCTGCGCCATATCACATCACCGTAATTCCTATAGGTTCAATTAATGTTTCGTCTAAGACTTTATATGTAATTTCAAGAGTGTATTCGCCTTGGTTCTTCGGTTCAATCACAGCATCAAGTCGATGTTCGTATACGCCACACACCCCGGATTCTTCTATTTCCTTTGTATCGTTATAAATAAGCTCATATGTTGCCTCTTGAATTTCAAAATCACTATTTTTGCAGTTATATATATCTACAAGAATATGCCTTCTCTCTCCAAGATTAAAAATTAGCATTTGCAACACCTCACTTTTGCGTAAAAATCACTCAATTTCACCGAACTTACCCATGAACAGTTGAGACTTACAATAAAATCACTTGCCCGGTATCTTGTTTCAAAATTACTCATAGAAGCCTTTGATTTCCAAGGGAAAGGCGCCAGTTTAACGGTCATACATGATAAATCAACTGTCAAAATGTACTTAGCCATAAACGACATGTTTCCAAAATCATCATAAGCTGCAAGTTCTACAATATACACGCCGTTAAGACTCGGGGGAATAATGGTTTCCCATTCATCCCCCTGTACACGGTTAAAAATAACCCTTTTCCCTTGGACTTTTCCTTCAAGTCTGACTACCATAGGCATTAATCCGTGACTTTTACACGGATAATATATGTCTGCCCAGCATCCACCGGATTAGGAATCAGTTCAATGGACTGGAATACCGGAGCGCCTGTATCCAGCGTTACATGCCGAGTAACAGATGTGCTCTTTCCTGCGCTGTCCGTTGCCGTGATAACAATAGTATTTTCACCATTCGCAAGAGTTATCTGCTTGCTAAACGAACCATTGCTCTGCACTGTTACAGACTCGGCAGATCCGGAATTCAGTTTAATTGTTACCGTTACCGGACTTGAAGTTGCATCATTTGTTGTACCAGATACAGTCAACGAACTCTGGTTGGTCTTAAGCCCTTCGGTCGGGCTTGTAACGTTCAGCGTAGGCGCAACAGTGTCCACCGTAAATGCAACACTCTTCTGCGTGGCGGCATTACCGTCATAGTCTTTGGCATTTATGTAAATGGTATGACTTCCATCACTAAGCGCCGTAGTCGGAACATAAGAACATGTATAGTTCTTTCCGGAAGGCGTTTTGGTGATTCCAGAGGTAATAGCCGAACCATTGTCAATCTTAATGCTGATTGTATCCGGATCCACTCCAGAATCCGCATCTGTGATCGAAAACTGAATTGTCGGCTTATTATTCGTGATGTGTGCACCACTTGACGGGCTGGTAATGCTGATTACCGGAGCTACCTTTTCTTTAACTACAAGCCGGAGATCTTCTTGGAAGTCACCGCTTGTGGCGCTTACTGTAGACTCATTCCCGGAATCATCCGTAGCCGTGATCGTAACGCCGTAATAATGATTTGGTTGGTTATAGCTCGACAAAGACGGGGCTGTGGTCGTGGCTTCCCACGCTTGTGTTCCGCTGTTATACTGCAGGTTGACTGTCTGACCATTCACAACCGCTTTAACTGATTGTACTGACATGTTTCTCCTTTCTACCGCTAGCTTTCTGCGGTCAGCGACTACCTTCTTACTGGCAGCCGGTTATACTTGTATAGCTCTAAAAGTTCCAAGTCGGAACGAAAGTCTTCGCTTCATTGATTTCTGACTTTCAAAACCTTCTTTAAATAAAAGACAGGCCCTTTCAAGCCTGTTAAAATCTTCATAATTTGGAGTTCTCTGATTTTCATACCATTCTTTTTGCTCAGAATCGTCAAACAAAAAAGTATTCTGCCGTAACGACTCTAAATTGTTCTCCAAAGCATTAAACTCATCTGCATACGGGTATTGAGAGTAAGACGTTTTGTCTACTCCCATATCCTCAAAAGGAAAATTTGTGTAGACCGTCAACGCTAATTCCCGAAGGTATGCAATATTATTTTTAATACGATTGTAGTCAGATATATTAAAATAATCTCCTGCTACCCAGTCTGTTTTTGGCTCTGTCCACACGTTCCTTCCTCCTTGTCCTTAATGCCCCACCTATTTTTCCGTTATAAGTCTGCTGTACCTCTTCCACTACAACTTTAAGATTTTCTACATACTTATTCTCCTGGAAAATTGTATCCCCAGCATCCAACGCAGGTTCCCCACGGTAATCCAGTTCATATTCAACACCTGCAGCATAGTAATCTGCCAGCCACTCTGCCACATCTTTACAATGCTCATAATCAGATATAAGGGGGTTATTCCACCCCGTATCTGTGCCACGATTATTAATAGCAGACGTATATATAGCTTCTGTGACATTGTATTTATATCCCGTAATAGATATCTGTATTTCACTGCCGTTTGGAGCATTAGAAATCGATATTTCAATATAATATGCGCCACTGCTTACAATCGAAGCTGCGCCAGGCCCTTGGGTAATGTTGACGATGTAGCCATAACACGGGTCGTTAAAATAATAAATGATATTTTCCCCTTCATATATAAAAGTGTCACTTGTCAATTCTTCAGCAGTTTGGGGCTGCGTGTAAATATTTCTTGATACATTTAAATTCTTGATTTTATCAAGCTGTGTCCCTGTGGGCGTATTATATTGGTCATCATACTCCACGGTATAATCCGTTTCTGCTCCGAAAGAGATATAATCAATCTGGATCCGGTTATTTGGAACTTCAGTCTCTAAAAATTCAAGCTCCATTTTATCAAACTCTGTAAATTCATATGGAAATTCAAAGTTCTTTGTGATGTTTGAATCTATCGTAACTGTATCGTTTAGAACATTATCTGCATAGGTCTTAATCAAAAATTTCTTTGGAAGATTTCCAGAAAATTTTATTTTTAGGCCAAAACATTTATACTTTGCCTCAAGATTCAATGTGATGATTGGATTTTCTTGAAAGCTCCCATCCTCACCACTGATAGAGTTACTGATATAACCTGTTTCCATACTAAAATCAAATGTTTTTTTCTCGGAACTTGTTGTTCCAGAATCACTATAAGCGGTGACTGTAACCGGATAAACTTCCGATTCATTTTTTTGAATATCTCCCTCCCAGGTGTCCTGTAATACATTTTCAAGATCAACGTATTCACGATCTGTTTCTGCCTCAACTTTAGTTATCATCATCAGACCTCATTTCTTGGTACAAAATACAATGATCCATCAGCTTTCCAATAATCCTGTGCGTAAGATGCATAATGCTTCTTCTCTGTATCTCCCAACACATTTTGAACATTTGAATAATATTCTGCACCGTTTGATGCAATTTCTGAATCAGGTATAAATGCCGAATAAATACGAATCCTTCCATACCTGTCATAATCCATAATGCATCGTCCAGCATTTGCGATAATCTGCAATGTCTCCTTATGTGTTACGTTCGGAAGAGGATTATGTACAGTTACTTTTTTCAAATACGAATCCAGATAATAGTCTGCGCTTTCGATTCCTGCATCTGCCAACACCAATTCGGCCAGATCATAAAGTGTGATACCATTTTCATAATATTGCCCTTTATAGTAGCTGTCGGACATATACTTAAACCGGTCTACTGCCTTTATAGTCGCCTGTGCATCATCGGCGCTCCATTCAGACACATAAAGCGAATGTAGCTGCATCCACTCAATCGTACCATCATCCAACTCATATCCCTGCATTACAGACATTCTCTGTCCGGATTCCAGGAAGTTTATTTCTGAAGAAGGATTGTCCACATTAAACCGCTGATCGTCATTGCGAAGCTTTACAGAAAACTCAACCTCTGGCAAATCTTCATTAATTGCGGATACTATCATAGATGAATCAGCGCTCATGATCCACTCATTATCATATTCAAGCCCGAGACCAAATTTTATATAGAAGATCCTTACCCGATTATTCGGAACTAACATTTCTGTAATTTTCAAAGTAATAGAACTGGTATTTTCAAATACGGTATCAGTCTCAAAATATGCTTCTTCATTTTCATATTCAACCTCTGTACCATCAGAAGTGATTACTGAAAATTTTGTAGGATAACATTCACCAAACTGTATAGTCAATCCTCGAATATCTGATGCTCCATATCCAAACGAAAATTGTATCAGTTGATTATTAGAAAACAAATCATTCGTTGTGATTCCATTCTTTCGATAGTTTTGAGATTCTCTCGGTATAAAATATTGGGAACCATCAGCCTTAAAAAAATCTTGCTCATAAGTGGCATATATATTTCCGATGTCATTTTTTGTAAATAACGATTCAAAATCAGAATATTCCGTGTACGCTGACTGATCTTCCACTGTTGCAGACGCTTGAGCCTCTTGATTAATAAGCCCAAGCGCCACTTTCATATAAGAGTGGTTACGAATAGGTTTCTTCATTGAATCCTTATATTCTTGCGACACATTATACATATGCTACCACCCCGCATCTATTATATTGACTTTACAGTTTATGTAGTGCGTTGGCCGGCCCTGTGAATCATATTTAAAAACATCTGACGTTCTATCACCAGGATACATCGTTAAAGTAATCCAGTTATTCTCAACCATATCCCAGAATTGGACAGTCACGAAATAATTCTTAAATTCCTTTAGCATAGATGACCAAGTGACCGCATCTAAATACGGCCACTCTAAGTTATCTATCTTATAATTGTCCCGGCCAATCTTCTGACCAACAACTTTATTGTTACAGTTTCTACCGCCATCTACAGCAGTAGTAACCACCATGCCAGGGTATCGTTTTGGAGCTGGAAACGGCTTTCCATTTACCCGTATAAAATTACTCACCTTTTCCACCTTCTACGCCGGGCTAAAATTATATCCCGTATTCCTACGAGATTTCCCTAATTGCTTATTAGCCTTTTTCCCATCAATATTAATGGTCGTGTCTTTGTCAAGAATCGCCAGCTCTATCTCTTCCAGTCTTTGTAGTCTCGCCTCAAGCCTTGTGATCGCATTATCCACAGCGCTTCCCACACCAGTGCTTACAGATCTTACAATCTGGTCATTGTTCATCACCACAGACTTATTTCCCTGTCTTCCAACAAGCTCGGGACCATGTTCACGGGCTACAAACATCTGACCCCTACTCAGCACCCCACCGTCTGCCAGCTGAGGAATTCTAAAGATATCGAAAAATCCAACTTTTCCGACACCCTCTTTATAAGCCTTTCCAACATACCGTAAGATATCGTCCCACGGATAATTGTAGTACGAACGTGTTGTAATCTCTCTTCCGGTCTGATCGCCTGGCTTTCCACCAGTAGCTCTTCCGAACTCGTTACTGCTCGCCTGTACAATCTGTCCATTTCCAAGATACAATGCCGTATGGTGCTGGCGGTTAAGCAGGATATCTCCTCGTTTCATACCAGCCGTAGTAGCTCTGTTTGTAGAGGCTGTTACATCTGTAAACCCAGCATTTCTAGCAGCCCCATACATATTTCCCGTATAGGTTGCCCCTGCTGATTTCAGTTTGATTCCAGCCTGCTCAAATGCGGAAATAACAAGAGAACTACAATCATAGTCCGGGTTCCCCCATCGGGAAGCCTGGTCATATCCATGGCTGTTATCGTTTGCAATCCCAACGGCCCATTTTATTGCTTTTTCCACACCTGCCGGGCTGAATTTGTCAAATAACTCTTTGATTTTCTTTACGATAATATCAAATAGTTTATTGACAATCCCTGCCCCAATGGTCGTCCATGGCTCAAACATGCTGGACATGTCTGTAAATTTATCAATCGCAATCTTTACAATGTCTTCCGGATGTGTGATATAATCCAGTACATTTCCGGTAAAACTGCGGATTGCCGACCATGCATTTCCAAAGAAATCGCCAATACCACCAGCAAATTTAGGTACACTGTTCATAAGCGCTTTTGTGTCATTCGCTGGCATAATTTTTGTTCCCTTTTGAAGGGGTAACATCACGTTTCTTCCGTTGGGAATAAACGGATCGCCCTTCGGTGGAACGATCAACTCTCGATATGTACCCCCCTTCTGGTCATTGACCATGCCGATAGTATCATGGGAAAGTCCGCCGGTTCCTTTCGCAAATTTAGGCACGCTCCAGTTGTTCAAAATTTTTCCAGCTCCAAGTTTGTCTGATACCCAGTTCACGCCATCAATAATACCATTCACCAGATTTCCGATTGGAGAAATTGCTTTATTTGCAATATTTTTAAATGCACCTTCAATTCCCTTCCATGCATCGACAGCGCCATCATAAGCTGCTTTAAAGGCTGACTTAATGCTGTCTTTTAAGTTATTGATGGTTGACGAAATCGGGTTTGACACCTTTTCCTTAAACCAAGAACTCACGAATTGCCATGCGTTGTACACAGCGTCCTTCGCAGCCCCAAAATTTTCGGCAAAAAATGTCGGGACTACCGAAAAGATTGTCTTTATGGACTCCCATAGAGATTCAAAAAATTTCCGGATATTCTCTCCGCCAGACTCGATTGTATCCTGCACCAAGCTAATAATGCTAAATGCATTTGCAACTGGACTTAACCCAGAAAATAATTGTTTCCATACCGTTTCAAGCGGTGCAAAAATCGTACCGGCTTTTTCAGAGACAGCTGCCGAAAAATCTTCTCCAAAGACTTTTTCCAAAATTGCAGTTCCAACGCCTTTAGCGAAATCCATTGGAAATTCTATAAATGCGTTTCCCAACGCAGAAAAGAATCCCGTTAAGTCCCACGCAAGATCTGCCCATTCAATTCCACAAATGAAATCTACAAGCTTTTGTCCGATGTCAGAAAAAGTATCTTCTTCTCCTAGCGTTTCTATTGCTGCCGTTAATGCTTCAAGGATTCCACTTGCAAAGCTACTAAACGTTTCTGCGGTAAGACCGGCATCCCAATCCTCAAAGAACTGATCTATGCCACTTGCCAAAGAGGTTCCAAGATTTTTCCAATCAAAAACATTTGCAAATGTATTCGCTCCCGTAAGGACGGTGTTGATTGATTTCGCAATAGTGCCGCCCAAGTTCCGAAAAAGCCTTGGGGTGATTAACCCGTTCAGGAATGTCGCAAGCCCTGTTCCAAACTTATCTGCCTTTTGGTATACAGAATCCCAGTTAATGCTCTCAAGGGCACCGCTCAATTTGTCGCTAAGCAAGCTTCCTATTTCCGTAAAATCCCCTGTTTTAATGGATTCTTTGAACATGTCAGCCAGTTTGCTGATTGAATTATCAATCTCAACGGTTTCAAACATATCAGACGGCGAAAGCTCTCCGATTCCTCCAGCGCCACCAGATCCACCAGCACCGCCTCCCGGAGAACTTCCACCTCCGGCTGATCCACTGTCAAGATTCGGCTGTATAATATTTAGTTCATCAATCCCAAGGGTATAAGACTGCAAATCTTTCGCAGCCTTCTTCGCAGAATCTCCTACATCGGCTATTCCGTCAGCCGCCTTTCCAGCATCCGTCCCGGTATCTGCGATTGAAGCGCCATAGTCTTTCCATACTTTTTTTGCCTGTACAGCAAACCCCTTTCCGGTAAGTGCCGCCATAAATTGACCAACAGCGTTTAAAGCACCTGCCAGCATGTCGATAAATGCTGATACATATGGAGCTACTACATTTATAATCGGGGCGAAAGCTGCAGCCCAAGAGTTCTTCAGGTATAAAAGCGAAGAAACCATAGAGGAAATGCTATGATTATATTCGGCGCTATACTGTACGAGATTATCTGATCCCTCTTTGATAGCATTTTGAATAGCACTAATCGCCTGAAAAATGAACGAAAAAAGGACCGATGAGCCAATCATCCGTCCAAATGACATTCCCTTATTTGCATTTCGTCCTGATTCAGAAAATAGGCCACTCAAAGTTCTCAATGGATGGAACATCCCGTACACAGCTTTTCTGCAATTAGTTAGCGCCTTTCTAAATCCATCAACATCACTTTTGGCTGAATTTATCTTCTTTGTTGCACCTTTTATGCTGCTAAGAATTTTAGAAAGCTTAGATCCTTCTTTTGTTGCTCTCTTTAAAGCATCTGCCGTATCATCTATTTCTTTACTCTTATTTGATAATCCGAGGCTATCTCTAGCAGATTCGCGTAACTTTTTATTATAATTCTTTTGAGCTTCTGTGACTTTAGCAAGTTCTCTAGCCACAGCATCATATTCCGGATCATACTGAGAATATCCTTGGAGAGCTAATTCAGATAATTGCTTTTTGAGACGCTTAATCTGCTCCTCAAAAGTATTTGGGGTTTTTTCATTCAATATTCCTTTGAATTCATTAAGTTTCCTTCCCGTATCAGTTGCACTGGCCCCAGTTTTATCCAAATTCTTCTTGAGTTCTAAGGCTCCCTCTCCAAATGTCATTTCTAATGCTTCATCCACATTCATCACATATGGCTTTGGTGCTGCTTCTAAGACTTTCTGTGTTTTGGCAAAATTAGCAAGCTTATCTCTTGCCTGATCTAATACATTATTGAAATAAGCGAGTTGTTTTACAGCATTATCAAATTCTATATCATCCTCGGTTTCTCGGGCTGCTTCTTGTAAGTCCAAAAATTTATCTTCAACGCTATCGATATACTCAATAAGCATATCCTCAGTAGGAAATTCTGGAAGTTTTAAATCCTTTCCAAAATCCCGATATTTTTCCATGCCATTTTCAATATCTGAATTTGACCTGCCAGATGGTTTTGAAACTGTTTTTATAATTTCAGAAGATAATTTATTTTTTCTTTCAATTTCATCATAGACTGCATCTGTCTCGTTTCTAACTTTCTGTATATCATATACAATGCTCTCAAACGATTTCCCGAGATTTTTAACTCCTTCTACTGCAATTTTTTTATTAAGTCTGTCTGTTAAACGTTGATACGCTCTCTCTCCACTTTTCGCCCGTGCTTTTAACTCTTCTAGCCCGGTGCTTGAAAAATCAACATTAACCCCTACGTCTTTAAACTTATCGAAAATATCATCCAATGATTTTGCTGTATATTTCAAATCAGAGCGATTGATTCTCGGCCCTCTACTCGACTTAAAGGCACGGTTCATTTTCTGCTGTGTCTTGAAGATTGAATCCATTTCACTTTTGAACTTTTTTAGTCCTCCGAAATCTACGTTTCCAATCTTATCAAAGCCGACGGTAAGTGCCATTACTTTTTCAAGATTATCAGCGATTTTATCCAGGTGCCTCTCCATTGCAGACAATGATCTATTTGCATTTTTCGCTTCCGTTTCAATCGCTATTTCTAATCTATCAATTTCGTTTCCCACTTACCTCACCGTCCCTTCTCTCTCCATGCCTTGTTTGCGGCATCTGCCCAGTCAGCAAATCGCACAGCTGCCATTGATGAATCTTCTTCAATGTCTCTTTCACCAAGTCCAAGACGTTCTGATGGATATTTATTTTTTTCATTCAGGCAGGATCCGACAGCTTTCATCACATACAGACCATGTAACCATGCTGTATAGTCAATCATGTCTGCCTTCTCTTGTACTTTTCGTTCATATTCATCACGATATACACCAAGGATTCTGGGTGTCATTTTTAAAAAATCAGAATAGGGAATCCCACACCGTATTGCCATTGGAAGGTATACTTCATGTACAATTTGCGTAAGACTTTTTACTTGGATTCTTCTACTACTGTCTTCTCCGTCTTCTCCGCCGTCTTCTCCGCCTTCTCCTCGGGCTTCTCTTTGGCTCCGAGCATCTTCTTGAAAAAATCGGATTCCGCAATCGCTTTGTTGCAAGCAGTTACAATATCAATCACGCTTCCACCGCCGTACACGTGCTGGTTCAAAAGTTCTACAGCATCGTCACGATCAAGTCCGGTTACTACGCAGGTAAATGCCATAGCAATAATCATAGTCTGCCGTTTCTGGAAAGCATCAATAAAGGAAATCCCCTGCTCTTCCATCTTCAGATAATCTTCCATCTTAAGTTCTCCGACAGTGTAAGTCTTATTGTTGATTTTTACTTTCATAATTCCTTTTCCTTCCATACATCAAAATAGGCGTAGCGAATAATCACTACGCCAAAGTTGCCTTTTTAAAGTTGAAATTGACCACTGGCCGTCCATCTACTTCTACAGAGAAAACATCTTCCTTATCCGTCACACGAAAAACAATATCCGGGTCAAAATTCATGTTTTCTTTTCCTTCGCCCGCAACTCCGTTTTTCTTCAACGTCATTTTTTCTCCAGTCTGCATAAGCTTAAACGGGAAATAGTGACCCGACTGCTCTTCTACAGTCCCGGAAAACTCCGTATACCCGGTTACGCTGTTGAGCGTACCTTCAACGCTACCATCTGTGTAAACCTTCAAATCGTCCCCTACAAGTTCGGATACATTTTTCCCGAGTAGGCTCTGAGTGCCTGGGAACAAGCTTAAGACATCAGAGCCTATTATTCCCCCGAAAATGCTTCTGAAGCAGCTTCGTCGTAAATTTCTGTAGATCGGGTACAAGTAATAGTTGCTTCACGTACACCATTGACTTCACCCTCATTGATAAATGTGGAAATTTCGCCCTTCCAAGAGAAAATTCCATCCACACCATTAGCACCAAACTCAAGCTGGAAATACTTGTCTGTTGCGATACGAGCCTTAACATCGTCGTAAGCTTCCTTTTCGTAGTTGATGGTAAACTGCATTGTTTCCATTTGCTGAACACCAGGTACAAATGTCTGCATTGTATCTTCCATATCCGTAGTTTCAATCTGCTCCGGTTCTCCACCGAGCTGCGGATAGGTTTTGATACGGCACAGCTTTGTAAGCGCGCTTGCGGTTGCTCCTGATTTCAATACAGTATTAATGGTACTTCTACCACCTGCCATAATTATCATCCTTTCTACCCCATAACTGTTCGGGGTCAGCAGCTATCACTTCTGATAGCCGGTGCAAAATTAAAGAGAGCCCTTAGGCTCCCTCAGTTTCAAATTTTTCTATTTCATCTACAGACGACACGATTCTTCCAAATCTTGCCGCCATGCGGTAGATATTTGTGTCATTTGCATTTTGGATTTCTCTCGGTCCATATCGCCTTACATAACCCATAATCCTCATAGCATCACAAGCCTTGTTAATAACCGCCTTCGATTCAGTGATACTCTTTTCTGAAAAAGACTGAATTTCAATCACAGACTCTACCGCATTTTCAGCATTTTCCAGGTCTACTGCCTTATCCGGATTATCAATCTGCACTACCGCAAGAGACGGAAACTCCGGCGGAGTTTTTGAAGTGCTGCTCTGAACATTTTTACAAATATCACCCACATAAGTTTTCACATTAGTGAGCACCCTGTTTGATACATCAATCATCACCAAACACCTCTCTTGCGATATGTAGTATTACACTCATATCCTTTAATTGCTGCGCTGTTTCATACATAAATGGACGAGACGGCATACCTTTTGTCCAGTGCCATTCTCCATCGTTGAAATACCACCAACCGGATTCTCCATGGTTGTTCACATCATACTTCCAGTTTGCAAGCCCTGTTTCTGGATGTGGGTTTTGGGAACCTGTCACACCAGTTCCAAACTCCACAAAGGAAGCCCAATCGCAATCTGTATAGACGTAATATGTCGCACCATTGGAAACAATGTCTCCGGCTTCCAGATTCATACTGTCCAGAAGTTCTCCGGTCATTACAGCATCAAATCCGAGAATCTTCAGCTGTGCGATTGCGACACCTTCTTCTGCCATACGGTAGGCAAATTCTTCGCATTTATCTTGCAAACTTTTCCGATAATCCCGAATATTCCTTGCAAGTTGACGAAAACTTTTAGCCGATAAGTTTGCTTTATACTTCGGCATGGCTACTCTGCAAAAATCCAATCTTCCGCCAACATATCAGCCTGAGAAGCAAGCCATCCCATCTGCACACCAGATGTCCCAACAAAGGCGATAGCCATATTGCCGATTGCGTCATGGTCACAATTCTGAATATCCCCATCCGGTGTTACATAACTGATATTCTTAGCTAGTTCGATATGCTGGTTTTTCCCGTTCCAGCCCTTGCGCTTCACTTTAAGTCCGCGCTTCATGTATTTTATGGCGTCACCAAAGCTGAAAGTCGGAGTTCCTCCCAATATGGTCGTATTTTTTTCTGTAGCCGGGATCCACTCGTCAGACAGTACATTTGTCAAGGTATACTCAACACGCTGCGTTTCTCTGATATCAAGCAGATCCTTTCCAGTATCCGAGTCAACCGCCCGGCATTTCATCATGATCGTTTCTTTTTCTGGATCCCAATACCAATAGCCTCCCCATGATGGAAGCTTCATCGGCATTCCCTTTTTCATATTCTTTAATGCTTCTGCAAATTTCATATTTACAATTCTCCTTACTGCAAACTTTTCGCTCTTGCTTTCAATGCGATTACCAAGGTGTTTAATCCGTATGCGGGCGGAGCAGCAACTTCATAGTCCGCTGTATCCGGATCTGCCGAACCGTCCTCAAGCACCCCTGGCTCTGTCTCATGCCATACAAGAGATGTCTCTGTAATTGGAAGGCTCGTATCCGTTGTGGATAACGTCCGTGTAAAATCAATCCCAGTGCCAAACACTTCTCTCTGCGCCTTACCATTCCCGGGTGATAAACTCGCCTCAAAAAAAACCGGTGGACTATACCCTGCCGTGTAGTCCCCGGTCTCATCGCCATTTTCATCCACAATAGGAATTTTATCTCGGTACAATGCATACCAAAGTTTGCGTTGGTTTTTCTCCAAATTTCTCATATAATGCTCTGCCCTCCACCAAATAACAAGCATACCCTGCGGCTTTCGCCACGCACAATCTTCTTTGTGACATAACCCTGCCACTGGGAGATATTGGATCACCAAGCCTTTCAAATAACTCTTGCCACCGCTACCACTCCATTCAAGCACTCAAGACGATCAGCCCATGATCTGGACTCTCCACTTTCACTGTGGGATACCTGTCCCTCTGCGCCTATCTGGTTATAATCATAAAGCGCTAAACCACGGATGTTGCTGTAATACCTCTCCAGATCATTTGCTATTTGTTCATCCGAATAAGATTCAGGATAATCTCTGGTTCTCTGAACCTCTCTTACCGCATTTTTTACTTTTTGAAGCAACAATGCCTTGTCTCTATCGTTTTGAGGATTTATCTCATTTGATAAATCCTCAAAAACATCCTTTTGCAAAGCGTCAATATTCGCAACGCCCATGGTTTCACTCCTTTATCCCTGCTGTTCAAGGAACTGCGCAATCACATCCGCTTTTACCACTTTCGTAATGGTATATCCGTGACTCTCCGCAATCGCTTTGATATCATTTACGGTCATCGTCTGTAATTCTTCCTTGGTATATTTCTTTTCTTCTCCTACGGACATAGTTGATATGCCTTCTGCGTTTGGCTCAAATGTTGCCCCAGCAAAGCTAAAGGTAATCACTTCTTCATCATCTACAATCACTGTAAATGTGTCAGAAGAAGTTACCCGGAACACATTATTCGCCTCCCACGGGATGTCTTTCTTTCCATCTACTCCATTTTTCTTAAATGTCATAGTTGTACCAGACTTTTTAAGAGTAAACGGGAAAAAATATCCTTCCTGTTCTGTAGGTACAGCAGAATTGAATCCCGTGTATCCAGTTACATAATGAAATGTACCGGTTACAGATCCGTCCTCTGCGACCTCAATGTCTTCCACCATGTCCCCGACAGATTTACCGTATAAGTCCTGACCTGCTGCCGGAATCTCTACGTCAGGACTTACTACCCCGGGTTCTGGCATACCCCGATTGCAACCTTTTTCTGGGAAAGCACAAATGCATCATAACGGATGCGGCCTTCAACAAGCCATCCAGAGATGCCTGGTGCATCTGTGTGGATCTTGTACTCTGTCAGTTTTACCGGTCCAGGCATAACGATTGGATTCGTAATAATAAAGTTTGTATTTGCCGGGAAGTAAGAAGTCGGCGCTTTCACAACCGGAACTCCATCAACCTCACCGACAAGACCGGAAAGAGCAATCTGCTGAGCCATGTCGCCTTTCTTAATAAAGTTTTCATCCAGTTTCAGGAACTTGTAATATCCCGGAGTACACAGACAAATTCTTCCGCCCTGAGGAACCTTGTCATCATCCAGAAGCTCCTGCACCGCAAGAAATCTCTCATAAGCATTTGCTTCTGTAACTGCCGCATCCTTCAGAACATGAGTGGAGTCCGCACCAGATACAAGCTTTCCAATACGGTATGTATCTACCTCTGGAATTACAACTTCATCAATCTGACGGCGAAGAGCCTTTCCTGCCTCCATTGTCATCTTTGTATCGTCATAAGACTTCCGATCAATGGTGAATGTAAAAGAACGGTCTTTAGCAATAGTCATTTCCTGCTCTTCATTCCCAAGCTCAGTCGGGCTGCCGTACCGATTTGATCCCGTCAGTGTGTAGTCATTCATTGTTACTGTCGGGATAGAATACACTTTTACGGTGGATACACCAATCCAATCATAATCATCATTTACAATTCCTGCTGTAAGAGATCCGAGCGTAAACCTCTCGTCTACTTTCTCGGAATACTTTGTAGCATAATTCACTGCCATGTCAAAAATCTTCCTTTCTACTTATAACTTTTCTAAGTCAGCGAATGTCTCTGTTGACATCCGGTGCTATCTTAAGAATTGAAACCTTCCAGGAAAGGATCCTTCTTATCGTCTTCTTCACCATTGTTGGTGTTTACAGGCGGACGGCTTGCCAGCCATTCAGCTTCTTTTGCTTTAATCAATGCATCCTGGTGCTTTTTCATGTTCTCAGTCACCTTATCAACATCACCGTCTACCTCTGCCTTTGCAGTCTCCTCGGCCAGTTCCTCTGTCATTCCCAAGCCCATATACCTCTTTGTGGCATCGACTATACGAATCTTAGTTTCCAGGCCAGTAACATATTTTTTATGCTCCTCATCAGCCTCTTTCTTTGCCTGAGCCTCCTGCTCTTCTGCTGTCAGACGGGCTTTAAGCTGCTTCTTTGTATCAGCAAGCTCCGAAGAAGTACGATCAAAGCTATTTTTAAGCTTTGCTTTTTCTGCTCGCTCCTGGGCAAGCTGAGTCATAAGCTCTTCCACTGTAGGAGTGTTCTCTTCATTCTGCTGCTGCTCTGCACCCTGCTGATCCTGTGTCTGGTCTTCCTGTGTTTCAAATTCTTTTTCCATAATCTTACCTGTTACCTTTCTGCGTTTTACCGACTTCTCTGTCTTTCAAAAAATTTGCGATTTTCGGTTTCTCTACCTTTTGCGCTTGTTAAGGCACATCTCCGTGCCATAAAAAACAGCCACATCTCTGTGGCCGAAATTTATCAAATATATAAAACACTGCACCGGCAGTTGATGATCTCTCCCGGACTCGCACCCAGCGATGTATCTTTAGGATATAACATTAGTGAAGTACCCACCCGGAAGATTCCATCTATCGGTATTTCTGTATAGTCAACGTCTCTATGTGTTGGCCTGGTAACTTCATCTTGAATAGCAATCCACCGTTTTCTTGTTTTCCCTCGCTGTGCTGCTTCAGTGTAATCATTATAATTAAAGACTGTATTGGCTTCATTTTCTGCCATAAATCGAGCCCTATCTATCGAATAATAGTAAGGATCCTCGCTATGCCTTTGGCTGGAATCAATAATGTCATATGAAAAATTTTCTATATGTTGTAGTAAGTAATCGCTTTCTTCAACATACTGCGATAAAACACGACGATAGGCATTTCCCACATTTCTTCTTATAGTTTCCCAGTCTACATTTCCAAACTGCTGCATAGTAAACATCATGCTCAAAGCAAGAAGAAACCCTTCTTCCAGGGATTCAGCAAATTCCGTTCTTCTACGCTTTCCTTCTTCCGGAATACTCATCTCTCCGAAATACCGCTCATACGGAACGCTCCGCTTCATGCCTGCCAAAACATTCAGCTCATCATAGGTTAGTCCCTGAATCATGCCACATCACCGCCCTGGACAGAATCATCCGTTGTCATTCCATCCAAAATTGGAGAATTACCAACTTGGTCACTTAAATCGGATTGCTCTCGCTTCTCTTCTTGTCCGCCGTTTGCCTTCTCAACTATAGATTTCTGATATGCCTCTATCATATCCTTGCTATCTTCCCATGCTTGAGCTACGTCTTGGAACAGATCCACAGTCTCCATTGAAACACGACCATTTATACCAGCTTTAATCATTGCCACCATTGCATTTACCTTGGTGGACAGGTCGTATGTTTTGTTTCTGGTAAATTGAGGCTTGATGTCCGAAATTGATAAGGTCCTTAATGGACTATCCTGTGGGATTTTAGATTTCTGAATCGCAATCAGTTCCAATTCAGCAACTTCTGTTTTGCCCTTTCGCAAAATCTGCTCTTCCCGGCAGGCTGAAGCCTCTGCCGCACTCCATCCGGAACTCATGCTCATTGCTGATCCAGTTGATCCTCCTCCCGGTTCACTCTGTAATGGAACATAACACTTTTGCAGGATAAGATTCCTTTTGCTTACGATGTTTTCCTGGATTCCCTCAAAATCAAATGTACTTGATACAGCTTTTAAAGTGGGTGTGCCATTTGGCGTTGGCTTTGCTATAATCCACTGTCCACCAACTGGAGATTCTGTTTTTCCGTTTTCATCCTTCGCCAACTCAAACCCAACTCCAAAGAATACCTCTTGTGTAGTCTGAGATACACTGTTTGCAAAATCGGACACCTCAATATTCAGAGCATCCATATCTGAAATTTGCCGTTCAAACACGCCCGTCCGGTCTGGAGATCTTTGAAATTCTACTATTGGTATTTTCCCCAACGGATTCATTTCTCCACTTCTTTGAAGAAATGACCATCGCTTCTGTCTCTCACCATTCACAATCTGGACAAGGTTCTTTACTTCAAACCTTTTTTCCGGCGTGAACACTGTATAATATGTAGTCCCATTCTCAAGAGTTCGGAAGGTTACTCCTGCAAGCTTTTCTTGCTTTGCCGTATTCCTATAAATACAAAATGTTGACATCGGATTCAGAGTAATCAAATCAAATGCTGACAATCCGTCGTAATCCGGTTTGATATCGACCATCTGAAAACCTATGCCCGTAATCTCCACATACCTTGCAAGTTCCTGATCCTTTGTAAATGAATATTCGCAATCATTCATTGCATTTAACATAGAGACCGCTGAATCCTGCTCTGAATTCTCATTATTAGTTGAGTTTCGGAGATCCCGGTTCCCTCTCTGTACAAACAGAATCGGGTTCCCCCAGTTGTAACCAAGCTTGAACTCCACAATCTGATTTGCCACATTATCGGAAACCTTAATGTCAATATCTTTTCGAACTATCTTTTCTCTTTTTAACGGCTGCACTCCCTTTTCATAATCCAAAAGGTACTTTATTTCTTCTTGTGGCTTAGAAAAAGATGCCATTGCGTCTGACAGTTCTTTGAAAATGTTATGCTCATCTATTCTTTCGGCATCACTATAGATTCGACGCCTGCCCCTTAGCTCATATGACGCTATCGCTTTTTCAGTTGTATCAGACATCGAATCTCACCACCTATCCAAACATCATGCCTGAAGCAGTATTCCTAGATAAAGTTTTCCTGTGAATAAACACAATGGAACCACGGGCGTGCGAATATCGGTTCTCACCACCGCATTTCTTACATACACACTTCTTATCTGCATCAAACCATCCAAGCGGTTCTCCGCAGCCCTTGCAATAAACTCTTCTGCTCATAAATTCACTTCCACGAAAAAAACGGACCCCACACATAGCAGTTGCGCAAGATCCGTTTCTTGGTAATTTTTTTTCATTTTAATCATATCATATATAATTATGAATTTTATGCGACTTTATCTTTTTAGATACTTTGTGATTATTCGAGATACATTGGATTGATCCATATGAAGTTTTTTCGCAATCCAGCTCTGCGACTTTCCTTCAAGTGTATATTCAAAAACCGCCTTATCCAATACATTATCCATGCTGCAAATTAATTCATCAATCGCAAGCTTCACATCTATCATTTTCCTAGTATCTGCAACTATAGTTAATTCAAGATATCTACATTTCTGGTCCCACTCCTTCCATCTCTGAAATTCGCTCTGATCAGATCCGCCCACTGTAAAGCTACACTGAGTATACGGGAACTCCTTCGATGATCCATATACTTTCCCGATTGAAACGCAGGGTTCATTCCGCTTATATCTATCTAATTTTTTTTGATTTCTTTGAATCATCGGCTCTAAAAGATGATAATTTATAAGGTCTTTCCTTGTAATATCCATTTTATCCTCCTATATTGGGCTATCTATAATTTCTGCCGGTCCTCCTGTATCTCCATAAAGCTTCATTGCAAGCTGCGTCAATCCATCCGGGGAATCATCATGCTCGTTCTTTCCGATTTGTACGAACATTCCCAGTTCTTCCATTGCCGCACTATATTCCTCATCTTGAAGATCTTCCTCCAGGAATATGAAGTTCCGTTTGATATCTCCGGAATAAGCAATAATTTTTGACAACTTCTCCATATTTCCAGGCGCTTTCTTATGTGTACAGCTACACTTATATCCGTATTCATCCAGTTTCTCGCTGATATACTTACAGTACATGTCTCCGCCGTTATTTGCTTCAAACTGGATTTCTCTGATTTTCTCTCCCATGATTGTGCCAGCTACAAGTGGAATCGTTACTTCTTTTACGCCTTTATTGAATACCCAATTTGGTATGTACACATCGCCATTTTCATACTCGTATCCGACTGGCTGAGACAGGCTATCGCCACCGCCCCATGCCACGTCACACGCTGAAACAACTCTATGGTCCCCTTCTGGAAGAACACCATTGTAATATCGGAGCTCATCAAGAGGAAATAAGAGACCTTCTCTCATGAACGGATTCTGCATGAATTTCGCTTCCCACTCATTCTTATCAAGTTTCTTCTTCATATCGAGATAATACTGAGTGGAAAATCCCTTGACCGGATAATTAAAGTTCGATTCACCTTTTTCATTCAGCGCCGGAATCTTTCGGAATCTGTACCTCGGATCATTTTTATATTCCTTTTCAATCCTTCCGAGCGGATCCATGACGTTCCATCGAGTACCGACCATCAACTCTTTAGATCCGTCATTTTTACGGTCAACAAGAATATTGAGGTAATCTTGGTATCTTCCCTCTAATCGGCGTGGGCTCAATGACTCTTTACGATCACGCACAAGGTCATCCACGTATAGATATCCGTCATCACTGATATCTACGGCACCGGTCCATGTTCCATCAATACCACGGCAGGTCACTGTAGCGAAGCTCTCAACATCGTCATAGTAAATCTCATTCTTTTCTGAAGATTTGTTTGCTAAGTGTACATCCGGGAAAATCTCATGAAATGTATACTCTTCGTTTTCTGTCAGCTTCAGAATGTCATTGTAGAATCTATCGGCCAAGATACCACTATGACCACTCATAGCATTATGGCTGGCCGGACGTTTGCCACAGATCCAGGCGAAGAAAAAGATACATATTGTTGACTTTCCAACTCGAGGCGGCATTGATAATCCATAAAACTGAATCACACCATCTTCCAGATCTTGAAGGTCATCCACTACGATTTTTAGTGTTTTCATCCTTGGCTCATAGAATTTTTTCTTGAATGGCCGGTTCTTCTCCATGTACAGTAAGAAACTCTCAAACAAGTACGGCGCTTCCCACAATAGGACATTCCAGTATAAATCATTCAGCGCTTCTTCTGCCGGAAGGTAAAAAACCATCTCTTTCACATATTTTGTGATCTTCAGGGCGTACTTAAGCTCTGAATTATCCTCTTCATATACGACTCTCGCCATATCGAAGAGGTCATTCAGCATTTCTCTACTCGGAGGCAGCTTCTTTATGGAATTGATAATTCTTCTGTTTTTTCCTGAAATCACGTAAATTCCTCCATAACGCAAAAAAGAGCCGACAACCTGTAGTCTCGCTACAAATCATCGGCTCTGGCTCTTTGGCTCTGGCTCTTAATTATTAAGTTTTCTTCCGCACATCGGACAATAATTTATCTGCATACGTTCATGTGGATATTCTGTTGCTGAATTGTCAAAATATAATATATCATCTATCAAATATACAGATGAATATGCAGTCCAACAATCCCCGTTTCTCTTCATTTCTTCCAAAAGCTCTATATCATCCGGAGGTATGTATTTTTTTATTTGTTCACAGAATTCGCACACAATTTACCATCCTTTACTCTCGGATAATATGCCCGTTTACAATGCTTGCACCAAACAGGAGTATTTTCCATGTCTGAATCTTCCTCTATTCGCTGTGCTGTCTTATGCCCTCTCGGGCAGTAATACCATCCTGCTTTGATTTCTCCTGTATCCAAATTTATACCTCATACTCTTTCCCACACTTCTTTGACTTGCATCTGTAATACTTTTTCTTGACATCCGTAACCGGAAATTGTTTCTTTCCACAATACGGACAGTGGATATAATCCTTTTCGGTCTTATAATCGTACTGCACATATGCAATCCCCTGGTTGTCAACCGGCTCATTCATAAAATTCTCTGACACGATATTCCTCCATAGAGCCGCCGCCCGGGATCGAACCGGGAACCTGCTGCTTACAAGGCAGCTGCTCTTCCAGTTGAGCTATGACGGCTTAGCAACGGGTCCTCTGCCGGGAAGCCCCGTTCTGTTACGGTTCTAAACTGGTACCTATTGACATGCAGAGAACTCCGCAACTAAAACTCTGCAACAGGCCGGAAAGGATTCGAACCCTTATCGTCCAGATTTGGAGTCTGGAGTTTTTCCAGTTAAACTACCGACCTGTGCAAGACAAACAGGAATTGAACCTGTACCTCAAGAGTCAAATTCTTGTGTTCTACCATTAAACTATTGCCCCAAAACGGTATCGCCGTGATTCGAACACGGACTACATTTCTGTAGGATAGGTTAGCAACCTACTGCGCTACCTTTACGCCACGATACCATACGCTAATTTAAGATTTCCCATCTCAGTCCTTCTTTTGTTATAGGATGTTTTCCTGCTGTTCTTCTATTTTCGCTTTTATTCAAATATTCTCTTATAGATCTCGACCATACCGATAATCCACACCATTTGCATGCATCTGTTACACTGTTGAACACTTCTCCTGTGTTTATGCATCTAATTCTATAATGACCTTTTTCTAAATCATTTTCATACGCATGCCTTACGTTTTCAGAATGAGTAGTCCATTCTAAATTTTCAAGATTGTTATTCTTTTTGTTCCCATCTTTATGGTTTACAACATAATCGTCTGATCTATCCCCTAAAAACGTACAAGCAACAGCAATATGTGTTTTTATTAATTTTTTCTTTTCCCTAGAACCTAAACTAACACACACTCCAAAATAACCTGTACTTTTGTTCAGAGTTTGTTTTAATACTCTTTTACTCTTTAAGCTATAAATATCTCCATCACTAGATACTAAAAATCTATCAGAGAAATCTAGTCCTTTGTAAAAAAGTGGCAACCACATTTTGTTCATGTTATCTCCTGATTATCATCTGTTTTAACCATTTGCATACGCTGGCAAAATCGGGAAGGCTGGACTCGAACCAGCAACTTCTGTACATAGTTGTATCCGGCTTTCAGTGCTTTGCCCGTTAAGCTACATCCCAATGTGGCGGTTTTTACCGACGGTACAATATAGAGCATTGAAAATACATATCGCTATACAAGTTACTCTGTGGAGAACCGCCAAACTCCACGTTTCCCACATCAGCTGAAACCTTTCTTGGTACTCACCAAGAACATTCAGTTTCTTGCGGTGCTTATTATTGCAACAACCTTTCACGGAGCATATCTCCGCCGATGTGCCGGCCATCTGAGTTGTTGGCTAATCCCTTATAAAACCACCTGTGCGGTTTATGACTCGTCTGGTACGCACTTCTTATCATACTTCCAGGAATCTTCCAGAATTGACTGCTTACTACTCCTTAAGTCCAGTGGCCTTGATCTCTGGAAAAGTTTTTTTGCAGGAATCTGCTAGTAGGTCGTATATCCTGCATGGTGGGGAAATGGGAAGTCCAGGTTCCGCTCCCGGCTCTTCTGCTCTTCAGGCAGACGCTTTCACTAGATTAGCTTACTTCCCATAACCGCCATTAGACGGTTAGCACTCGTATTTATCGTGCCATGCGTGACACTATCCAGTTCTAATTTACAACGACTCACTGGAATACCCGTTGATTGTTTTTAACGTGGTCGCTCCACACCGTTCATTGATTATGGCTCAATGCATAAGCACTGTGACAATTATCGCATTGTCAAGCGGAGATTCATTTGCCGCTGGGTGTATCTCCTCTGGAATCGAACCAGCCTTACCAACCTATGCCACCCGATATAATGGATGGGTGGGATTTGATACCCACATGTGAGTCCACTAACTTACTTTCCCATGCCCAGCCGAAACTTCACTGAAATATTCAGCTACTCAACTCACTAGCCCTCGCGTATACCTCCGCCACCATCCACCGCCCATTTTCTGTCTGCAAGGGCTGTGCAGGGTTAATCAATATCGCCCATTCGGACATCCTGTGCGACCACGTACCGGATTTCAATATTGATTCCATATCTATTTTCTCGCGATTGCCGATATGAAGGCCGGCGTTTTTATAGAGACTGCCACTCTTCGCCGCATACACGCCCGGCAAGCGGATTTTAACGTCTTTTCTGACACTCCCAGCGTACAGGAATCGAACCTGCCATTTCTGACCCCGTATCTAGTACGGATGAGCGTTTCATCCATTGAAACTTACGCCGGAACACTCAGAGAGGAATTCTTCCGATATCGCAACTATATCGGAACTGTGCGGATGTGGATTTGCACCACATATGAGCTCCCTGGGCAGCACCCGTGTAACTTCTTAAGGTCCCTCTAAGGTGATTTGCTCTATCATACCAGGTTCTTGACTGCGTCTACCTTTTCCGCCACCGCACATAATTACGAAATAATATACATGATATTCAAACCGTATGTGATCGCAATCACTATAAACATTGAAAATGACTGCATATCCTGCTTTTTCAGCCACGACCAAACAGATCCGGCAATAAAGATCACGAACATAATCACATTAACTGTTAATAGTGCTCCTTCAATCATTGTTACTCCTCTCCGGCTATTCGCCGAACAATTTTCTCCGCCAGCTCATTTGACAAAATTTCAACATCGGATGGCACTTCTCTTAATGCCGACTGAACGCTGCATATAAATGCCTTGTAAAAATCCCCGTGCTTTTTCAGTTCTTCAGTAATAATTCGGCACGCCTCCTGTAGGTTCTGTGGAGACGGATTAATTACTACGTATCCCAAAGCATCAATATCTGTCATTCCAACCATTTCGCAATATAAAGCAGGAACACTCACAGCAGATATTTCATACTTTGCGCTTATAAAATTTTTGATTTCCCTTCCATTTACCAGTAACCTTGTTGGTCCAAGCATAGAATCATTTTCTTTATCAGTTTTAATTTGAATCCTGTCCACATTCTCACGCTCCTGGATAAAATCCGACTCCTAATTTCCTGTAAAAGTCTTTCTTCGTCTTCTTTTTCTCCGTTTCATCGGTATTCCGTGCAACCTGCGCCAATTATTCTGCCTTATCTTTTTTTCGTCAAGTCCCATAAGGATTAATACTAAATCCAGCATATCAGTCAGTTTTATATCAAATGTTATTTCTTGCAAACCAAAATCTCGTTTAAAAACTTCAGTAGAATCAACATCAAGAGCATTACCGGCATCTCCAACATAGACATAACTGACCGGATGATATTCTCCGTCTGGACCGCATATGCAAAGTATATCTGTCCCATCTTTCAAATCATCAGTCGGCATTGGATCCGCTTTTCCTTTCGCGGATTCTTTTCCTAGTATCTTTCTTCCGGAAATATTCTTCTCTCATGACCTCATATAACTTATCGTCATAATACTTCCCATCGAACAGCCGAGTATTTTCTTTCCGGTATCCGACTACTCGCCCGCCGTACCGCTTTATCATCTTGTCATATGCTTTTTCCGCAGGATTCCCGATGATAACATAGAAATTCAGCTTGCGGAAGTTGTATTTCTCAAATATGTCTGTAAGAGCCTGTCCTAGATCCTGCGCAAATGTCATTGACGGCTTGTCCTCAAAATTGATGATATTCAATTCATGTGCGATATCTCCATCTGCACGATTGATCGCATATCCTATATATCCAATAACCTCACCATTTCTGACAGATACGAACTGATGGTCAACCCATGTACTATTAATCGGCTGCCAATCATCAAAATAACTTGTTCCCGTCCAGAATTTATATCTTTCCTTCAACCAAACTGACCGAAACTTGTCGATAAGCTGATCCTGGTATCTGATTGCTAGATCAAGCATATTCCTCACCTATACACTCAAGCTCAATTTCATTGAAATCAAATCCCTTTGGTCCCCAATATTTCTCTGCACTTTCAACCTTTACCATTAAAAGCTTATCGCCGAATTTAATATATCCGGTCATATCTTCGTCAATTAAAGATTTCAGTGCGTATTTTTTTTGGAGATTCAGCTTTTCCTTCTCCAGATCGGATTTACGTAATTTTTCCTTTAAGTCTTTGATTTCTTTGTCTTTCTCATACACGCTTCTCCACAGCGTGTGTGAGAGATCATCATCGGTATAAGCTTTATCCCTTTTCAAAAATCCGAACATTTCATAGTTCCTTTCCGCAGTCTAAACACCGCCAAATATGCTTCGTTTTCCAGCTTCCATCCTTCTGTTGCTCAAGATATGTACAATCATGAATAATGTGCTTATGCTTACAAAATAGCCGCCTAAAAAATCTCATTCTTCTTTCTCCTCTCAATCATCACGCACATATTCCGGAATTTCGCCCCTTAAATCAAATCTGAATTGCCTGATATCGCTCGCTGTTCAGTACGGAATACATCATTTCAATCGGAGTCTTGTCCACGCAGCCGACCAGGTTCTTAAATGTACTTGCGGACTGCCCAGAAACAAGCTGCACACCTTTACGGTACTTATCTGCCAGGAATACATCATGACGGCTGTTTACATTCCAGAAAACCACGTTTGGGATCTTGTACCCATGTTCTTCATAAACCCTAGAAACATAATCATAGAAGTTTTCTCCGTGCTCCTGCTCTGTACACCCATTAATTTCCATATCGGAAATGACAATCAGCGATTTAGGCATTTCCTCATGAGAGCAATGATTTTTAATCGCTACATCAAGAATTTTCAATAATGCTTTTTCAAGATCTGTGTCCATCTGCCAGTTTGCTCTTGAAATAAATCGAATCTTCTCTGTGATGGTATTGCCTTTTACAGACACGAACTGCGGGTTCCATGAAAATGTCATAAACAAATTATGGTATACGCCTTTATTTTTTTCTGCAAAATACATAGCCAGTCCAATAGAAGTTGCCATAGGTCTGCCAGACATAGATCCGGACACATCAGCCATAACCACAGCATTTACATCGCCATCTACATAGTCTGGGAGATTGTCCCACTGTGCTTCCAGCACCTTGCTATCCTCATGCTGATACAAGATCTTCTCAACAATGTCATATGGATACAGTGTCGCAGAATTAATTTTCTGTTCACCGGACTGCACCTTGTTCAGATATTCGCCGAAACGCTCTTCGTCATGACGGGAGAAAGCATTTCTGTACCGTAACATTGCCCTTGATGGGACTGCAGGATAGTTGATGGTCCCCCATTTGCCTTCTGACATTTTCACTTCAACAACATCAATATACCGCCTTAGTTTTGAACAAAGACTCCTATATTCTTCAATCCTCATTCCCAGCTTTTTGGCCGTATATACAGCAAGTCTGCGTGACTCCTTTCTCGATGCTTTTGGATTTTTTAGCCATTTCGCAAGGAGGGAACATGGTTTATCGGACTCCATGCACATTTTATCTTCTAACAACTGAGCCTTTATTATTTTCCACATTATATCTTCTGACTTAGTTCCAATCAGACAATATAAATCATCCCATCTTCCGTATTCCGGAACTAATTCGAGATTTATATTTAATTTGAAATTATGTTTCTCTGCTATGTACGGAAGAAGAACACGGAACACTCGCCGTTCTCCAAGGCCACCACGAATATCTCTGGCATAAAACAGACACCTCATAGCTCCAAGCTGATCTTCCTGGAAAGCCAGCTCAAACTTCTGGATAATTTCATCCTCTGACCGTGTTCTCATGGAACCGATTGTCGCAAACATATCCAGAAGGGCAGAATCCGTAGTATTCTTTACTTCTGCCCCATTTTCAGTTTTTGTCCATTTGCTTTCTTCTCTCATCACTTCTGAAAAATTCATAGTTTCTCCTTCCATTTCGCCATCGTATCAAAGAAATATGCTGTTCAGCGAAATTCTAAGGTTTTTGGTTCTTTTTACGGTTCACTTTTATTTTCCGGATTTAAACCGGGTCCCCTTTGTTTCTAAGACAAATTGTTTACCTATTCTTGATATTAATTGCTGTGAGTGAACCTCTATTCGTCGCGCCATGGGGTGTATGATTAAACGTCATATCCAAAATAATTGCTGTGAGCGCAACTCTAAATTATATTTCATTCTTCATAAATTTATAAAAATCGATTAGATTATCCTGCATCAAATATGACTTCCAGTTTTGGCAAGTGTCTTTCTGGATTTTCTTTCTTTAATTCATGCTCACAATATCCATGTTGCTTTTCATATTCTCTATCAAACTCAAATTTCGGTCTAAAATCTCCGTCGCCATCAGAATAAAATCCCACCGCAGCAGAATGACCCATATCTCCGCACGACTCCATGTATTTCAGCATAGACAGAAAGTCATTTACCCATCGCTCATTCATTTTGGCTTTGATTGTTATTTCTACTTCTTTTGACATATTTTTATCTTCCAATCTCCCTCCAAATTGCCCGTATAACCTCTGCATCATAAAGGCTGTTATGCTTATCTCCAACCACATAATATCCGGTCACTTCATCCAAAATCTGTTCCCGATTTTTATTAAATGCCTCCCAATCTGAAATTTCATAACATGCTGCTATATCCTGGTTAATGTCGTGGCATACAGCAGAGATATTGTCCGGAAGATCAAGCGCAGTCCTTCCATTAGTTATTAAATCAATCAGAAGGACAAAATCATAATGGCAGACATCTGACACGAACTGAATTTCATCAAACTGTGAAAGCCAATTATTTAATTCCTGAGAAACATACTGTGAATCTCCCCTTACCATTATCGTTGATGGATCATCCAGAGTTACTCCGATTCCGACTCCCATTCCATCCAGGAGAAGATTTGATAAAACATTTTCTTTAATCCAATCATTACATTGGTTTCTATCATAATCCGTAAGCTCCGCAAAAAACATCTTCATAGGTTGTGCCGCCAATAGGTCTAATCAATGATATTCCTGGTTTTAAAAACTCACTGAACCGGATTAAACTTTGCAACGTATTGTCGTATGACTCGTACTTTTTTAACTTTTCATGCATTTCCTTGTATTCATCTGCGGTCATAACGTCTCAAACTCCTTTTCAAGCTCTGCGATGCGGGATTCAAAATACTGCCTTATGGCTGAAACCATTTCCCGGCTCTCTTCATTGCTCAGAGAATGAGTGAAATTCTTTTTCCCTCCGAATAGCGAATATCCGCGCCAATTAATATCAATATCAGCATTCGGACGTGACAACGCTTTGATAATCTCTTTGTAGCTTTCTATCTTGGACCGTATGTTATTCGCCTTGTCAAATACGTCATGTTTCATTGAATCATCCTTTCTGGAAGAGGTCTTTTTGATTTTTGAGTGGTTGGGCGGCTCAGTAGCACCCCGGGGGCTTCGCCCCCTCAGACCCCCACCCCGGTGTGATCTGGTGCTAAAAATACGGCAGTTCCGCAAAATCGAACATATGTATCTATACGATAAATGCTTATTTGAATTATAGATATCGTACTATATATTGTATTCCTCTATGCGCAGGTACTACATATTGATTCTATATTTATGTTGTCAGAATATTAATTGAAATTGTATTAAAATTCTGGCTTGGGTGGCTCCCTTTCTTCGATCTGATCGGGCTGTTGTGTCAGGTATTTTCGTTCCATTCCCGGAAGGTCTGGGGCTTTCTGTCTGCTGTCCTGTCCTCTTGGCTGTCCCATATTCCAGCCGTAGTGCCTGTTCAGTATGCCCAAGATCCCGACTGGATTACCTTTACCGGACACTAAACGGACGCTTAAAGACTCTTCTCTTTCGGCGTTCAGTTTTTTCGCTACCTCGAACGAACCACGCTCAGCTCCCGGGTCTTTAGCCCAGTTATATATAGTCTCTACGTTTATACCTGTCAATTTACTAAATCCCATTATAGATACTTCTTTGCTGTACTCATAACAGAGATTAATGTATATATCACATATATTATTTAATAACTCCTTATCAGAGTAATCTATATTACTATTCTCGTTATATCTATGTTTCTTCTTCTCATCTGTTGTAGGTTTAAAAGTATAACTATACAGGTATAACAAAACACTATTCCATCTTGACTGGTCGATAGTATACAGATCCTTATCTTTAAGAGTATGATCTATACAGTATTGCTTAATGCCCTGCATCATGCTGTCTTTGTATGCTGTTGTCTTCTCTTCTGTCGTTCCCATAGTCTGGGCTTCTGTCTGCTGCATCTATCACACCTCCTTGATCTGCAAATAAAAAAAGAGATCCTGCATCACTGCAAGACCTCCCGAGTCTATTCTCACACCGCCGGGATCTGGGCGGATTTAATTGTATTAATTTATCTGATACTCACAATACACCACATGATATAGATTTGTCAACACGTATTTTCTATATCTTGTATTATATATTTTCACTATCAAAATATCCCTCATCTGTGTCTACACTGTGATAGCAATTATAATCAACCTCGTCGTCATCAAATGCCCAGTCATTTAGGTATTCATCCGTATCCTCAACATGACCAACAAAGATGTGTCTGTCTTTTTGCTCTCTCCGTGTCAGATGATCCCACTGGTACTCCGCTTCTTTGTTTGCTTCTTCCAGAGTGTTAAAGACCTCTGAAAATGTGTCTCCGTGCTTGTTCTCGTCAATCACTAAATATTTTCTCATATCTTTCACCCCATAATTGATTTATTTTAACTTTCATGATATTCTTTTCATGTGGGGCGGTTTATCGTCCGCCCCTTTCGTTTGTTTTTGGCTGGCTGTTTAGTCAGCCTTTTCTTTTGGCTTGTACTGATCTTCTCCAGTCTCGATGTACAAGATAAAATCATTGATTTCTTTTTCTGTCCATCCAGCGGATCTAAGACCAAGCAACAGTCTTGCGACTTCCGTCATGTTCATGTCGTTCATGTGTTCTCCTTTCTCCCTTCCGGGTTATTGTAAGTCGTTTCCTTCTTACAATTATATAATACATTATTTTAGGTGTTTTGTCAACGGTTTAATACATTATTTTTAATGTTTATTTTCCGGTGTGTCCTCCACATATTTTATAATGTTTCCCGGCTGCATATCTAAAAGCCTACAAATCTTCTCAAGCGCAATAATCCCCACCATTTCACCACGGCGCAAAGACTGTATTGCGTTTTCTCCTAAAAGCTTTTCTTTTCTAAGCCTTGTTGTATTGTAACCAGCTTCTTTTAGGCTGTCTAATACATCAAATTTATATACAAACACTTTCTGCACCTCCTTATATAAACCTATATTGATTATACATTAATTTTAATCCATTTTCAATGGTTTTACATTATAAATAATGCACAAATCATCAGTTGTTTTATTGCTTTATTTTTGGTGTATTTGCGGATTGATTATACATTATTTATGGTGTATTATAGTAGTAACAAAAGAACAGGAGGGAAACGAAATGAAAAGAATAGTTGATGTAGACATGACAATAAGATGCAAAAAACTTTCAACTGCATTGAACAGATTTTTTAAAAAGTATCCAGAATTAAGTTATTGGCGTGAATGTTTTGAGTATATGGCAGAACACAATGAAGATTTTGAAAGCAACAATATTTATAATGAAGGTTCAAGAAATAATGATTGGACATATGCACTCCATTTAGACATGGAAGATTCATATTTTTACATAGCTGTGATTGAAAGAGCATAAATCAACGTCCCGCCCCGGCCGGGTAAAGCCGGGAGAAAGGAAAGAAAAATATGTATAGATACTATGTGAGAATGAGAAAAGGGAAAAAAGAAATCTACGGAGAAGCTTACGAAAAACAACTTGTGCTTGATTTTATTTCAGAAAACAAAAAGAACGGTTTTAGAATCGTAGAAATAAATTTTTAGCCGGACACGTTCCGGCGCTGTAATGCAGCCGAAGCCGGTTCCAAGCCCGGAAAGATGCAGAGGACAGCAAAACAAAAGCCGCTGGACGGCCTGAGAAACTGAACCAGCGGCACCAATCAAAAAGAAAGGTAGCTATATTATAGCAAAGGTAAAGCAAAATGAAAAGAATTGAAACATTAAAAATTTATGGAAGAAGATGGTTCCAGAAATCCTATGGCAACACCTACCACACAACAACCGTTATTGTAAACGGCGAAGAAATGAAATCCGGCATTACATACGGTTACGGAAATCATTATTTACAGACAGCCGCCGACATGCTGAGAAATGCAGGGTATGACATTCCAAAGAATAACGGCGAGGCTTACGCCATGATGACAAGATACGAACATGAAGCGACAGACGTAAAGCGCAAGAAGGATTTATAAATCAGAGAGGAGAAAACAAAATGAAAGACTATACAAAATTTATGAAATGGGCAGTTGTAACCATGATCGACAGGAGCACACAGGACGACAGAAAAAGCAAAGTAAACGTAGAAGCGTTATTCAGTAGCCCGGCACAGGCAGAGGACAACTACATAATCAGAAACCCGGAAATCAAGCGTTATATCCTGAAAATTGACGACTTAGAAAGATTTGAAGAGTTTTATAATCACGTTCAGGACATCAACGAAAAGTTCGGAGATCATGCAATTTTCCACATCAACGACGGATTCAGCGTTGACGATCTGAACCGGTTCAGAACAATTTTGAATTTGTGGACAGATACAAAAATAGCATAACTAACCGCCGCAGAGGATGCACGCCGGATCACTACCGGCGGCGGTTCTACCCATAAGGGAATAAAAAAAGCGAGGTAAAAAGAATATGGCAAACACAAGGGAAATGATAGAGCAATTAGACGCATTAACAGCGGATGAAATACGGGGAGATTTAAAACTTTTCCGTTATTTATACGGAGAAAAGCCAGTTGGTCCGCTCAACCTGGAAGAAATCAAAGACTTTTCTTTCTGGGATAACGGGCAAACAGTTTTAATTTATAGTGGTAATCAATGTATTTATGATTGCAATTACTCCAAATTTTACGGCTTAAAACGCCTTACAAGCTGCTACTCTAAAAATGGACTTGTTGTGGATTTGAAAAATTATTAGGCAGGATCAGCGAAACCGGGGAGCATCGCCCCGGCTGCCTTTTACATCCCAGCCCCCCCAGGGAGAAGGGGAGAAAGTGAGAAGATGAAAACAACGGAAGAAATTAGAAAAGATTGGAGCGCATACGATCAGAGCGTTGCAAAATGCCATCTTGCCAATTATGGCGTTATATTTTTGGATTCTTTCGGCTGCCCGATTGATAACGAATATGAAACCGAAAAATTATATAACAATCTTAAATAGCAGGCTTTCCCGGCATTGCGCCGGGATTGTTTGCCTTCACAATACCTTGACAGCTTTTCTTGTTGGTGCTATTCTGAAATTGTGTACAAGCCG
>OGYQ01000198.1_pt1 | contig 80475 bp, 72 predicted proteins | sample 1576641 | NCBI WGS metagenome assembly OGYQ01 (sample SAMEA3541476, study PRJEB24748) | human gut metagenome | biome: human gut; feature: human-associated habitat; material: faeces | place: China | collected 2012 | reverse complement strand
CCAACAAATTTGCCGAACTCGTCTATGACGGCAAATGGTTCTCGCCGCTCCGCGAAGCCCTGTCGGCTTTCGTCGATGAAACGCAGAAGACCGTTACCGGCCAGGTTACATTGAAACTCTATAAGGGCAACATCATCAGCGCTGGTTCTACATCGCCGTACTCCTTGTACAACGAAGAATTCGTCACCTTCGGCGAAGACGACGTATATGACCAGACCGATGCCGAAGGCTTCATCAACCTCTTCGGCCTGCCGCTCAAGATGCGGGCCCTCATGAAACAGCACGTAGAAAAACAGGGTAAATAAGGAGCGATTCGTATGAAGTTATGGGGCGGCCGTTTTACCAAGGCCACGGATAAAAGTGTAGAAGAATTCAATGCGTCCATCCAGTTCGATTGCCGCATGTATGCTGAAGATATCTGCGGCAGCATTGCCCATGCGACGATGCTGGCCAAACAGGGCATCATCTCCCAGGAAGACAAAGACGCCATCGTCAAGGGCTTGAAGGCTATTTTCCAGCAGATCGAAGACGGGAATTTCGATTTCTCCGTCGAGCTGGAAGACATCCACATGAACATCGAAAAACGACTGACCGATGCCATCGGCGAAGCCGGCAAGCGCCTGCATACCGGCCGCAGCCGCAACGATCAGGTCGCCTTGGATACGCACATGTATGTCCGCCGCGAAATCGCCGCCGTCGCCAAGCTCCTGGTCAAGCTCCAGGAATCGCTGGTCAAGGCTGCAGAAAAGTACAGCGACGTCATCATGCCGGGCTATACCCACCTCCAGCGGGCCCAGCCGATCCTCTTCAGCCACCACCTCATGGCCTATTTCTCCATGCTGTCCCGTGACTTCATCCACTTGAAATACGCCTGGGACATGGCCGATATCATGCCCCTCGGCGCCGGTGCCCTGGCTGGCACGACGTATCCCCTCGACCAGCCTTTCGTCGCCAAGACCCTGCATTTCGGCAAGATTTACGACAACAGTCTCGATGCCGTCAGCGACCGGGACTACATCATCGCCTTCCTGGAATTCGCAGCCGTCCTGATGATGCACCTCAGCCGTTTGTCGGAAGAATTCATCCTCTGGTCCAGTTCGGAATTCAAGTTCATCGAACTCGACGATTCCCACTGCACGGGCTCGTCCATCATGCCCCAGAAGAAGAATCCCGACATCTGCGAACTCGTCCGCGGCAAGACGGGCCGGTTCTACGGCCACCTTATGGGCGTCCTGACCATGATGAAGGGCATCCCCATGGCCTACGACAAGGATATGCAGGAAGATAAAGAAGGCGTCTTCGATGCCATCGATAATTTGAAATTCGCCCTGACCATCTATGCGGCCATGATCGACAAGATGACCGTCAATGGCAAACATATGCGGGAAGTGCTGGAAAGCGACTTTTCCAATGCGACGGATATGGCCGACTACCTGGCCAAGAAAGGCCTTCCTTTCCGGGAAGCCCATGCCGTCGTCGGCAAGGCCGTCCACTACTGCATCGAACAGGGCAAGGTATTACAGCAGTTATCGCTGCAGGAATTGCAGGCCATGAGCCCGCTCTTCGCAGAAGACATCCATCACTACTTGGATATCGAAACCTGCGTTAAGCAGCGTAACACGTATAACGGCACGTCGCCTCAGTCCGTGGCCCGCCAGTGTAAAGCCGGCAAAGCCACCATGGATGGGGAACAGGCCCAGATTGAAACCTGGAACGACGTCGTCGCCTCTGTCTATGAACTATTGAAGTAAAAAGCGATTGAACGAAAAGGAGCTGTCCCCTGGGGCGGCTCCTTTTCGTTTGCAAGGAATTAGGTGGGGCGCGAACCACGAACCACTAGGCCGCAGGCCGAAACCACGAACAACACCCTTGTCATACACCCTATAAATAAGGTATAATAAAAAAGTATGAAAAAAATTATCTTACTCGTAACAGGAAAGGAGGGGCCTGCCTATGTCAATAGTAGCACAAACGACGCTGGCTCATGACGTTTCATATAACGGCATCGGCCTGCATGCTGCGAATGAAGTTCATATGGTATTGCGCCCGGCTCCGGCTGATACAGGCATCGTCTTTATCCGGACGGATTTGCCCGGCAGACCGTCTGTACAAGCCCATCTCACGAATGTAACCAATACAATGCGGGCGACGACGTTGGAAAACGGGGAAGCCAAGGTCTTCACAGTAGAGCATCTGCTGTCCGCCTTGAGCGGCATGGAAGTGGATAACTGCTTCGTCGAAATGGATTCGGTCGAACCGCCAGTCGCCGACGGAAGCAGCCTGACTTTTGTCAAGCTCATCGAAGAAGCGGGAATCCGTGACCTGGACACACCGCGCCGCCTGCTGGCCGTCCAGAAACAGCATCTCGTCCAGGAGGACGATAAATTCATCGCCATCGTGCCCTATGATGGCTTCCGCATCACCTTCACTTCGATCAACCCGCACCCCATGCTGGGCGTGCAGTTCCTGGACACGACGATTACCAAGGAATCGTATGTCCGCGACATTTCCTTTGCCCGCACCATCGCCTTTACGGAAGAATTGGAAATGCTCAAGAAATTAGGCCTCGGCAAAGGGGGCACTATCGAAAACGTCGTCGTCTACGATAAGACGTCATGCCTGTCCGTTCCCCGCTGTGACGACGAACTGGTCCGTCATAAGGTCCTCGATATCATCGGCGACCTGTCCCTGCTTGGCCGTCCCGTCCGGGGGCACATCATCGCCGTCAAATCGAGCCATAAACTGAACAACCTGCTGACCCATAAAATATTTGAAGAAATGCAGTGATTTAAGGAGGAATTCTCATGACTTTGGAAGTAACTGATATTATGGAAATTTTGCCGCATCGCTATCCCATGCTGCTCGTAGACCGCATCATCGAACTGGAACCGATGAAATATGCCATCGGCATCAAGAATGCGACCTTCGATGAACAATTTTTCCAGGGCCATTTCCCGGGAAAACCGGTCATGCCCGGCGTCCTCATCGCCGAAGCCATGGCCCAGGTCGGCGGCGTAGCCCTGCTCTATCCGGAAGAAAACCGCGGCCTCATCCCGTTCTTTACAGGCATCGACAAACTGCGCTTCCGCCATCCCGTCATCCCTGGCGACCAGCTGGTCATGCGGGCTGACATCGAAAAGATCAAAGGCCGCATGGGCAAGGTCAAGGCCCAGTGTCACGTCGGCGACACGCTCTGTGCCGAAGGGGAATACCTCTTTGCCCTCATGCCGGGTCAGAACACGAAAAAATAAGTTAAGAAAAATTTAAAAAATCTTTACTGCATGTTAAATAACGGCCTAAATGAGCGTATTTGCGAGTATACAGAGGAATATAGCGGGAAAAGGTCTGATTTTGCCCGGCAAAACCGGACTGGTATTCTGCGAGTGTATATAATATATGATTTAGGTTGAAAATAAGCGCCTGCCGCTCAGGCAGGGAAGCGAGGAGTGACTTTAATGACCGAGGAAACGAATAACATGCCTCAGAGCATGATACATCCGACGGCTATTATAGACCCGCAGGCAAAAATCGGTGCCGGTGTCAAAATCGGGCCGTATGCCGTTATCGGGCCCCACGTTACCATTGGCGATGGTACGGAAATCATGGCCCACGTTACCATCGACGGCTGGACCACGATCGGTAAGGACTGCCGGTTTTTCCCGAGCTGTTCCATCGGTTCGGAACCACAGGATTTGAAATATCACGGTGAAAAGAGCTACCTGATCATCGGCGACCGCTCGGTGTTCCGGGAATTCGTCACCGTCAGTACGGCCACCGGTGAAGGCGAAGAAACGCGCATCGGCAACGACTGCCTCTTCCAGGCCTGCACTCATGTGGCCCATAACTGCGTCGTCGGCAATCACGTCATCATGAGCAACTGCGCCGGCCTGGCCGGCCACGTCACCGTCGAAGACCGCGTCGTCATCGGCGGCATCGCCGGCGTCCATCAGTTCGTCAAGATCGGCCGCAACAGCATGATCGGCGGCCTGGCAAAAGTTGTCCAGGATATTCCGCCCTTCGTCATCGCCGACGGTCAGCCGGCCCGCTGCATCGGGCTGAACAGTGTCGGCCTTTCACGGGCCGGGATTCCGGAAGAAGTACGCCGGGAACTGAAGAAGGCTTTCCGCATCCTGTACCGTTCCGGCCTGAACCTGCGCCAGGCCATTGCCGAAATGGAACAGGAACTGGACAGCTATGAAGAAGTAGAACATTTCCTCCGCTTCCTCCGCAATGCCGACCGCGGTATCTGCAGAGGGACGAAAGATTAGGCAGCCGCTATTGGCTAAAAAGGGGTGTCGCGTCTGCGATGGCCCCTTTTTTTGCTGACAGGGGGCCTGTTTTTTTGTTATAATATAAAGATGAATATTTCTCTTTATGAATAAGGATGATTGCTATGGAAAAAGTAGGATTGCTTGCCGGTGTCGGCAAACTGCCTGTAGAATTTATGCGCGCTGCCAAACAGCTGGGTCACGAAGTCGTCGTCATCGCCGTCGTCAGTGATGTCGAACCGGAACTGGCTGCCGAAGCAGATGCTTATTATGAAATCAACGTCGCCAAACTGGACAAGGTCATCAAGACCCTCAAGAAGAATGGCGTCGCCAAAGTGACCATGATTGGCAAGGTCACCAAGGAAATCCTCTTCAAAGGCTTGAAGTTCCCTGACTGGCGGGCTATCAAGCTGCTGGCGAAACTGCGCAACCGCAAGGACGATACGATCATGCTGGCCATCGTCGAAGAACTGGCCAAAGATGGCCTGGAAGTCGTCGACCAGACACTGTACCTGAAACCCCTCATGCCGTCTTGCGGTGTCTTGTCGCGCCGTAAACCGACGGCGTCGGAAGAAGACGATATCCGCTTCGGTTTCGTCACGGCCAAGGCCATGGGCGGCATGGACATCGGCCAGACTGTCGTCGTCAAGCACAAGGCCGTCATGGCTGTCGAAGCCATCGAAGGGACCGACGCCTGCATCCGCCGCGGCGGCGCCCTGGGACGGGAAAAATCCGTCGTCGTCAAAGTGGCCAAGCCCAACCAGGACCCGCGTTTCGACGTGCCTGCCGTGGGCAAGCAGACCATCTTGTCCATGATTGAAAGCCATTGCAATGTCCTGGCCATGGAAGCCGGCCGGACGCTCTTCGTCGAACAGGACGAAGTCCTGGACCTGGCCAACCGCCACGATATCTGTATCTGTGCTGTCGATAAGAATTTTTAGGAGAGCCTATGAAAATCATGTTTTCTGCCGGTGAGGCGTCGGGCGACCTGCACGGGGCCAATTTGGCCCGGTCCCTGCGCGAACTGGATCCGCAGATCGAACTGCTCGGTATGGGCGGCAAGGAAATGGCAGCGGCCGGCGTCGACATCGTCTATGACATCAAGAACTTAGGCGTCATCGGCGTCGGGGAAATTATCCGCAAGATTCCCTTTTTCTTCCGCCTCCGCGACTTCCTCGTCGATACGATGCGCAAAGAAAAGCCCGACGTCCTGGTCTGCATCGACTATCCGGGCTTCAACATGCGTCTCATCAAGGTGGCCAAAGCGGCGGGCATCCCCGTCGTCTATTATATCCTGCCGACCATCTGGGCCTGGCACAAGAGCCGCGGCAAGACCATTGCCAAGTATACGGATCTGGCCATTTCCCTCTTTCCCTTTGAAGCCAAGATGTATGAAGACATGGGGACGAATGTCATCTATGCCGGCCATCCCCTGGTCGATACGGTCCATGCGACCATGAGCCGCCGCGAGGCCTGTGCTCATTTCGGCCTGGACGAACGGAAGAAGACGGTCCTCCTCATGCCGGGCAGCCGGGTCCAGGAAGTACGCGGCCTCCTGCCGTGTATGCTGGAAGCGGCCAAGCTCATCCGCAAAGAGGCAGGGGACGTCCAGTTCATCCTGCCCAAGGCGTCGACTATCGACGAAGGCCTCCTCGATGAGATCATCCAGGCTTCAGGCGTCGCCGTCACGGTCGGTGAAGAAAAAGTATACGATATGATGAATCTCAGTACGGCAGCCATCGCGGCTTCGGGGACGGCGACGCTGGAAACGGCCCTCATGGGCCTGCCGACGCTCCTGGTGTACCGCGTCAACCGCCTGACTTACTGGTTATCGAAAGTCCTGGTCCATATCGACAGCATCGGCCTGCCGAACATCATCATGGGCCATCGGGTCATCCCTGAATTGTGGCAGGATGAGGTGACGCCGGAAAACATCGCTGCCGCCATGGTGCCTATGATCACCGATGAGGTGCACCGTGAAGCATTGCACGAATCCCTGGCGGCCGTCCGCCGCACGATGGGGGAACCCGGCGCTGTCCAGCGGACGGCCCAGGCTATCTTAGATTTTGCAAGAGAAAGAGGTGCCCATGAAGCAATACAATAGTTGGCAAAGTTATAAGAGATTATTAATGTTCATCAAGCCGTACAAGATGCGCCTCGTCGTCGCCGTCATCTGTATGGCCCTGTCCGGGGCGAGCAACGTCGTCGTTCCGTGGCTCATCAAGGACGTCATCGATAAGGTCCTGGCCAATAAGGATATCTACACGCTGAACCTCATCGTCATCGGTATCCTGGTCCTCTTCCTGCTCCGCGGGTTCTTCTATTTCGGCCAGAAATACCTCATGAGTTTCGTTGGCCAGAAAATCGTCAACGATATCCGCGAAACCCTGTATCGTCACTTGCAGACCCTGTCCCTGTCGTACTTCGACAAGCACAAGACAGGCAATATCATGAGCAACCTGACCAATGACGTCACGGCTTTGCAGACGGCCATTGCAGGCAACCTCATTTCCTTCGTCCAGGAAGCGGTCATCCTCGTCGGCTCCCTGGGGTCCATGCTCTTCCTCTACTGGAAGCTGACCCTGTTGACCTTGGTCATCGTCCCCCTCGTCGTCTTTACGATCAACTTCTTCGGTTCCCGCCTGCGCCGGGCCGGCCACGACGTCCAGGGCAAGATGGCTGACATTACGTCGCTTTTGGAAGAGGCTATTTCGGGGATCCGCATCATCCGCTCCTTCAACCGGGAGGACTTTGAAATTCGCCGCTTCATGGTCCAGAACGACCGCAACTTCTGGGCCCTCATGACGACGACCAAACTGACGGCCCTGCTGACGCCGTTCATCCAGTTCTTCGCAGCCATCGCTGTCACGGGCATCATCTGGTACGGCGGCATGAGCGTCATCGACGGCGAAATGACGGCCGGCGCCCTCATCGCCTTCCTCATCTACGCCATCAACCTGGCCAACCCGGTCCGCCGCATCAGTGAAATCTACGGCGATATCCAGAAATCCCTGGCCGCTGCCGACCGCGTCTTTGAAACGATCGACACCGAACCGGATGTCAAGGAAAAGCCGGACGCCATCGTCCTGCCGCCGGTCAAAGGGGAAGTCGAATTCAACCATGTCTCCTTTGCCTATGACAAAGACCACCCGGCCCTGACCGATTTCAATTTGAAAGTCGCCCCTGGCGAAGTCGTCGCCCTCGTCGGCCCCAGCGGTGCCGGCAAATCGACGGTCGCCAACTTGCTGCCCCGTTTCTACGATGTCACGGGCGGCAGCCTGACCATCGATGGCATTGACGTCCGCGACGTCACCTTCTCGTCCCTGCGCCAGCAGATCGGCCTGGTCCCGCAGGAAACGATGCTCTTCAACGCTACGGTCCGGGAGAACATCCTCTACGGCCGCCTCGATGCGACGGACGAAGAAGTCGTCGCCGCTGCCAAAGCCGCCAATGCCCATGACTTCATCCGGGAACTGCCCGGCGGCTACGAAGCCCTCGTCGGCGACCGCGGCAGCTCCCTGTCCGGCGGCCAGCGCCAGCGCATCGCCATTGCCCGGGCCATCCTCAAGAACCCGCGTATCCTCATCCTCGATGAAGCGACGTCGGCTCTCGATACGGAAAGCGAAAAGATCGTCCAGGCTGCCCTGGACCGCCTCATGGAAGGCCGCACGGCCGTCGTCATCGCCCACCGCCTGAGCACGGTCCGCAATGCCGACAACATCGTCGTCATCGACCACGGCCGCATCGTCGAAGAGGGGACCCATGATGAACTGCTGGCAAAAGACGGCCTCTATGCCCATCTCTATGCCGTACAGTTCAACGATACTACGGAAGAAACAGCGTCAGAAGGTTGATTGTGATGAAGAATCTAAAATCGCACCCCATGTACTGGCTGTATAATATCCTGCTCCTCATCTATTGGGCTACGCTCATTCCCATGCTCATTTACCGGCTCATCAGGGAAGAAGGATTTTATCAGCGCATCAAACAGAGCATCGGCTTCTTGCCGGAAGAATTAAAAGATAAAATATCCAATCGCCATGCCATCTGGGTCCATGCCGCGTCGGTCGGGGAAATCGTCGCGGCCAGCCCGATTGTCCGGGAAATGCGCAAGACCCATCCCGACGAAGTCATCATCGTCTCCGTCGTCACGGCGACGGGCTTCCGCATGGCCCATCAGATCATCAAGGGCGCCGACGGGATCCTCTATTTCCCGCTGGACCTGCCGTATCTGACCAACCGTATCCTGACCATCGTCAATCCCCAGGCCATCGTCCTGGTAGAAACGGAAATCTGGCCGAATTTCCTGCGCATCGCCGCAGATAAGCATATTCCGGTCATGATGATGAACGGCCGCATCAGCCAGCGCAGTGCCGTCCGCTACCGCATGATTACCTTCTTTACGCGCCGCGTCTTGTCGACGATACGCATGTTCTGCATGCAGAGCCGCATCGACGCCCAGTATATCATCGACATCGGCGCCGACCCCAACAAGGTCATCGTCACGGGCAACACCAAGTACGACCAGACCTATGGCATCGTCACGGAAGCCGAAAAGGAGCGCTTCCTCCACGAACTGGGCTTTGCCGAAGGGACGTATCCCATCATGATCGCCGGCAGTACCCACAAAGGGGAGAACGGCTCAGTCTACAAGGCTTTCGTCAAGATACGGGACCATTTCCCGGAAGCCAAATTGATCATCGCCCCGCGCTATATCTATCAGGCCGATCTCATCATCGACGAAGGCATCAAGCACGGCGTCACTATGGTCAAGCGCAGCGATATGAAGGCCGGGAAACCGATCCGGTCCGAATACGACGGCGTCATCCTCGATACCATCGGCGAACTGGGGCGCGTCTACAGCCTGGGCGACCTCATCTTCGTCGGCGGCAGCCTGGCCCATATCGGCGGCCATAATATCCTGGAACCGGCAGCTCATGGCAAGCCCATCGTCGTCGGTCCCAATATGTTCAACTTCGTCGAAATCTTCGATCTCCTCAGCAGCCGCGGCGCCTGCGTCATGGTCAAGAATGAAAAGGAATTCATCGACACCTGCCTGGATATCCTCATCCATCCCGACCGGGCCGAAGCCATGAAGCGCAGCTGCATCGAAGTCGTCCAGGAAAACCAGGGGGCTACGCGCAAGAACCTGGAACAGCTGCAGAAGATGCTGGACGACGTCCACGGCGGGAGGTGAGCCCATGGCTTTGCGAAACTGGGCTGCCGCCTATTTCCATTATTTGACCGGAAGCGGCGCCCATCACTGCTGGGACTGGCCGGCCCTGGCCCTGCTGCGCGGTGCCGCCTGGCTCTACCGCAAGGGCGTCCTGGCCAAATATCACGCCATCGCCGACCATCCGGAACGGCAGGAACACGTGCCGGCCGTCGTCATCAGCCTGGGCAACATCACTGTCGGCGGGACGGGCAAGACGCCGACGGCGTGCATGCTGGCCCGGCGCCTGCAATCCCAGGGCTGGCGCGTGGCCCTGCTCAACCGGGGCTACCGCTCTCAGCGCGAAGATGGCGGCGCTGCCGTCATGTCCGATGGACAGCACGTCCTGCTATCGGCCGAAGAAGGCGGCGATGAAGCCTGCCTCATGGCCCGCAGCCTGCCTGGCATCCCCGTCCTGGTCGGCCGCAAGCGGGCCCTCGGCGGCCGCCTGGCCGTCGAACGCTTCGGTACACAGGTCCTCATCCTCGACGACGGCTTTCAGCACTGGCAGCTGTACCGTGACCTGGACATCGTCCTCGTCGACGGGACCAATCCCTTCGGCAACGGCCATGTCCTGCCGCGGGGCATCCTGCGGGAGCCCATGGAGCAGCTCGGCCGGGCCGATGCCTTCATCATCACTAAGGGCGACCAGATTACGCAGGACCGGGCCGAAGCCATCGCCGCCAAGCTGCGCCAGTACAACCCGGCCGCGCCGGTGGCCATGGCCATCCACAAGCCGTCTTCGTGCCTGGCCTTTGCCGCCTGGCATGACGGAAAGGGCCATGGCTCCGGGGCCTTACAGCCTGACGGCCAGTCCGTCCTGGCCGTATCGGCCCTGGGAAACCCGGCTTCCTTTGAACGGACCCTGGCCGATGCGGGCTTCACCGTCGCCGGCTCTCTCCGCTATGAAGACCATCACCATTACAGCCGCGACGATATCCGCCACATGGCCGCCAGGGCCGCCGAAACGGGCTGCCTTTTGGTGACGACGGAAAAGGACGCCATCAAACTGCCGGCGCCGCTGATCAAGGAATACGACCTGCCGCTGTACGTCTTGAGCATTACTATTGAATTCACAGCAGGGCAGGACCAGATAGATACGATTTTGCAAGCAGTATTGGAGGATAAACTATGAACTTTGTATGCATCATCCCATCGCGCTATGCATCGACGCGCCTGCCGGGCAAGCCGCTGTGCGATATTGCCGGCAAACCGATGGTACAGCGTGTCTATGAACAGGCTGCCAAGGCCTCGAAACTGACGGCTGTCGTCGTCGCCGTAGATAACCCGAAAGTCTATGATACGGTCGTCACCTTCGGCGGCCATGCCGTCATGACACGCGAAGACCACGCCAATGGCACGGACCGTTTGGCTGAAGCCGTCGGCCATTTTCCCGATGCTGACGTCATCGTCAACGTCCAGGGCGACGAACCGCTCATCGCACCGGACGTCATCGACGACTTGTGCCGGGCCTTTGAAGCAGAACCGGACCTGACCATGGCGACGGTCGCTGCGCCTTTGCAGGAAGACGAATACGATGACCCGAGCGCCGTCAAAGTCGTCCTCAACCAAAAGGATGAAGCCATGTATTTCTCGCGTTCCCTCATCCCGTATCCGCGCCATTCCTTTGAAGAAGGGGGCATCCAGCCGTATAAGCATATCGGTATCTACGCCTATCGCCGCGATTTTCTCCTGCAGTACGCGGCCATGGAACAGACGCCGGCAGAAAAAGTCGAGTCCCTGGAACAGTTGCGGGTTCTCGAAAATGGTTATAAGATAAAAGTGATAAAGACTCATCACCAATTCATCGGCATCGATACGCCGGATGACCTGGAACACATCCGCCGTTATTTTGCCGAATCTGCTCATAAAGGGGAATAGACTATGGAAAAAGTGAAACGAATTCAGGTTGGCAGCCAGACTGTCGGCGGCGATGGCAAACTTTTCGTCATGGCCGGCCCGTGTGTCATCGAGGATCCCGAACGGACCCTGGCTATTGGCAAGACCATGAAGGCTATCTGTGAAAAACTGGGCCTGACATATATCTTCAAAGCCTCTTTCGATAAGGCGAACCGCTCGTCTTACACGTCCTACCGTGGACCGGGCCTGAAAGAAGGCCTGCGCATCCTGGCTGACATCAAGAAGGAACTCCAGGTTCCCGTCGTCAGCGATATCCACGAAACCTGCCAGGCCGAAGCGGCTGCTGAAGTCCTGGACGTCATCCAGATCCCGGCCTTCCTCTGCCGTCAGACCGATTTGCTGGAAGCCGCTGCGGCTACGGGGAAATGTGTCAACGTCAAGAAGGGTCAGTTCCTGGCCCCGGAAGATATGAAGAACGTCGTCGCCAAGATCGAACACGCTGGCAATGAAAATATCATGCTCACCGAACGGGGCATCAGCCTGGGCTATCATAACCTCGTCGTCGATATGCGTTCCTTCCCGATTATGCGCAGCTTCGGCTATCCCGTCGTCTTCGATGCCACCCACAGCGTCCAGCTGCCGGGCGGTGCCGGTACGAAATCGGCAGGCCAGCGCCAGTTCGTCGGCAACCTGGCACGAGCCGCTGCCGGTGCCGGTATCGACGGCGTCTTTATGGAAGTACACGATAACCCGGCAGAAGCCCTCAGCGACGGGCCGAATATGCTCTACTTATCGCAGGTCGAAGATGTCCTCCGCGATATGATGGCTATCAACGAAATCGCACAGAAAAGCGTAAGCACGGACAGGTAAGGAGACGAGACCATGATGGATATTTTAGAAGAAGCAAAAGACGTGCTCCATCAGGAAGCACAAGGCATTGAAAAGTTGATCCCTACGCTCAACCAGAACTTCGTCAATGCCGTCAACATGATTATGAAATCGAAAGGCCGGGTCATCGTCACGGGCATGGGGAAATCCGGCCACATTGCCCGCAAAGTATCGGCAACCTTGTCCAGTACGGGGACGCCGTCCATTTTCCTCCATCCGGCAGAAGCCATCCACGGCGATTTGGGCATGGTCACGGCAGACGATGTCGTCCTGGCCTTCTCGAACAGTGGGGAAACGGTGGAAATACTCAATATCCTGCCGTCGCTCAAGCGCATCGGTGCCAAACTCATCACCGTCGTCGGCAATCACAATTCGACCTTGGCCAAACACGCCGACATCATTCTCGACGCATCGGTCGAAAAAGAAGCCTGCCCCCTGGGCCTGGCGCCGACGACGAGTACGACGGCGGCTCTGGCCTTAGGCGATGCCCTGGCTGTCGTCCTCTTGACGCAGCACCATTTCACCAAGGAACAGTTCGGCATCTTTCATCCCGGCGGAGCCCTGGGCAAGAAACTCCTGCTCACTGTCGACGATGTCATGCATAAAGGCCAGGACAACCCGGTCGTCAGCGAAGACAGCATCGTCCAGGATGCCCTGTTCCTCATGACCGAAAAGGGCCTGGGTGCCGTATCCGTTGTCGATGAAGACGGCAAACTCGTCGGCCTGGTCACCGACGGCGACGTCCGCCGCGGCCTGGAAACAGGGTCCAACTTCCTCCAGTGGCCTGTCGATGCCATGATGACCAAGAACCCGCGGGTCATTGCCAACCATAAGCTGGCTACGGAAGCCCTGCACATCATGGAAAAGAACCAGCCCCGTCCGATTACGGTCCTTCCTGTCGTCGACAAGGATGACAAAGTCGTCGGCATGATCCATATTACCGATTTGCTGCGGCAGGGAGTGGTCTGATGAGCTTTTTGACACATATCAAGATGCTGGCCCTCGACGTCGACGGCGTCATGACGGACGGCATCATTTACTACAGCCCGTCGGGCGATGCCATGAAAGGCTTTTCTGCCCGCGACGGCATGGGCATTTCCCTGATCCGGGCCGCCGGCATCCAGACGGCCCTGGTTACAGGCCGCCGCTCACCCATGGTCGAGCAGCGGGCGAAGGATCTGCATATCGACTACGTCCTCCAGGACTGCTCGCGCAAGCTTTTGGCCATGCAGCAGTTGTGCAGTGAAATCGGCCTGTCCCTCGGCGAAGTGGCCTACATGGGCGACGACCTGAACGACGTCGAACTCATTGCCAATGCCGGTTTCGGCGCAGCGCCCCTCGATGCCTGCGAAGAAGCCCGTCGGTCGGCCGCTTTCGTATCGGCCTATCCCGGCGGCCACGGGGCCTTGCGGGAATTCGCCGAATATATCTTGAAGAGCCAGCATGTCTGGGATAAGGTCCTGCGCCAGTACTTTGGCGACGCGACCTTTACGTTGCGCCAATAAGAAAGGAGAGTCTGTATTGTGAGTAAGGAATGGCAGTATCATGCTGCACGCGGATTCGGCAAGATTCTCTGTCATCTGCCCTATCCGGTTATCATTTCCTTGGGTCGCAAACTAGGCCCTTTCGTAGGAAAACTGATGAAAAAGCAGCGCGAACGCGGTATTTTCCAGATACAGCGCGGCATGGAGTGCAGCCGTGAAGAAGCGGAACGCATCATGAACGACGTCTTCCGCAATCTCGGCCAGTCGCTCATGGAAATCCTCTATACGCCCAATCTCAATCCGGAGAATATCCGGGACTATGTGACTCTGGACCATCCGGAACGCCTGGACGAAGCCATGAAGGAAGACAAAGGCGTCATCGTCCTCACGGCCCACATGGGCAACTGGGAATGGCTCGGCGCCCTGGCCATCTACGGCTATCCGGCGACGACGATCGTCAAGAACCAGGCCAACGACGCCGTAACGCGCCTGCTCAACGAAAACCGTGAGAGCATGGGACTGGAAGTCTTCGCCCGCGGCGGCAATGAAATGATCATCGCTGCCCGTGCCTTGAAGCGCAAGAAACTCCTGGGTTTCCTGGCCGACCAGGACGGCGGCTTCCACGGCGTGCCTCAGCCTTTTTTGGGCAAGATGAGCTCGACGCCGAAAGGACCGGCTATGTTCGCCCAGAAGTTCCATTCACCTATCGTGCCGATTTTCCCGGTCCACGACGAAAATCATCATACCCATTTGATGATTGGTGAAATCATGCATTTCGAAGACACAGGCAACAAGGACGAAGACATTGCCCGCATGACCCGCAAGATGGCCGTCGTCACGGAGAATTTCATCAAGGAACACCCGACAGAATGGCTGTGGTTCCAGCATCGCTGGAGTACAGAACCGGAAGAAATCATAGCACTGCAGCAGAAACCGGAGGCGCATACCGATGATAGCCGAAAAGCTGAAAAAGAATAAAATCTCCATCATTGCCGTCATCGCCGTCATCGGCTTTGCCGTCATGCTCTATAGTTTCATGCATCCCCAGAAGACGGAAGACCCCATGGTCAGCCCGGATAAGCTCGTCGAATTCGAAGGGACGGAGCTGGAAGAAAAGAAAGACGGCCAGCTCGTCTGGCGCTTGACAGCCGATAAGATCCAGATCGACCCGGACACGCAGATCATGTATTTCACCAACCCCAAGGCCCTGGTCGTCGCCGAAGATGGAACGCAGATGACCATTACGTCGGACAAGGGCATCGTTGACCGCCAGAAGCGGACCATCGAAATCAAGCCGCCTGTCAAAGCAGAAACCGATAAGGGCGATACGTTGCAGACCGACGGCAGTGTGTATTATAATATGGATACGCGTATGATCAAAGGCGGCAAGGTCGTCATGGACCGCCATGACAAGACGTCGCTCAAAGCTGATGCTTTTGAAACGGACAGCAGCCTGACCAAGGTGACGCTGACCGGCCATGCGCAGGTGACAAAGGGAGAATAACTATGATGGATTTACTTGGAAAGAAACTGGCAGCTGCCGCCCTCATGGGGGCCATGATCCTGCCGGCTGCCGGCGCCCTGGCGGCGGATAATGACGGCAACCCGGCCGTATCCGTCACGGCAGACACGCTGGAATATAACGGTAAGACCCAGGTCGCTACGGCGACGGGCAACGTCGTCATCGTCCGCGACCAGGCTACGATGACCGGCAACAAGGCCGTCTATAACTTGAAGACCGCCGAAGCCGACATGGAAGGCAACGTATCGGTACAGCAGCCGGACATGCAGCTCAACGCCGATAAGGTCCATTCGACCAACAAGAATTACGTCGTCGCTACGGGCAGCGTCCGCGGCGTCTACGGCGACAAGAAGGTCAATGGCGACAAAGTCGAATACTATCTCGACCAGGATTACGGCATCGTCACGGGCAACGGCTATCTTGAAGCCCAGGGTTCGCAGATGTGGGCCGATCACATCGACGCCTGGTTCAAGCAGATAAAGGCCATCGGTACGGGCAACGTCCATATCGAATCGCCGGCGGAAAACCTCATCGCCTATGCCAATCAGGCCGTCTACACCCAGACGCCGGGGCAGAATGACGGCGTCATCCACTTGACGGGGAATGTCAATGCCACTCAGAACGGCAATTCTCTCAACGGCGACAATGTCGATATCCGCCTGGCCGATAATTCCGTCCAGACCCGCAGCCGATCGACTATCGTCATCGTACCGGGCAGTAATCCGTAATCGTAAGGGGTATCTATGTTTATTCAGACTGAAGATCTCGTAAAAGCGTATAAAGAACGAAATGCCGTCAACGGCGTCAGTATCCGCGTCGACCAGGGCCAGATCGTCGGCCTCCTGGGACCGAATGGCGCCGGCAAGACGACGACTTTCTACATGATCGTCGGCATCGAACGGCCGACGTCAGGGAAGATAACCATTGATGGCAAGGACATCACCAACCTGCCCATTCACAAGCGGGCGGCCTATGGCATCGGCTATCTGCCCCAGGAAGCGTCGATTTTCCGCAAGCTCACCGTCGAAGACAACCTCCTGGCCATGCTGGAGACGACGAAGCTCAGCAAGAAGGAGCAGCATGAAAAAGCGGAAGCCCTGATGGAAGAATTTTCCATAACCCAGCTCCGCAACCGCCTGGGTATCCAGCTGTCCGGCGGTGAACGGCGCCGCGTGGAAATCGCCCGCTGCCTGGTTATGGACCCGGCCTTCATCCTCCTCGATGAACCTTTTGCCGGCATCGACCCCCTGGCCGTCAACGACATCCAGGGCATCATCAGCCACTTGAAGAACCGCGGCATGGGCGTCCTCATTACCGACCACAACGTCCGGGAAACGCTGAGCATCGTCGACAAAGCCTATATCTTGAGTGAAGGGAAAATCCTCCTCGAAGGCAGTCCGGAAATGATTGCCAATGACCCGATAGCCAAGAAATTCTACTTAGGCGAAGAATTCAGGATGTAACAGGGAGTATGGAATGCGAATATTAGATAAGTATATACTAAAAGAATTTATTGGCCCCTTTTTATTCGGCGTCTGTGCCTTTACAGCAGTCTTCGTCGGGACGGGTACGCTCTACCGTATTGCCAACCTCATCAACCAGTACGGGGCTTCGGCCTGGGCTGCCTTCCGCGTCTTCGTCCTGGCCATGCCGTCGATCATCGTCGTCACCTTTCCCATGTCCGTCCTCTTAGGGTCGCTCATGGCCTTTGGCCGCCTTTCCAGCTCCAGTGAAATGATCGTCATGCGGGCTGGCGGACAGAACTTCATCCGCCTGGCCATGCCGATTTTCATTGCCGCTTTCTTCATTTCCATTGGGGCGACGGCCTTCAACGAATACGTCGTGCCCAAGGCCAACAACGCCTATAACACGATTATCAATGAAGAAATAAAGCACAATGTCGCGCCGACGACGCAGGACCATATCATCATCAAGAACACCAAGGGCTCCGATATATCCAGCCTCATGTATGCCCGTCAGTACGACGCCAACACGAAGCAGCTCAAGGATATTACCGTCCAGGAATTTGAAAATGATACGCTCATGCGCGTCGAACAGGCTGACCGGGCCGACTGGAACGGCCAGAAATGGGTCATGCACGAAGGCATGATCTACGACGTATCGGCCAATGAACAGACGACGCGGTCCCTGAAGTTCCAGAACCAGGCCCTGCCGATTACGCAGAAGCCGAATAAGATCAATGCATCCCAGAAGAAACCGGATGAACTGACTATCCGCGAACTGCGGGAACAGATTAAACTATTGGACCAGAATTCCGTCAACACCAATAAGATGAAAGTCGAAATGTACAACCGCTTCGCCCTGCCTCTGGCCAGCCTGGTCTGCGCCATCGTCGGCGCGCCCCTGGGGATGCAGAAACAGCGCGGCAGCTCGTCCATCGGCTTTGGCATCAGTGTTGTCGTTATCTTTATTTACTATTCCATCATGACCCTGGGCAATGCCCTGGGCAATGGCGGCAAGATCCCGGCTTACCTCGCCGCCTTCCTGCCGGACATCATCTGTGGCGTCGCCGGCGTCATCTTAGTCTACAAAAAATCGAAATGAGGAAAAGGGGACTGTCGCACGAAGGATTCTGCCATCATGCAAGGTCCCTTTCTCTTTATAGTTTGTAGTACTGAGCTTTTAGTTTGTAGAAGATGGCTTTAAATTTAAAAAACTTCACTAAAAACTGAAAACTTAATACTCCAAAAGGCATTGTCTTCATGGGACAGCGCCTTTTTTTGTATGCAAAATATCATACTTTATAATCATTCTTCAGAGCCTGTTTGCTCGGACTCAGAAGCGGCTTCGCCGCAATAGACTCAAGAAATCAGGCGCAGGAGCTCCTAAAGGGGGAGATGGCCGCCAACGGCGGTCTGAGGGATTCTCTGGAGAGGTAGCCTTATTCATGCTACTGAATAAAGAAATCTAAAAAATCACAGACAGTAAAAAAACTGTGCTTTTTCTTGAATATCTTATTTCAGATTCCAGCTGACAATTCTGTTGGAAGGAGGAGGTACTGGTATAAAGGCGAATTTTCTAAAAAATTCTCACGATTTTTTAGTGCTATCCTTTTCAAAAAGACATACTTGCTATGGGGGGGGATTGTACTACAATAATGTTGTAACATAATGACAATATATTGTACGTTTTAATGACATGAAAAGGAAGGGTGATTGTTTGTGAGTAAAAAGAATAAGGACGAGTCGCTGACGAAAAAAGTGCTATTATCCATTATGGCGGCAGGTGTGATGAGTGGTTTTGTATTTCAGGCAGAAGCAGCAGATAGCCTTATCGTGGATGGCAATCCGACGATTGTTAAGACCAATGAAACTTTTACTAAAGTAGAAGCAAATGGCGGGGCTGATATTACCCTGAATGGCGGTCAGATTATAGGCAGCAAAGAAAAACATACTGATGATGAAGAACCGGCTATCATTGCTGCTGATGTTGCTGCAGAAATCGATAGTGGCAGTGTACTCACGGCGAATAAGGTAGCCTTTACCGGTGAAATTGCGGCCCATGCTGGCGGCAAAATTGTTTTAAATGGTGGTAGTGTTAAGTCGGGCTCTTTTTATACTGCACAGGGGCGGCAAGATGGATATAATACCGAAGTTGGTGCCAATGATACCGGGTCTTCAATTGAATTCCACAAGGTAAAGATCGATTCTAATCTTGGGGCTTTCGATGGAGGTGTCATCACTACTTATGATTCTGATATCAATGCGGATACTTCCATTTATACCGAAGGCCAGAATGCACGAATCAGCTTGAATAGTGCGAGTGGCAGTAATACGTATACTGTCGGTGAAGATGGCATAGAAGCAGCTGATGGAAGTGCAATCGACATAAATGGTGGCAAAGTGAATACTTCCTATTTAGTCGCTAATGCTAATACAAAAATTAATGCAGACAAAGCAGATATTAATGCTAAAGAAGGGATTTGGGCTTCCGGCAAAAACGCTATAGTTACATTAAATGGTACAGAAAAAACAGTATATACTGTTGGCAAGGGGATTATCGCAGAAAAAGGCGGTAAAATATATATCCATGGTGGGACTTTGGCTGATAATGAACTGAGAACGAAGATGTATAAGGTTCAAGATGCAGAAGAGAAAGAGGTTATCTATAATACAGATGCTAAGGGTCTTATTCTCGATGATAATGGTGTCATCTCCACTATGTCTAATCAGATTTACGCGAAAGCTGCATCAGCTACAGAAAAAGAATCCGGTGCTATTACAAACAAAGGTATTGACTTCAAGGGCGGCGGACTAGTTTTAAATGATGATAAGTATACACAATCATATGCTAATGCTGCACAAGCTGAGTTGCAAAAACAAGGGGCAACTAAGTTGACTATGAAAGGCAACTTGGTTAAAGATAATACGGGAGAAATCCAAACGGAAATTCCTGTAAGCGAAGTCGCTGAAAAATTTGGCAGCCGTATTGAACTCGACAAGGTTACAGCAGAAGCTGGTAATAATCTCATTGTCGGCAGCAAAACATTACCGGATAAGTCCATCGAAGGCATCGATGTGAAAACACAGGTTGTAAATGGTTTCTCCGTTGGTAAACTAAATTTGGGTGCTGGCAGCAAGGGCGTTATCATTACTAATGATCAAGAAGTCACACTTGGTGGTAGTAAGGGTGGTAATATTATTACTGTTGCAGACACTGATTCAAAAGTTAAAGTTATTGTGGGAACTGACCAGGCCGGTACAGAAAAAATTACGGGTAAGTTAAATATCGGTAATAGTCTGGCCAATGAACGCACACCGTACTATCTTAATGGTGAAGTTATTGTCAACAAGGACAGTCAGCTGAATATTAGTGGTCAAACGAGTGTTACGGATGGAATGACTTTGAACGATGGGACACTCCAAGTTAAGAAAGGTGCTTTAAAAACTCAAGCTTTGAATGTCAATGGCAAGGCAAAACTGACAGGCACTGTAAATACTGAAACATTAACGGCTAAAGATAAAACGGTTTTGACAATTGGTGATAAAGATAGTGACGGTACTCTTATCGTTAATAAGGCCGAATTAAACGGTGGTATGCTTTTCCTTGATCCTGTGTGGAAAGGGAATGACCTTATCAGCAATGCAAGCGGATTGGCAATAAAAAATTCCGCAGCTCTTGATGGTGCGTATGTAGCCGGACAGAATTCTAAAATTTCTTTTGGTGCAGATTTGACAGCTGCTGATAATGCTTTTAAAAGGAGTGGAGAAAAATGGGGTGCTGATGGCATCACGGCAGCGGCCTATATTGCTTCTCCTGTTGATGTAACAAAAGGCTCTATCATGGTAGATGGTTCTCAGACAACAGCTCCTGGGGTATTATCTGCAGGTTCAGTGAAGTTTGCTGATAAGTCACTTCTTATGGTCGATGCTTCGGCAGTTACGGGAAATAAAGCAGCTATTACTGGCGTGAAATCGGCAAATGTTGCTGATGCCTCTAAATTGTATCTTGATAATGCAAAGAAGGGCGAAACCTATAAGATACTTGCAGGCAGTACACAGGGGTGGAAAGCAGAAAATATCATCAGTAATAATAAGCTGTTGACATTTGAAATTAAAGCTGCAACAGGTAATGAATACGATGTAATCACTGATTCAAAATCGGTAAAAGATGCTTACGGTGACCAGTTAATTGCTGGTGATGTTTATGATGCTGCATTGGCAACCGGTGGTGCCGCTGCCGATTTTGTCAATCGTGCTTCTGATGATCATTACAATGTCGATGATGCGGCAAAAATCAGTGCTTTGAATAGTGCAGCAGCTCTTAATGAATTAGCAGGCGTTGAACATGGAGCATATACAGTGAACAATCTCTTCACGAATGCCATTGCTGATCACATGTCCCTAGCCAATGAAAGAACCCATGATAAGGATATTTGGGCAAAATATATCCATAGCAAGGAAAATATTGATGGCCTGGCAATAGCTGGTATGGGTAGTCAGTATGATTCTACCTATAACGGTGTTATCGTGGGCGCTGATTTATACAAGAAAGGGAAAGCGGTTATTGGTGCAGCCTTCAGTTATGTAGATGGCGATACCGATGGCAATACGATAGCAGCTCGAACAGAAAATGATGCGAAATATTATGGTGGCAGCATTTATGGCGGAATTCAGGATAATACCAGCCTCTTGATGGGTGATATCAGCTATTTACATGGCAAAAATGATATTGACCAGTATAATAGTGGCATGAACTTAACTGCAGACGTTAAGACTGATGTATTTAGCCTCGGCATACGTGCAGAAAAGAGCCTTCGTGCAGGTATTGGTAAATTCGTTCCTTATACCGGTATCCGTTATATGCATCTCAGCACCGGTGATTATACCAATAGCCTGGGCATGCATTATAATACAGATGACATAAATTTATGGTTATTACCTGTAGGAATCAAATATAGTGCAGATGTTAAAAACGGCAACTGGACTATTCGGCCACTGGCTGAAGTTGGTTATATATGGAATCTAGGCGACCGTGATAGTACACAGACGGTAAGCATTAATGGGATAAGTAATGGATTTTGCTATGACGTAACCGATACAGGCAGCTATATCGCCCGACTTGCTGTTGAAGCTGAAAAAGGTAGCATTACTTATGGATTGGGCTATGGTTATCAGAAAGGCGACAGTGTTAAAGACAACCAGTGGATGGCTAGTGTTAACTGGAAATTCTAAGCTTAAAAATTTAATATACTAGCATATGAATTAGGGATTGTTACAGAAAGTCTTCGTGTGACAATCCCTTTTCAGTACCTTGCAAAAGTATTTGACCGGCTATTGTACAGAGTGCAGATTACTTTATTTACTGAATTTCTGTAATGGGCGCTCCACGTGGCGCCCCTACAGCGAGCATGAGACCGGCTAACAACCAGCTGCTAACGACTAGGGCAGGACGGCCCTTGCAGTACACGGTAGTTATGGGCTATAATATAATGATATAAAGGAATGAGCAAAGGTGGTGTCTTATGGAATATGGATGGGTCATGCTGATCGTCTTGTCTGTTATGGGCGGAATCATTGCCTATCTCGGCGATAAGATCGGCTCCCGTGTAGGGAAACGGAAAATTAAATTATTCGGTTTGCGGCCGAAGTATACGTCCATCCTGGTCACCATCCTGACGGGAATCAGCATTGCCGTCATCACTTTAGGCGTCATGTCTATCTTGTCGGAAAATGTCCGCATCGCCTTGTTCGGTATGCACCAGCTGCAGATGCAGAAGGCCCAGCTCGAAGCCCAGCGGGATGAACTGCTGCAACAGGCCAAGGACCTGGGCAAGGAACTGGACGACAAGAACGAGCTCATCGCCTCCAATGAAGAACTCCTGAAGAAACAGCAGGAACAGCTGGACGGCAAGAATGAAGAAATCCGGACGACTCAGCTGGACCTGCAGCAGGCCCAGGCCGCCCGCGACGACAAGGCCCGCCAACTGACGGTCATCCAGGTTGCCATGGACGAAGCCAAGAAGCAGCGCGACTCGGCCCTGGCCGATAGTGAAAAGGCCCGTCAGGACGTAGCTATGCTGGAAGAAACGAAGCAGAAGATGATGGGCACCATCGACGTCCTCGACAAGCGCATCAAGCTGCTCAATGAAACGATGACCAATATCCGCGAAGGGACGGTCGTCTTCCGCGTCGGCGAAGTCCTGTCCAGTAACGTCCTCAACGGCGGCCTGAGCCAGGCCCAGACGCGGGAAGAACTGAGCCGGGCCATGAGCCAGACCAATACCATGATCTGCCGTCATCTCGGCGTCCGCGATGAAAATACGGTCCTCCTCTATATTTCGCCAGACGAATTCAACGCTACTGTCGACGCCCTGCAGAAAGCCGGGAAGTCGCAGAAACTGCTCCGTATCATCGCCGCCGGCAACATCATGCTCGGCGAACCGGCCCTGGTCCACGTCGAAATGTATGACAATAACCTCATCTATCACCGCGGCGACGTCGTCTACGAAGAACGGCTGACAGCCCAGGAATTGTCGGGCAATGCCGAACTGCAGGTCATGCGCTTCCTCCATAACGTCAATCAGCAGGCCCAGGCCAAAGGCCTCCTGCCGGACCCGCTGACAGGCAATGTCGGGGCTCTGACGGCTGCGGAAATGTTCGAGACCATCAACAAGATAAAGAACCACAGCGGCGCCGATATCGTCCTCAAAGCCGTCACCGAAGCCGATACCTATACGGCCGACCCCTTGCAGATTGACATCCGCGTAGAAGCCGACGAATGATGGGAATAAAAACAAGCCGCTAGCCACTAGCCGCGTAAACGGGCGCCCCACGGGGTCGCCCCTACCACTTAGGTGTGCCGCAATGCGGCAACGCCGATAACAGGGGGAGTTATTTTGATTTTTGCCATTGACCCTGGTTCGGAAAAGACGGGGACTGCTGTCGTCGCCGATGACGGCAGCCTGGTCACGAAGGCCATCGTGCCGACACCGGAACTGGGCGACTATTTGAGTCACGTTTATGAAAACTATCCTTTTTCCCATATCGTCATGGGCGATGGGACCAATCATAAAAAGCTGCAGCCCCTGGTCGAGCAGTGGATCGCCAGGAGCCACAGGGATATCACTTTTTCCCTGACAGATGAAAAATTCACCACTGTCGAAGGGCGCAAGCTCTATTTTAAATATACCCCGCGCAAGGGCTGGCGCCGTTTCGTGCCACTGTCCTTCCAATATCCGCCAGAACCGGTCGATGACTTCGTCGCCTGGATTATCGGCCGCCGTTATTTAGCGAAACAACGAGGAGAAAAAATATGAAATACATCTTGCGTGCCCTGGGCCTGGCCTTTGGCGCTCTCATCTACACCATCGGCCTGGACGTCTTCCTGGTCCCGAACCACGTTATCGACGGCGGCGTCGTCGGCATTGCCCTCATGGCAGCGCAGGTGACAGGCATCAGTTTCAGTGTGTTCATCATCATCCTGAACATTCCTTTCTTTATCTTTGGCTATAAGAAGATAGGTGCCTTTTTCACCATATCTTCGCTCTTTTCCATCCTCTGCCTGTCCGGGTGGAGCACGTTCATCCATTACGAACGGGTCACGTCGGATCCTTTCTTGTCGACCATTTACGGCGGCATCATCATCGGCCTCGGCGTGGGCCTCATCATCCGCTGGGGCGGTTCCCTGGACGGGACGGAAGTCCTGGCCATCATCGCCGACAGGCGCACGCCTTTTTCCGTCGGCGAGACAATCATGTTCTTCAACCTCTTCATCCTGGGCAGTTCGGGCTTTGTCTTTTCCTGGGACAGTGCCATGTATTCCCTTGTGGCATACTTCATCGCCTATAAGATGATCGACGTCGTCACCAACGGCCTCGATGAAATGAAGGGCATGCTCATCGTCACGGGCAAGCACGAAGAAGTGGCCGACTGCCTGACCAGGGATATGGGCCGCGCCGTGACCCTCATCAACGGCGAAGGCGCTTACAAGCGGGAAAAGACGATGATCCTCTACTGCGTCGTGTCGCGCCTGGAGATCACCAAGATACGCGATGCCATCACCGGCGTCGACCCCAACGCTTTCGTATCGGTCTTCGATATCAGTGAAGCACATGGCGGCCTCTTCAAGCGGCATAAAATGCATGAATAAAAAGTCAAAAAAAGCTTGACATAATTGGCGAATCTGCTGTATTGACATACAGCTCATATTTGCTATTATATAAAATAATTGGGTTATAGCGTTAACCTGAAAAAATGACAACACAGGTGATAGAACACCTATTGGGAGGTATACAATGGCACAGTTAAATTTCAATATCGAAGACATTTGCGGCACTTTGTCGGAAAATAAAGACGGCTGGCGCAAAGAACTGACGTACATCAGCTGGAATAATCGGGCACCGAAATTCGACCTCCGCTCGTGGGATCCGGATTATCAGGCCATGACCAAAGGTATTACCATGACCAAGGAAGAACTGGAAAAACTGCGTGATGTATTGAACGAAATGGATTTCGATAAATACTAAGGAGTGATTAAGTATGCTTTCGGCAATTCAATGAGATGAATGGAATGAAAGCATACTTTTTTGTTTTCCTTGCCAAATTTGCCAAAACATTATATAATCTCTAGTTGTATGTGCTGTTAGTACTTGGTAATAATTTCAAGGGTGAATGAAATGGTTCGTATAGCGAGAGATAAGCGACATGCTTTATTAAAGAAGCGGATTGAAGAAAATCCTTTTATAAACGACGAAGAATTGGCTGAAGAATTTTCCGTCAGCGTGGCTACTATCCGCTTGGACCGCATGGCTTTGGGAATCCCCGAAATGCGTATCCGCATCCGCCAGAAGGCAGAAGCGGCGCAGCCGAAACTGCGCAATGCCCCTGTCGTCGGGGAGCTCGTGGACTGCATCATCGGCAAGAATGCCATTTCGATTATGACGGCAACAGACGATATGGTCGACGAAGCGCACATCGTGCGCTCCCAATGCCTGTATGCCCAGGCCAGTTCCCTGGCCCGGACGGTATTGAACCTTCCTGTCTGCATTACAGCCGTAGCCAATATAAAATATAAACAGCCCGTCACTGTAGGCGACAAACTGATTGCCAAGGCCGAAGTCATGCGCCAGCGCGATCAGAAATACTACGTATGGGTCACGATCCGGAAGATGCGGAAAGAAGTATTCCGGGCAAAATTTATCATAGAATCTTTGGAATAATGGAGCGGTAATAGAATGAAAATAGCTGTAGATGCTATGGGCGGTGATTACGCACCTGAAGAAATCGTCCTCGGTGCCGTAGAGGCCGTCAAAGCATATGATTTTGATGTCGTCCTGGTAGGTGACGAAAAGAAAATACGCGGTGTCCTGGACCAATACGGCGCCAAAGAAAGCGACCGTCTGTCCATCGTACATGCCAGCGAAGTCATCGAAATGGGCGAACATCCGGCCCAGGCCATCCGCCGCAAGAAAGACGCGTCCATCGTCATTGCGACGCGGCTGGTCAAAGACGGCCTCTGCGATGCTGTCGTCGCCGCTGGCAGCACGGGTGCCGCTGTGACGGCGGCTCTCTTTGGGCTGGGACGCATCAAAGGCATCGAACGGCCCTGCATTGCGACGCCTATCCCGTCGAAGAAGGGCATCACGGTGCTCCTCGACTCCGGGGCCAATGCCAACAGCAAGCCGAAACACCTCGTCGAAGGGGCCATCATGGGATACCACTATGCAAAATACATCCTGGGCGTCGAAAAGCCGACGGTCGGCCTGCTGAACATCGGCGAGGAAGCGTCGAAGGGCAATGAGCTCTGCCAGAAGACGTATCCGATGCTGGAAAATTTGAAAACTATCTCTTTCTATGGTAACGTAGAAGGGAGAGATATACCGAAAGGCACGGTCGATGTCGTCGTCTGTGACGGCTTCGTCGGCAATGTCATCCTGAAATTTGGCGAAGGCATGGCCATGTTCATCATACGCCTCGTCAGAGATACGATCAAATACAGCGGCTTCATCGCCAAACTGGGGGCCTTAGCGGTCTACCCGGCCTTGAAATCGCTGAAGAAACGATTGGACTTTACCGAATACGGCGGCGCGCCGCTGCTCGGTGTCGATGGCAGCTTTATTATCTGTCATGGCAGTTCGAAAGCCAAGGCCATCAAGAACGCCGTCCGCGTTGCCGGTGAAATCGCCGAACAGGACGTCGTCGGCCATATTCGTAAAAGTATAGAGGAAGAAGAGGTAGAACAGTATGATAGTGAAAGCTAATTCAGCTGGTGTATTGGGTACCGGTCATTATGTACCGGATAAAATCGTGACCAATGCAGATATGGAAAAGCTCGTCGATACATCGGACGAATGGATTCAAGGTCGTACGGGTATCAAGACACGTCATTTTGCTGAAGACGGACTGAATACGTCGGACATGTGCACCCGTGCAGCCGAACAGGCCCTGGAAATGGCCCAGCTTACAGCCGAAGACCTGGATATGATCATCGTCTGCACGCTGACACCGGATATGACCATCCCTTCGACGGCCTGCATCGTTCAGAAGAACCTCGGCGCCAAGAACGCCGCTGTCTTTGACTTGTATGCTGCCTGCTCAGGCTTTGCCTATGGCGCCATTACGGCAGCACAATATATCGAAACGGGCATGTGCCGCCACGTCCTGGTCATCGGTGCTGAAATCCTCAGCCGTTTCCTGGACCTGACGGACCGCAACACGTGTGTCCTCTTTGGTGACGGTGCCGGTGCGGCCGTTTTCGGCCCCGTACCGGAAGGCTATGGCATCCTCGGTGCCGATATGGGTGCCGACGGCAACGGCGGCAAATACTTGAACATTCCGTCCAGCGGTGTCGCCATCCTACCGACCGATGAAGCGCGGGCCAAACACCTGACTTTCATCAAGATGGATGGCAAGGAAGTCTATAAATTCGCCGTCAAGGTCATGGGCCGTACAGCGGAACGGGCTTTGGAACGGGCCGGGCTGGATCATGAAGACATCGATCTCCTCATCCCGCATCAGGCCAATATCCGCATCATCAAATCGGCGGCTAAACGGCTCCACCTGCCGATGGAAAAGGTGTTCGTGAATATCGACAAATATGCCAATACGTCAGGCGCATCCATTCCGATTGCCATGGATGAAGCGAACCGCCAGGGCCGCATGAAGCGGGGCGATATCATCACCCTCGCTGGTTTTGGGGCCGGTCTGACGTGGGCTGGTTTAGTTATGAAGTGGTATTAATTATTACGAGAGGTGTGACTGATGATGAAAAAGGCATTTGTTTTTCCCGGCCAGGGTGCCCAGAAAGTTGGGATGGTCAAGGATTTATACGACGCATATCCCGTTGTCAAACAGCTTTTTGAAGAAGCCGACGACGCTTTGGGTTTCTCCCTGACCAAGCTCTGCTTTGAAGGTCCCGATGAAGAACTCATGAAGACCTATAATACACAGCCGGCTATCCTGACGGCCAGCACGGCCTGCTGCCGCGTCCTCGCCCAGGAAGGACTGACACCGGACATCGCTGCCGGCCACAGTCTCGGCGAATATTCGGCCCTCGTCGCTGCCGGCGCCCTGACCTTTGCCGATGCCGTCCGCACGGTCCGCCTCCGCGGCCAGTTCATGCAGGAAGCTGTACCCCTCGGTGAAGGCGGCATGGCCGCTATCCTCGGCCTGGCTGAAGATAAGATCAAAGACATCTGTGCTCAGATTTCGGCCCAGGGCGGCACGGTCCAGGCCGTCAACTTCAACTGCCCCGGCCAGATCGTCATCGCCGGCAGTACCAAAGCCGTCGAAGAAGCTGCCGCTGCCATGAAGGAAGCCGGTGCCAAACGGGCTATCCTTCTTCACGTCAGTGCTCCTTTCCACAGCACGCTCATGGAACCGGCTGCCAAACGGTTGGCCGAAGTCCTCGACGACATCACCATTTCCGATGCCAAGCTCCCCGTCGTAGCCAACGTCAACGGCCAGATCGAAACGAGTGCTGCTGATATCAAAGCCAACCTGGTCAAACAGGCTGCCAGCCCGGTCCTCTGGATCGACTGCACCAAGACCATGCAGGCTTTCGGTGCCGAAACCTTCGTCGAAGTCGGCCCGGGCAAGACCCTTTGCGGTTTTAACCGTAAAATCGACCGCAAAATCCACAGCGAAAATGTAGAAGATATTCCTTCCTTACAGAAAACGCTTGAATTTTTCCAGGAGGTTCGATAAAATGCACTTAACAGGGAAAACTGCTATCGTCACTGGCGGCTCCCGCGGCATCGGCCGCGCCGTAGCCATCGCCCTGGCTGAAGCCGGTGCCAGCGTCGCCATCATCTATGCTGGCAATACGAAGGCTGCTGAAGAAACGAAGCAGGCCATCGAAGAAAAAGGCGCTCAGGCTATGGTCATCCAGTGCGATGTCTCTGATGAAAAAGCCGTAGCCGACATGGTGAAGGCCGTCAAGAAAGAACTGGGCCGCGTCGATATTTTAGTCAATAATGCGGGCATCACCCGCGACGGACTGCTCATGATCATGAAAGAAGAAGACTGGCAGGCCGTCCTCAATACCAACCTCAATGGGGCGTTCCACTGCACCAAGGCCGTATCGCGGCTGATGATGAAACAGCGCAGTGGTTCGATCATCAACATTACGTCTGTCGTCGGCGAAACGGGCAATGCCGGCCAGGCCAATTACGCCGCTGCCAAAGCCGGCCTCATTGGCTTTACCAAGTCCGTAGCCAAAGAACTGGCTTCGCGCAATATCCGCTGCAATGCCGTAGCACCGGGATGCATCGCCACGGATATGACGGCTGTCCTCGGTGAAGACGCCGTCGATGCCATGGTCAAGACCATTCCCATGGGCCGCGTCGCCCAGCCGGAAGAAGTGGCCAAGGCCGTCTTGTTCCTGGCATCGGACGATGCCAGCTATATTACCGGCCAGACCCTCAACGTAGACGGCGGCATGGTAATGTAATACAAAAAGCATACTCCACTGAAAGGGGGTGAATGGACATGAGCGAACAGGATACTTTTGAAAAAGTTAAGAGCATTGTTGTTGAACAGTTAGGCGTTGACGAAAAAGAAGTCAAAATGGACGCTGCTTACATCGATGATTTAGGCGCTGATTCCTTGGACATTGTTGAACTTATCATGGCTTTCGAAGAAGAATTCAATATCGAAATCCCTGATGATGTGGCTGAAAAAATCAAAACTGTCAAAGATACAGTTGATTACATTGAAAAGGAAAAGAAAGCGTAAGTACGCAATAAGAGCCCGAAGGGGGAGGCATGTTGCATGTCTTCCCCTCCCGGTATCTTGAATGGAGGAAAACAGAGTGAAGCTGCCAGAATTAAGAATAGGTAAGCTCGTAGCAAAGGTGCCAATCATTCAGGGCGGCATGGCCATCCGTTTGTCCACAGCCCGGCTGGCTGCAGCCGTGGCCAATGAAGGCGGTATCGGCCTTATTGCGGCATCTGGCATGCCTTTTGACGAATTGCGACATGAAATTAAGTTAGCCAGAAAATTGTCTCCTCATGGAATCATAGGTATAAATGTAATGGTTGCAGCCCGTGAATTCAAGGGCATCGTGACCACTGCTATTGAAGAAGGAATCGATCTGGTTGTGGCAGGCGCAGGCTTTTCCCGGGACATGTTCGCCTGGGGCAAAGCATCGGGCACGCCTATTGTCCCTATTGTGTCTTCTGCCAAACTAGCTAAAATATCCCAATCCCTGGGTGCTTCGGCCGTCGTCGTCGAAGGAGCTGAAGCAGGCGGGCATTTGGGGACCAACCGTTCGAGCCGCCTCATCGTGCCGGAAGTCCGCGCTGCCGTTGACATCCCTGTCATCGGTGCCGGCGGGGTACTGCATGGTGAAGACATTGCGGAAATGCTCCGCCTCGGCGCCAATGGCGTCCAGATGGGCAGCCGCTTTGCTGCCAGCGTTGAATCGAATGGTTCTGAAGAATTGAAGAAAGTCTATCTCCGGGCCAATAAACCGGAAGACTTCATCCTCGTACACAGTCCTGTCGGCCTTCCCGGCCAGGCTATCCGCACGCCTTTCTCCGAACGGATCCTCCTGGGGACGGCACCGAAGCCGGAAACATGTGACCAGTGTCTCAAGAAGTGCAGTCATAAATACTGCATCATCCGGGCATTGACGCGGGCTCAGCAGGGCGATGTCGAAACAGGTCTGGTATTTTCCGGCAGGCGCATGATGGAAATCCACGACATCCTGCCGGTCAAGGATATATTTGCCAACATCAAACGGGAAATGGAAGCCATTCCCGACTGATAGTACGTTACTTTTTATAATGAGGTGAAAACTTTGGAAAAACGCGTAGTAATTACAGGGTTAGGTGTCATTTCTCCTGTTGGCATCGGTAAAGATGCTTTCTGGAATGCCCTGCTCAACGGCGAAAACGGCATCGGCCCCATTACCCACTTTGACGCAACCGAATATGCTGCCCGCATTGCCGGCGAAGTCAAAGATTTTAACCCCGCTGACTACGGCATCGACCGTAAAGAAGCCCGCCATATGGACCCGTCCACGCAGTTCTCCGTAGCTGCTGCCAAACTGGCTCTTGACGATTCCAAAATCAATCTGGATGAAGAAGACCGCGACCGCATCGGCACCATCATCGGTACGGGCATTGGCGGTATGGAAACGCTCCACAACTTGTACAAAGGCTTGTTCGCGAAAGGTCCGTCCCGGGTCAACCCCTTCGTCGTACCGAAGATGATCGCCAACATGGCATCGGGCCAGGTATCCATCTTCTTCGGCCTCCAGGGCCATTGTGCCAGCGTCGTCACGGCTTGTGCCACAGGCACGAACTCCATCGGCGCTGCTTACCGCATGATCCAGCGCGGCGAACTCGACGCCGCTGTTGCCGGTGGTACCGAAGCCGCTGTATCTCCCGGTGCCGTAGCTGGCTTTGCCGCTATGAAAGCTTTGAGCACGCGCAACGATGACCCGGCTCATGCATCGCGCCCCTTCGATAAAGACCGCGATGGTTTCGTCATGGGTGAAGGCGCCGGCGTCGTCTTCCTGGAAGAACTGGAACACGCTAAGAAACGCGGTGCTCACATTTACTGTGAAATCGGCGGTTATGGCAGCAATGCCGACGCTTACCATATCACGGCTCCGGCTCCGGAAGGCATCCAGCAGTCCAAATGCATGGCTCTGGCCGTCAAAGATGCCGGCCTCCAGCCGGAAGACGTCGATTACGTCAATGCTCACGGTACGTCGACGCACCTCAACGACCTCAACGAATCGAAGGCCATTGCCCGCGTCTTCGGCGACCATGCCAAAGACATGCTCATCAGCTCGACGAAATCCATGACCGGCCATCTCCTCGGCGCTGCCGGCGCTGTCGAAGCCATTGCCTGCGCCATGACCATCGAAACGGGCAAGGTCCATCCGACGATCAACCTCGTCGAACCGGAAGACGAATTGAAAGAACTGGGCCTCAATTATGTACCCAATAAAGCCGTAGAAGCTGACGTCAACGTCGCCATTTCCAACTCCTTCGGTTTCGGCGGCCATAATGCAACCCTGCTCTTCAAGAAGTACGCTGAATAATAAAGAAGACTGACCTGATGGATACCGAACGAAAACAACAGTTAGAACAATTCATACAGGTTCTGGGCCTCAAGGAATTCCACAATCTCCTCATTTTGGATCAGGCCCTGACCCATTCATCCTATGCCAATGAAAACAAGGCCAGCCACGGCTATTACAACGAACGCCTGGAATTTTTGGGCGATGCCATCCTGGACCTGGTCGTAGGTGAATATCTATTCCTTCATTATCCCAACATGCCCGAAGGGGAACTGTCCAAGGCCCGGGCTAGTGTCGTCAGCGAAACGCCGCTGGCTTCGGTCTGTGCCAAGTTCCACATGGGGGACTATATCCTCCTGGGCAAGGGGGAACTGGCTACGGGGGGACGCACGCGGCCGAGCATCATGGCCGACGCCTTTGAAGCCGTCGTCGGTGCGATTTATATTGACAGTTCCTATGAAGAAGCCCGTAAATTCATCCTTCACCAGCTCAAGGGCTACCTGGACCTGGTCAAGAGCGGCCATTATGAAAAAGACTATAAGACCCTCTTCCAGGAATACGTCCAGCAAAAGGGCCCGCAGCACATCGAATACGAACTGTGCCGCAGCGAAGGACCGGACCACGACAAGACCTTCTACATGGAAGTCAAAGTCAATGGCAAAGTCCTGGGCGAAGGATCGGGAAAAACAAAAAAAGACGCCGAACAACATGCAGCCCATACAGCGCTCATGGATTTGAAAGGCGAAGGTTTTTGAGCAGTTAGCCGTTAGTAGTTAGTGTCTGGTTTGGCTAACCCCTAACCCCTAGCCGCTAACACCTTGAAAGGCTTGTCGTCATACGACAAGCCTTTTTTCATTCCACGGGAGGCATCATGCAAACGTCTATCATCCCTATTTTCATTCCCCATATCGGCTGTCCCCACCGCTGTGTCTTCTGTAATCAGTGGCAGATTACGGGACATCAGGGCCTGCCGTCGCCCGATGAGGTGCGCCGTCTCATTGCGTCCTATACGGCGTCGGCCCGGACGCCGCGCCACTGGGAAGTGGCTTTCTACGGCGGCAGTTTCACGGCCATGCCCGGGGAGGTACAGGAAGGCCTTCTGCAGCCGGCTTACGAAGCCTTGGAGGCCGGTACGATTGCCGCCATCCGCTGTTCGACCCGGCCGGACTGCATTACGCCGGAGATATTGCAGCGCCTGCAGCATTATGGAATGACCTGCGTCGAACTGGGCGTCCAGTCCATGGACGATGCCGTCCTCGAGCAGGCCCGGCGGGGCCATACGGCAGGGGATGTCGTGGCGGCGACGGCTCTCCTGCGGCAGTACGGCTTCACCGTCGGCCACCAGCTCATGCCCGGCCTGCCCGGCGAAGACTGGCCCAGCCTGGTCCGGACCACGGCGGCTATCTGCCGGCTCCAGCCGGACCTGGCCCGCATCTATCCCGTCGCCGTCCTCACCGGGACGGACCTGGCCGACAGCTGGCGGGCCGGCCGCTACCAGCCCTTGACCATCCATGAAGGCGTCGTCCGGGCGGCCTACATGAAGCAGCACTTCCTGGAACAGGGCATAAATTGCATCCGGACGGGCCTGCAAGCCACGGAAGACCTCGACGACGACACGCAGGTCCTGGCCGGGGCCTACACGCCGGCTATGGGCGAATTAGTCGATACTCGCCGCTATGGTCGGCAGCTCCTGTCCTTCCTCCGCAGCCTGCCCGATGAACCGGCAATCACCATCGGCTATAACCGGCGCGATACGTCCCGCGTCCGGGGCTATCGCAACGTTACCGTCAAGACGGCCCGCTGGAGTCTGCCTCAGCACCTGACCTGGCATCAGGATGAGGTACCTCTTGGTCATATCCGTGTCTGCCAGGGCCGGACTGTGTATGACCTCGATGTGAATAGCAAAACCGGGCCTACTATGATATAATAAGATGGTACGCATGATTTTCGCATCCAACCTTTGAAGATAAATACAACATTGGAGGAAATAGAATGGCAAGAGTAAAAATCACAGAAACGGTCCTTCGCGACGGCCACCAGTCCATTGCGGCCACGCGTATGCGCCTGCGCCAGATGCTGCCGGTCCTGGAAGCGATGGATGAAGTCGGCTATAATGCCCTGGAATGTTGGGGCGGCGCTACCTTTGATACGTGTATGCGCTTCCTCGACGAAGACCCGTGGGAACGCCTGCGGACCATCAAGAAGCACGTTAAGAAGACGCCCTTGCAGATGTTGTTCCGCGGCCAGAATATCTTAGGCTACCGCCATTATGCCGACGACGTCGTCTACGAATTCGTCAACCGCGCCGTCGATAACGGTATCGACATCATCCGCGTCTTCGACGCCCTCAACGACCCGCGCAACCTGGAATCGTCCATCAAGGCGGCGAAAGACACGAAGTCCGTCCACGTCCAGGGCGCCCTGGTCTATACCATCAGCCCTATCCATACGATGGAATCGTTCACCAAGGTCGCCAAGGAACTGCAGGACATGGGCGTCGACTCCATCTGCATCAAGGATATGTCCGGCCTGCTGTCACCGTATGACGCATACAACCTGATCCGCATGCTCAAGAAGCACTTGTCCGTGCCTATTGAACTGCACACGCACTGTACGTGCGGCCTCGGTGAAATGACCTATATGAAGGCCATCGAAGCCGGTGTTGACATCATCGACACGGCCTTGTCGCCATTCGGCGAAATCACCAGCCAGCCGGCGACGGAATCGATGGTCATGGCTCTGCAGCACAGCATCTATGATACGGACATTGACGTCGACCGCCTGTGGCCCATCGTCGACCACTTCAAGCATGTCCGCAAAGAACTGGAAGACGAATTCAAATTGACCATGCCCAGCCAGATCAACCCGGCTGTCCGCAAATATCAGATTCCCGGCGGCATGCTGACCAATCTCTATAACCAGCTAAAGGCCCAGGGCGCCGAAGACCGCTTCGACGAAGTCCTGGCCGAAATGCCCAACGTCCGCCGCGACCTCGGCTATCCGCCGCTGGTTACGCCGACCAGCCAGATCACCGGCTCGGCAGCAGCCCTCAACGTCCTCTATGGCCGCTATAAGATCGTCACCAACGAAGTCCGCGACATCGTCCGCGGGAAATACGGCCGCGTCCCCGGCAAGATCGATGAAAAGTTCCGCAAAATGTGCATCGGCGACGAACCGGTCATCACCCACCGCCCGGCCGACGACTTGGAACCGGAACTGGAAAAATCGAAGAAAGCCCTGGCTGACGAAGGATTCCCCGATGCCAGTCCGGAAGACGTTTTGAGCTATACCCTGTTCCCAGAAGTAGCCCTGCCGTTTTTCCGTAAAAGAGATAACAAATAGACTATTGACAAGTCCTGTCGAATCAGTTAAAATAGAAAAGTCGACGGGACGTGGCGCAGCTTGGTAGCGCGCTTCCTTGGGGTGGAAGAGGTCGCGAGTTCAAATCTCGCCGTTCCGACCAAGACAAAAAAAGGGTTTGTCGTTATGCGACAAACCCTTTTTGTTGTTAGTAGCTAGCAGTTAGTTGTTAGCGGATGGCTTTAAATTTAAGGGCTTTTTCTGCAAACGACAAACTCTGTGCTACAAACTGTAGAGTAAAAGGGACTGCGCATGATGATATAATCTTCGTGCGACAGCCCCTTTTTTGTCATTGTAGGGGCTCGCACGTGGGGAGCCCGTTCCGGAATTTGGATGATTCTTCTGACCGACTAGTTGGGAAAAATCACACATATCCTGAAGCGGGCCGCCCTTTGGGACGGCCCCTACGAAATGCTAACCACTAACCACGAGCCACTAACCACTTCTCACGGTTGCTTTTTCGGCCATTTCTGATAGAATGATGATAAATAGTATAGTATATATCCGTTTGTCATCCGCTTATTTTCTGTCAGAGGAGGTTTTCATCATGGGTTACATTTTGAAGAAAGACCAGCAGGACCTGGTCAATTTGGCTAAAGATTTTGCTGAAAAGAAAGTCGCTCCTTTTGTTCATGAATTGGATCAGGCTAAGGAACCGGGCCAGAAGTTACTGGACATCTATCAGGAAGCCGTCGACATGGGCTTCTGCGGCCTGGAAATCCCAAAAGAATACGGCGGCCTGGGCCAGGACTACTACACCGTTGCTGCTGTCTATGAAGAACTGGCAAAAGTCGACGCCGGCGTTGCTACAGCTATTGCCGCTTCCGGCCTGGGCCTGAAACCGGTGCTCCAGCACGGCACGGATGCCCAGAAGAAGCTCTATGCCGAATACCTGACCGGTGAAAAGGGCAGCGGTTTCTGCGCTTTCTGCCTGACCGAAGCCAATGCCGGCTCCGATGCGGCAGCCGGGACGACAGTCGCTGTCAAGCAGGGCGATGAATACGTATTGAACGGCACGAAATGCTTCATCACCAACGGCGGCGTCGCTTCGGTCTACACGGTTTTTGCCATTACTGACAAGACAAAGGGCGTCAAAGGCATTTCGGCTTTCATCGTCGAACGGGACCGCCCAGGCGTTTCTGTCGGCAAGGAAGAAGATAAGATGGGCATCCGCCTGTCCAATACGACAGAAGTCATTTTCCAGGACGTCCACATTCCGGCAGACCACCTCATCGGTGAAGAAGGGAAGGGCTTCATCTACGCCATGCAGACCCTGGACCTGGCCCGGCCTATGGTCGCATCCCTGGCCGTCGGCATTGCCCAGCGGGCTATTGACGAATCGGTCAAATACGCCAAACAGCGCGTCACCTTCGGCAAACCGATCATCAAGCACGAAGTCATCGCCTTTAAACTGGCTGACATGGACATGAAGACCGAAGTCGCCCGTGCGGCGATCATCAACTTCCTCAACACCTACTATGCCGTACCGAAACGGAACTACACCCGCGAAGCTGCCATTGCCAAATGCTTTGCCGGTGACATGGCCGTCCAGGTCGCATTGGAAGCTGTTCAGATCCTTGGCGGCTTCGGTTACAGCCGGGAATATCCGGTAGAAAAACTCGTCCGCGATGCCAAGATCATGCAGATTTACGAAGGCACCAACGAAGTCCAGCGCATGGTCATTGCCGGCTTCGTGGCGAATAAATAACACTCATCAATGAAGGGGGAACCAATTCATGAGGGATTTGAACATTATACGTTCTAAAAAAGGTTTTATCAGTGATATGGACGGTGTTATCTACCAAGGCAGCACCTTGATTCCGGGGGTAAAGGATTTTGTGAACTGGCTCCAGAAAGAAAAGAAGCAGTTTCTGTTCCTTACCAATTCTAGTGAACGGACCCCGCTGGAACTTCGCAAAAAGCTTCAGTCTATGGGACTGGATGTCGAGGAAAGTCATTTTTATACGAGCGCCCTGGCGACGGCTCATTTCCTGAAAACCCAGGCTCCAGGCTGTTCGGCTTACATCATCGGGGCCCATGGCCTGATCAATGCTCTGTATGAAGTTGGTATTCCTTTCAATGATGTCAATCCGGAATACGTAGTCGTCGGCGAAACGACAGGCTATAATTATGAAATGACCATCAAGGCAACCGAGCTGATCAACAAAGGGGCCAAGCTTATTGGCACCAATGGCGATATGACCAGTCCTAGTGACCGGGGCGTTATCCCAGCCTGCCGGGCCTTGATTGCACCGATTGAACTGGCTACGGGGAAGAAAGCTTACTTCATCGGCAAGCCGAATCCATTAATGATGCGCACGGGCTTGAAAAAACTGGGCGTCCATTCCGAAGAAGCCGTCATGATTGGCGACCGGATGGATACGGACATCATCGGTGGGGTAGAATCGGGTATGGAAACAGTCTTGGTCATGAGCGGTGTCTCTAACCGGGAAAATATCCAGCAGTTCTCTTACCAGCCCCATTATATCCTGGACCGGGTCGGTGATTTAGTGCCGAAAAAAGCAAAAGCTTAATTGAAAAAAGACCACGCACGAAGGTTTCTCTGCCATCATGCGTGGTCTCTTTTGTCTTATAGTTTGTAGTACGGAGTTTATAGTTTGTAGAAGATGGTTTTAAATTTAAAAGCCTTCACTAAAAACTACAAACTGAAAACTTAAAGCTCAAAAAGAGGCTGTCTTAATGCGACAGCCTCTTTTTGGCATACCCGCATATCTGCCAGGCAATATTTCCGATGATAATACCCAGGACGGCACCGGTCAGGACGTCGCTGGGGAAATGCATGAACAGGTACATACGGGAAAAGGCGACGACACAGGACAGGCCGTAGGCCGCTATGCCCAGGCGCCGGCAGGACCGGAATAAGACCGTGGCCCCGGCAAAGAAGAAGAACGAATGGCCTGACGGAAAAGAGTAGCTGATCGGGTACTTCAGCGTATCCAGCGTCGGCGCACCGGGAATGACCAGATACGGCCGGATACGCATGACGAAGTGCTTGATGGCCACATCGCCGACGAGGATGGCCAGGATGACGGCGACGATGATGGTAAGCGTGACCCAGCGGCTCCGCCGTTTCCAAAGGCCGGCGGCCGCCAGGATGGCCCAGAGCCAAAGCGTATTGATCACCGCCGTGAAGTAAGTGATGAAAGCATCCATGTGCGGCCCGGCCAGGCGATGCAGCCCAAAGAGGATGTGAATATCCGTCGTCGTAATCCATTCCATAGTAAGACTCCTTTCGTAGAAACAAAAGCCAGTATATCATGAATTTTATAATTAGAAAAATATATATATCATAGATTATCCATATGTAAAAAATATATCTATAAAATCGTTGTAAAACAAAACAGAAAGCATTGAGAAAGCCATATGTCGGGAATATAATAATAGATATGAAGAAAATTCATGATATTGAGGTGATTACATTGGAACAGGAAATATATACATCGACGAACGAACTCTACGACGTCCTCTGCCAGCTCCGGCGCGACGTCCTTTCCCGGGGCGACGCCTTATTCCAGCACTGGCTGCCGCAGATACAGCGGACGCGCTTCGTCTATAGCGCCTGGAATATGGCCTTTTACTTAGCTTTGCGCTGCCATGACCTGCGGAAAATCCAGCGCTCCCTTCTGCCATTGGGCCTGTCCTCCCTGGGACGCGGCGAAGCCCGGGCGATTACCAATCTGGATGCCGTCATGGCCTCCCTAGGCCGGATTTGCCATGAACCGGCGGACAAACTCATCCCTTATCCCCAGACGAAGCGCTTCTTCTACGGCGATACGCTCCTGGCCTATAACACAGGGCGGATTTTTGGCACGGCCAAGACGGGGACGCGTATCATGGTGACCCTGCCGACAGAAGCCGCCGAAGATGGCGGGGCCCTGATCCGCAACCTCGTCGCTGCCGGCATGGACTGCGCCCGCATCAACTGCGCCCACGATTCCCACGAAGTCTGGGATGCCATGATTTCCTATATCCGCCAGGCTGAAGCCGAAACGGGGCATCACTGCAAAGTCTACATGGACCTGGCCGGTCCGAAAGTCCGCATTGCCTCAGTCTTGCTGCGCTATGGCGAAGCCAAGGTCCTGCCGGGGGAACAAGTCTTCCTCGTATCCGGCGCCATATCGTCGTATCCCTCAGATTATACAGGAAATATCGTCTTGTCGTGCAGCATCCCGGAAGTCTTTGAAAACCTTCAGAGCGGCCAGCCCGTCCTCATCGACGATGGGAAAATCCGGGCCGTCGTCGAAAGCCTGACCGAAAAGGGGGCCTACCTGAAGATTACCTACACCAAGCCGAAAGGCGGGAAAATCAAGAACCAGAAGAGCCTGAACTTCCCGCAGACGCCGATGAACCTGTCGCCTTTGACGGAAAAGGACAAAGAAGACCTGGGCTTCGTCGTTCAACATGCCGATGCCATCGGCTATTCCTTCGTGAAGTCCGCAGCCGACGTGGCCCTCTTGCAGAAAGAATTGAAGAAACGCTGCGGCAAATCGTTCCATCACCTGGCCCTGGTCGCCAAAATCGAAAATAAAGAAGCCGTAGACCACTTGCCGGACATCATCATCCAGGCCGCATCCCGTCAGCCCCTGGGCATCATGATCGCCCGCGGTGACCTGGCCGTCGAAGTCGGATATCGGCGCCTGGCTGAGGTCCAGGAAGAAATCATGTGGGTCTGCGAAGCGGCGCACATCCCCGTCATCTGGGCCACGCAGGTCCTGGAAAACCTGGTCAAGACAGGCCTGCCGTCACGGGCGGAAATCACTGACGCCGCCATGGGCGAACGGGCGGAATGTGTCATGCTCAATAAAGGCCCGTACATCGTCGAAGCCGTCACCGTCCTGACCAACATCCTCCAGCGCATGGAACAGCACCAATACAAAAAAACATCCCAGCTGCGGGCCCTTCATATTGCCGAACACGTCTTTGAAGAACTGTGAGGTGTTGTAAATACAACAGTTTTCCGCTCTTTTCTATGATATAGTAAAGCCAGAGAGAAAAGGGATGCTCATCCATGTGAAAGGAGCGTGGAAACTATGAAAGCACTGGTATTGTATTCCTCACAGACAGGTAGAGTCAAAAAATTAGCCGAAGCCATCCGTTCGGTCCTGCCGAAAGATACGGACTTCCTGCCCATGGAACAAGCCCCGGAAAACTTTGACGATTACGATATCGTCTTTGCCGGCGTCTGGTTCCTGAACCTGAAATTAGATAACGTCTCCCAAGCCGTCCTGCCGCGGCTCAAAGCCGGAAAAGTCGCCCTCTTTGCCATCATGCACCGCGACCTCTTCTCCGACGACATCTCGAAGAACCTGTGCAGCGCCGTCGAACTCCTGTCTAGCGGCGTATGTGTCGTCGGGACCCACGTCAATTACGTGGCCGAAGCCATGGCTAAGACTCCTTTGGGAGAAAACGAATTGATCGACGTAGAATCGGTCAAAGACTTTGCCGAAAACACCTATTACCGCACCCAAACAGATAAGGTTGCCTGATTCGTTTACCAGAATCCCACTCCGGTAACATAGTCAGATGCAAAGGGACCGTCGCATAGCACTTTTGCTGCCATGCGCAGTCCCTTTTCCTTAAAGAAACCTTGACAACAATCCATAACCCATGCTATAATAATTTTCGTACCAAACACATGGGGGTATAGCTCAGCTGGGAGAGCGCTTGCATGGCATGCAAGAGGTCAGGAGTTCGATCCTCCTTATCTCCACCATAAAGAATACGATAACCACGCGGTTCATGAGCCGCGTGGTTATTTTTATTTCTTGGAAAATCAAATAAGGTTAGCAATAAGGTTAGCAATTGAAAAAAAACGACAGTAATCCCAAAAGGAAACTGTCGTTTTTTTTATTCATTTTTTAAAATATCAAAAATAGGAATTTGTTGTTCAAGTGGTTTTTCTTTTTCATTTCCCCATAATCTATCCAAACAATAATAACAATATAAAATAGGTGAATGTTTTAAAAGTTCCCTTTTCCCCATAGGCGTTTGAGAGAAAAGAGGACGCATAAGAGGATCATTTTTTGTTGAAGAATCTTTCACAAGAATATTGGGAAGATACTGAAGATAATCTAGTGTATCAGGATTTGTCTTTATCAAATATGAGAGTAAATGTGCTAAATAAATGATATTAGCACGTAAAGGCAAAGAATATGTTTGTCGACGGCTATTCAAATCAGTATAGTCTTTTGGAATGCTTACCACCTGCTTATACGGTACAATTTCGAGTGCATATCCATCAGGCATTTGAGTTATAAGTGGAAATAGGTCCCGTTCTTCTGATTCAATAATTTCTTCTCGGTAAGGAAAAGAAACTCGCCCAATCATCCATTCCAAATCAACTGCAAATAATTTTGCTACCATCCACATCGTTTTAAAAGAAGGTGGATTTTTCTCATTTTCGATTGTACTTAAAGAGCCAGCACCACCTAATCCAATAAATTGAGCCATTTGTTTACTAGTTAATCCATAACTTGTTCTCAATAACTTTATATTTTTTGAAAAAATAGAATAAATCATCGCAAAGCCCCTTTTCTTTTAGATATATCTAAAACACCCTTGACAGTTAGACATATCCAATGTACAATAAGAATGTAAGTTAGATATATCTAATCAATTGCTTCTGATATTTTATTTTATTATACCAGAAAAGAAAGGGGATTATTATGATGACATCAACAAAACGTCTATTTTACACAGTAGATGAGTTGTATCACCTTCTATCGGGATGTGTCAGTAAACAGAGTATCTACTATCAAATCAAGATTGGCAGAATTCCGGCAAAAAGATTCGGCGAAAAGCCACTCATCCCTGCTGATTATGTTGAGGATTTCTTGTATGGTCCCATCAAGGTGAGCCAAAATGGCTAAGCGGGCAAATGGGACAGGCAGCATAATCCATGACAAACGCAGAAATCGTTGGGTGTATCAGTATCAACAGCTTGATATCCATGGTCAAAAGCATCGTCGAGCTATTACAGCCAAGACGAGAGCGGCACTGGAACAACGCATTGCCAAACTGGACATCACTGTCGCCCCGGATATCACGCTAAGAGAGTGGATTCAAAAATGGCTGGCTGTGTACGTCGATAACGTCGTTAAGGACAATACCATCGTCTACTACCGGCGAATGTTAGCTTATATACCAACAGGCATGCAAAAAAGGCCGCTGGCGACGCTGACTCCGCTGATGTGTCAGTCGATGCTCATGGACTTACTCGATCATGGCCGGCAGAATGGCAGACCGCTGTCAACAAGCACTGTCCGTAGTATCCGTAGCACGCTGATTACTTGCCTTGATTCGGCTAGAGATGCCGGTCTCCTAAAAAACAATCCGGCCAAGGCAACAAAACCGCCCAGGCTCATCCGAAAGGAGAAGGTGTTCCTCTCCCCAGCGCAAGCACAAAGGCTGTTGGCCGTCGCCGAAAAGGGAACGTACTATATTGACAAAACGACCGCTGATCCTGGTCAACTCTATCTTTTGAGATGTTATGCGGTCCTAATCCGCTTGGCGTTGGTCACCGGAATGCGCCGAGGTGAGCTCCTCGGTCTTACTTGGCCCTGCGTAGGTACCGATACAATTAGCATCCGCTACCAAGAACAGTACAGCTCGAACAAGGGCTACTACTTGGGCACACCAAAGACCCAGACGTCAATACGTACTATCAGTCTGGATTACACGACGATGCAAGTGCTCAATGACTGGCATCACTATCAGAAAGCATATGCAAGCCTACTAGGGAACCAGTTCCGGAACCCCAACCGGCTCGTTCTGACCAATGCCTTTGGGACTTTCGTCCATCCAGACAATTTTCGATGTCGTCACTGGGCGGCTATGTGTAGGGCCGCGGACCTGCCGAAGGGCTGTACTCTTCACTCTCTGCGCCACACGGCAGCGACGTTGATGCTGCAAGCTGGCGTCGACATCAAGACCTGTGCCCAGCGCTTAGGTCACGCCAACGCGACGATGCTGCTCAAGGTTTATGCTCATGTCCTCAGTGAAAATGACGCAAAAGCCGCAGATACACTAGCCGGGCTAATAACCGATTCCGGCAACAAAAAATCGGACTGTGCTGCAACACAATCCGATAAGTGGAATAACGATTAATCTCCCTTGTCATTATGGATATATATCGTTATCCACATCTTATCATAGATTTCACGCAATATCAATGAAAGGTTGTGGATAGTTATGGAAGACCCTATCACAAAAATGAGCGAAATACCGTCGGAATACTCGATGATGCCTCGCAATCGGAAAGATCAGAAACTCCTCAAAACAATGAAGTATCTAAATGAGCTGGATTTGCCAGCCGCTGTCCAGTCTCCCTCTCCCGAAACGCTTGCCATCTTGCGTGAAGCGCCTTTGTCCGATGCCGGTAATGCCGAACGATTTTTGGCATTGTATCATGACCAATATATGTACTCTGGCCGTGACTGGTATCAATGGACTGGGGCTTATTGGACGCAAATCGAGGCAATGCTCCTGTATGAGCCCATCACCTGCACTGTGCGCTATGCTCGTAGCCTGTACGAGATGCAGGGGCGAGACGATAAAGAAATAAGGCAAACCATTCATTCGTTGCTTGTAGCCGAAAACCAGCCCAGATTACAAGCAGTTAGTCGACTGGCAGCGGCTAAAGTATACAAACCAATTAACGCTCTTGATCAAGATCCATGGCTGTTGGCCACCCCTAACGGAACTATCAATCTTCGGGATGGCTCCTTGCATGAGCCCGACCCCAAAGACCGTATTACGCACATCAGCGCTGCTATTTATGATGAGACTGCCGATGATGGCCTTTGGTCGAGTTTCTTGAAAGATGTTTTCCCGGATAAAGACATCCGTCACTGGATTCAAAAATTCTTCGGCTATGCAGCCACAGGGTTGACCAGTGAACACAAATTTTTGATTTTGCTTGGCGAGGGCCGCAACGGAAAAAGTACCTTTATCAATGCAATCGCAGCGGCATTGGGAAGCTATTGCTTTACCATGGATCCGGCTGTATTGTTGGACACACGGGCCGATACTGATGGTTCCAAGCCGACGCCATATTTGGCTAAACTGCGAGGGATTCGCTTGGCAGTTGCCAGTGAAACCAGAAAGGGACGGGTCTTTAACGATGCCCTTATCAAAAACATCACCTCCGATGATCGTATTACAGCCCGTACCCTGCATCGTGACCCCATTGAGTTTTGGCCGACCCACACATTAGTACTTATGACAAATTACGCTCCTGAGGTAACTGATACGGAAGATAAGGGGATGAGGGCCCGTATGGTCATCGTCCCGTGTGACTCTGTGCCCCAAAAAATAGACCGGGACTTGCCGGAAAAACTGAGGCAACCTGAGACGCAGTCGGCGATCCTTAACTGGTTAATTCAAGGGGGCAAGGACTATCAGGCTGAGGGGCTTGAGCCACTTCCTGCTGCGATATCACAAGCTTTAGATCGATATTACGGTATGAATGATCTTCTATCTCAATTTATTGAGGAAAAATGTGTTGTACAAACTGGGAAATCTGTGTTGGCTACTGATTTCATTGACTTTTACAATGATTGGCGCAGTGCAAATGGTTGTTTTGAAATAAAAAGGAAAACCATAATCGAAAGCATGCAGCGAAAGGGGTATGGCTACAACCGCAAACACCAGGGGTGGTCTTTTGAAGGCATCGGACTGGAATATCAAGCCAAGACCGAATAATGTCACCGAAAGGATGAATTCATCACGGTGCTCATGAAAATGTCACTGATTTGTCACGCCCTTTTGGGCTCAGCCATCAGGAGTTTTCCCATAGGCGTGACAATCGTGACATTCTACTGGTGGTTACTTCTAGAGAAGATTATAAAAGATTATATATATTGAATATGATTGAAGAAAAAAGTCACAGATGTCACGGACAGCGGGATAATGGCATATTGAAGCCGTTTGCGGCAGTCTGCGGTATGTCACAAAAAGTGACAATGTGACTTTTTTGATAAGATAGATGTCAATGTACTGAAAGTGAGTGATTATTAATGCCAACTAAACGTCGGGGCCGTAAACCCCAAAATATATCCGAAGATGATAAACGCCGTCCCTGTACGATCCGAGCTTCCAAAGCTGAATACGAAGTAATCAAGGTATTCGTTAAGTTTCTCCGCAAGGATATGGAAAAATGTTGTATTTTTCTGGGGATACCGCAGGCTGCAAATACCGTATGCCCACCATCTCCACCTGCCCCTGAGCCTTGTACAGTAAAAGAGAGTGCTGATGTTAGCTCGACACTGACACTGGAACAGCAAGACGCCTTCGCCGCCATGGCAGATGGGCATAATGTTTTTTTGAGTGGCGGTGCTGGGACCGGGAAAACCTACGTCTTAGAGCACTTTATCCAATATGCCCAGGACGAAGGAAAAACTGTATTACGGATGGCACCAACGGGCATTGCGGCGCGTATCATCAAGGGAACAACCATCCATCGAGCCATCCATGCCCCTACTACCGTCATCGGTCCGGATAATTTTCAGCTTGCCAGCTATGCTCATCAAATGGGCAAGAAAGTATATGAAGTAATCGCCCGAACCGACATCCTCATTGTCGATGAAATATCCATGTGTCGAAGCGACCTCTTTGCCTACCTGGCAAAAATCATCTTGGCCGAAGATCAGCTCCATGTTCCTTTCCGCTTTGATGCCAAAGAGGAAGATACGCAAAAAGATAAGGAACTCACCCCAATAAGGCACCATATCCAGCTTATACTTTGCGGCGACTTCGCTCAGTTACCGCCTATCATAGGTAAAGACAGTCGAGAGGTCTGGCGACGCTGCTATCCTGAAAATGAGGCTGGCTGGCCTTTTCTGACGGCCCAATGGGATGCACTCCAGCTAAAAATATTCGATTTGAAAAAGGTAATACGTCAAGCGGATCCTGCCTTCGCGGAAGCCTTAAACTTAATTCGGCGCGGCAATCCAGCCGGTATTCAGTATATTAACGAGAACAGCGCAAAAATGCCGCAACCAAACTGTATGACCGTTTGCACAAAAAACAGCGAGGTCGACCGGATTAACAAGGAACACTATTTACAGCTGGACACGCAATATCAAAAAACGTATCGGCTTGAGGAAGAAGGGGATGTAACCGACGACGATAAGCGGAATATCCCTGGTCGTTTAAAACTCACGCCGGGAGCTCGCATCCTGTTCTTAGCAAACGATACCGAAGAAAATCCGCCTCGATACTCCAACGGGTCTTTCGGCACCGTGACGGCCACCAAAATGGACTCTGTCATGGTCGAGCTGGACAGCGGCTCTGAGATTGAAGTAAAACGCAAAATCTGGCAAGTAACCCGTCCGGTCTTGATTGAAGACGAAGATACGGGTGAAAAAAGGGTAGAAGAAAAAGTGGTGGGGAAGTTTTCCCAAATTCCCGTAATGCTCGGCTGGGCCATCACCATTCACAAGAGTCAAGGGCAATCATATGACGCCATGAACGTCGATCCTGCGAATATATTTGCGCCTGGCCAGTTGTACGTGGCCTTATCTCGTTGTAAAGATGTGCACAAAATGCACTTATCACGTCCCCTCGTCCCATCCGATGTACTAATATCCGATGCCGTAAAGCGTTTCTACGGTTGGATTGAACAAGAGGTTGATCCAAAAAAGAAAGGAGAATAAATGTATGACACCGACTCAGAAAGACTTTCTCACGGTTTTCCATTCTCTGTGCCGACTACACGGTGTAATACGTCTTCATCATTCCATTTGCGATTGGAATGACGGAGAAATACTCTCAATTAAAATGGTGGCGTCAAATCACTGGATTGTTACATACGCCTCCGGAACGTATTACCATTATGACCTCTGGGACGCCACGTGGTACTGATTCTTATCCCACGCCGGTAATGGCATCAACGTTTTTTCTGTTCCCCGGCCTGTTCTATGGCCATCGGTCGTCGGCAGTCCGGGGATTTCGTTGTATCTTTTTCTGGCGGCGTGGGGGTATTTTGGCAAGTTCCCTATTTGGCCAGCCACCGGCTGGTCAAATAGAACTTGCGAGGGGCGCTGCCCCTTCGAACCCCGGCCCCAAATACAAAATAAGGAGGTTTTCCCAATGGCTAAAGGTAAGCGGACCCGGCCTTATGGCCTGTCCATTCGTATGACTGCCGAAGAAAGAAAGGCAGTGCAAAAACGCATCAAGGAATCGGGAAGGTCGCAAAGAGACTTCGTTCTTCATGCACTTTTGTCGATACCTATTATCAATAATTACGGACTGCAATCCCTGCTTCCGGAAATACGGCGCATTGGCAACAACCTGAATCAGATGGCCCGCAGCTGTAACCAGGGGAAGCATCCAGCGTATGTTGAAATCGTCGCTATGCGGAAGGAGCTGAGTCAGCTGTGGCAATCATTAAGGCAGCTCAATCAGGAGCATCTTTGAAACGTATCATTAATTACGTAACACAGCCGAAGAAGACGAAAGAGCATTTGATGGCTGGCATTGATTGCGACCCACAAAACGCCTATGACGACATGATGCTGACGAAAGAGCTGTTCCATAAGACGAACGGTCGGCAGTACAAGCATTTCATCTATTCGTTCCCGCCAGGGGAAGCCATTACACCGGAACAGGTCCTGGAAAACGCACAGCGTCTCGTGATGGAAACGCCGGCACTGCAAGGCTATCAGGCCCTCATCGCTGTGCACCAGGACCGGAAGCATATCCACGCCCATATTGTCGTCAACTCCGTCCATACTGAAACGGGGTATAAGCTGCAATGGTCCAAGCAGGACCTGGCGGATCTGAAAGAACGCTGTAATACCCTATCGCAGGCCCAGGGACTCTCAGTGCCCGAAAAAGGGCCGGATATCACCGCTTGGACTATGCCTAAGCAGCAAGCTTTGTCAAAGGCCTTAGCAGGCCAATATCAGAGTTATTACCTCGAGATGGCCGATGCCATCTCAGCATGTCAGAGCCAATCCGTAAGCCGGGCAGACTTCGTCCGGCTGATGGATGAAAAGGGTATCCAGGTCACTTGGACAGACAAGCGGAAGCACATTACTTTTGCTGATGCCGAAGGACATAAGGTAAGAGATAGTAATTTTGAAAAGACTTTGAAAATTCCCTGCTCCAAAGATTCTTTGGAGGCCCATTTCGCTGAAAACGCGAAGAATGTCCAGGCCTTGAAGAAGTTGCAAGAAGAATCAGCTAAAACTGAAAAGGCGTCGTTCTGGAAATCGCTTACACAATCCATTACGCAGACCGTTGCTTCCTGGCGAAAACAGCACCAAGAAGCGGCAACCCAGGAAGCCTTACAAATTGCGGCTCAAACATCGATTATGACAGAAAAGGAGGTATCCCCCAATGAAATATCAGCCACCGTCCACACAAGCGGAAGAATCAGCCCGTCAACGCCTGATTACAGAACTCCAGAACAAGGTAGAAAGACAAACAGCCGAGATTCAGGAACTGGAGAAAAAGAAGCAACAGCTTCGTCAGGAGAAAGACGACCTGAATCACGACCTGGAGCTCATCAGCGAAAGCACTATCTCTCTTCAACGAGAAATAATGCAAAGAAAAGCCGAGACCAAGGCATGGAAAGATAAATATAACCGGAGCCGTCAAGGTAAAGGATTTTCCATGCGCTGGAGCTTCCTCTTGACAGGCTTGCTACTTTACAGTCTTTGGATGACAGCCTATTTCATCCCCACTACCCAGACCTTCCAATCTATATGGGCCTTCATGAAATCCATGACGCTCACTGATTATGTATTGGCTGGCGTAATGATGCTTCTGGGCGTTTTATTACTGTATTACTTTATGGGTAAGCTTCATAAAATTTTTTATGGCTATTGAGTATGAAGTAAAAAGCCATGATAAGTCCTAACGAAAATGTGACCTAACCTAGGGTACTTTTTCGCGCGTCATTCTAAACGGACCTGTGCCGCCGGCAAGGGTAAAATGTACAGCAAGCTGCCCCTGCCTCTGGCCCAGGTCCGTTTTTTCATTTTGCGCAAAAAGCAAACCATTGTGGTGTTAAACAAAGGAGTGGGTTCACATGACAACAACAATCAATACGTATACCAGACAGGACAATCCTACCTCTTCCTATTTTCATTTACCAATTCTCCTACATCCAGACCAGACAGCCATGGACCTGTTGCAACATACTCAGGATACATACCGGGATGCCTGCCTGGATATTGTGAAATTTTTTGAAGAAAGGAATATAGATATCGCCGTGTTCGAAAAACAATACTGGGAATACAGAAATAAGGGGGAAATCCATTCAGAAGAAGAAGATAAGAGTATAAATCAGGTAAAAAGAATCAGTCACCAGATAAGCTACCGGCTGAACCAACGTTTTAAACTTCGTATAAAGTATGGCCAATACCCATTAGCTACCGTGATGTCAGCATATCGGCAAGCGAAGAACCAGCACAAGGAATTCAATCTTGAGCATTCTCGGCACCTTTCTGCCCGTCTCATTCCAGGACGTTCGTACGATATCCATTTTCAGGCAGATAATGACGCGGATTCTTTTACCTGTGTACTCCGTATTGGCAAAAAGGTAACGGTGAAATTCTCATTGCCCACCGGCATTCCCTTACCGCCGAGTTCCTGGAAGTCAAAGATGGCTTTTCTTGAGTACAAACATGGTACGTGGATGATGAGAATCGCCTTTAGGAAGCCGGAAATAACATCTCTCAAACAAGTATCTCGCATTGTCGGGGTTGATAGAGGTATCATTAATATCGCCACTACGTATACACCAGGAAATGCCAAGCGGTATTCCAGAAAAGAATATTTGCTGGATTGCGGTTCTTCGTCACCCCAGGATAAAGGCGAGCAAGCGCTTGCCGCCAATATCAAAATCGCGCGAGAAATCGTAAGCCAGGAACCAGCGGGAACCGTTTTCGTTTTAGAAGACCTTACCTTTAAAGATGAAGAACGGCCCAGCAACTGGCCGTATAGGCATCTGGAAGACATGCTGACCTATTTTGCGGCATTGTCCGGCCAATGGATCTATACATGCTCTCCCCACGATACCAGCATAACTTGCCCCGTATGTGGTCATGTAGAAAGAGCCAATCGCTTGCAGAATGAACATCGCTTCGTCTGCCGGAACTGCGGCTATGGGGCCGATACCATCGTAGATGATGACGAAAACGCTGCCCGGAACATTTACGAGCGTGGGAAAGCCAATCTCGGAAAAGAATTCGGTAATACGTTAAGTACGTAATCAATTTCTGGAAGCAGGCTGCGGATTTTGCGGCCTGCTTTTACATATAATAATTCCAATGCCATGTTTGTTATTCATGATTAAGAATAAATATTCTAAAATACAATTAACGCGAAATTACACATACACATACACATGTGTATGTGTATAATAGTAGAATGGTTAAATAACGCCATTTTACATAGATAAATTCATAGCTTAAAAAGAGGAGTCAAGGTCGTGCTAATAAAAATCCATTTGGTTTTATATGCATAATTTTGTTGACAATAAAGCAAAAGTATCCTATAATAATACCTGTAATCGATGTACCGTAATGTACATCAATGGCACCTATTGGGTTCGTTTGTTTTTCCCTAAGCCGAGAAGGGCCGGCGTCGAAATCACCGGTACCACTCGGTAAAAGCCTGGCAAAAAATAAGTCCAGCAACTCACCGTGAGCGAGTTGAAATAAAAAAACGCCCCGTCAAAGGATAGGGTACATACCATAATTGGGTTCGTTTGCTTTTCCCTAAGCTGAGAAGGGCCGATGCCGAAATCACCGGTACCGCTCGGCAAAAGCCTGGCAAAAAATAAGTCCAGCAACTCACCCAATTTGTGCGAAGCTTGCCAGGGGACTCCACTCTGGTAACACTCTTCAATGAGGTTCGCAAAAACCAAAGACCGGAATAAGATGGGTGCTAGAGTTTTCCACCACCCCTTGCAATCCGTGTATATGAGTGGGTTGAAATGTGAATTGGCTGTTCTGGCGCTGCTCCTCTTTCCCTTGCAATCCGTGTATATGAGTGGGTTGAAATACGGCCATAACAACGTCATCCCCACACGTGGGGCTTGCAATCCGTGTATGTGAATGGGTCGAGAGTTGAAATCCTGATCTGCTTTTATTTAGACAAAAGGTGCCAAAATAAGAAGAGAGCGAGTTTTCAGGCTTGCTCTCTTTTATTTTATATTGAGGAGGTGTTCTTATGATCTATATTACCGGCGACATTCATGCTAATCCGGAAAGGCTGGGGATGGACGCATTGGCCCAACGTGGGATTCATATGAATCCGGAGGATTATGTCATTGTTTGCGGTGATTTCGGGATTCCCTGGGTCGGGGAATCGGATGAAACAGATCATAAGTGGCTGGAATGGCTGGCCCAGCTGCCGTATACGGTCCTGTTCGTCGACGGAAACCATGAGAACTTTGACCAACTCTGCCGCTATCCGGTGAAAAGCTGGTCCGGCGGCCGGGTCCACGAACTGCGGCCCAATCTCTATCACCTGCTGCGCGGCGAAGTCTTCACTCTCGAAGGCCGGACCTTCTTTGCCTTCGGCGGGGCTAAGTCGACAGACAAGGCACAGCGCTGGCCTGGCGTGTCCTGGTGGCCCCAGGAAGAGGCATCGGCCGAAAACTTCGACAATGCCGCCAAAAACCTGACAGCCCACGATTTCACCGTCGATTACGTCATCACCCATACGGCGCCGGCCCGCTTTGTCGACCAAGTCGCGGACATGGCCCAGTGGATCGAAGGCTGCAAGACCTCCCAACTCCTGAGCGGCCTGGAAGAACTGATGACCTACAAGAAATGGTACTTCGGCCATTTCCATGTTGACTACATCCGGGACGACTCCGTGGCCGCCTGGATATATCAGGACGTCGTACCAATCGAGAAAAAATGATGCCCCGAAAGGACGTGATAGGATGGATGACGTCATGGATGAACGACTTCCGGATCAGGAAATATGGGTCAAAGCCATCGCTGCAAGGCAAAATGAATCTCGGTGGCGGGTAACCGATGGGAGCAGCACCTTTGAAGTATATGTCGAAAAAGATGTCCTGGACCGGCTCAAACAGGAAAACCTTAAGATTACCCGTGGAAATATTTTCCGTATCCGCTACTATATCCGGCAGAGTGTAAAGGATTATGCCTTGTCGAGCCGGTATGTCGTTACGGAAATACTCGAAGTCAAGAAGAGAACGACGCAAATCGAAATGCCCTGGACCATCCAGTAAGCACTGAGGGAGGTGATTCTATGATTTTACAGGAAGCCTTGCAGCAGGCTGATGTACAGAAATTGGCGGCGGCGACGTATGAATATCATCGTACTGCTGATTCGGGCCCGACGGTGTATGATGAAAGGCGATGTCATGGGGTTACGAAAGCCTATTCCGATTTCATCCAACGGCTGCTGACATTATCCCCCAAAAAGGAAGACGAACAATGCTTGCTGCCGGATAACGAGGGGCCTTTCATGACCGCTGCATTATATTTGTATAGTGATGTGCGGGACGCTCTAGCCCAATGGCAGTTGGAAAGATGCTACACAAAAGCGGAATTACAGCACTTTTCGACGGCTGAACTCAAAGCCATCCGCCAAACGCAGCAACAGCATCAGCCGGATAGTTATGCCTATACGTTTGAACCTTGGGAAAATATGCTGGCTGTTGATATTTGCTGGCCGTGCGATTTTTCAGAGGACGAAAAGTTGCAATTTTTAGCCGCCGTATTATACGAAATATCTTTTTGCGGCGTTACCTTGGAAGAACATTACCGTGCCCTGGCAGAAATGGAAGACGAATGGCAAGCCGTGAAGAACGCACAAACCTATCCGTTCGACGAATTCCGTCGTGAAATGGGCTGGGGCGCCCTGCCCAAACGGGCTGAAACGGAAAAACGCGAAGACATCATCAACACGATTCTTGCCATTCAGCAGACGTATAAGATGTTCCAGCGAGTCTTTACGAAAGCGCATTATCCGGCCATCTTCACGAAGGAAACAGACGGAATCCATGTGACATTCCCCGATTTGCCGGGATGCATAACCTGGGGCCGGGACGTCCCCCAGGCCATCGAAGCCGCCCAAACAGCGCTGACACTGCATCTGTCGGGAATGAGACAGGATAAGCAGTCTCTTCCGCCAGCAACCCCGGTGAGCCTATGCAAGGAACGGGAACAGGTAAAAGACAATGAAGTAATCTATATCATTTACGAAGCATGACGCGTATACCATAAAGCGCTCCAGATGCTGAATGTCTGGAGCGCTTTATTCGTAGTTTGAGCTGCGGAAAAATAGTATGCTATATGTCGATTTCTATCATTTTGACAAAAGACCGTACATATTCCCAATCTTCGGAGTCGATGAAGTGTATGTTCAGGTCTTCGATGGGCGTCGGCTTCGGGATTTTGTGCCGATTTTCTTTTTCGATGGTGATAAGCAGGGACAAACAATCCTTTGCCATGAACTCGGCATCCGCTAAATCATCGCCGCAGGTGACCTGTTGGAAATCAGGAAAGAAGACGGTGTAATTGCCTATCTTTTCTTCATAGAAAATGGCGGGATAGCTTACCTTCATCGCCTTATGCCTCCTTTATGAACCCCGTAGTCATTGGTTTTCGTCATTTACTTCTGGTTTGGGATCATCTTCATGCCGTATTTCTTTTACCAATCGAATGACGTCTTCTTCTGTCCGGAGGCCGGCTTTTTCAGCTTCGCCTCTCATTTTCTCCTGTAATTCTTCCAAGGCTTTTAATGCCATGGCCTTTGCGGCTTCGTCCATATTCTCCACCTGCCTCATCAACGGTTATCAATCAATAATAGTCCTAATGCTATATTTCGTCATGGCATAGCTATTTTCCTTTTTTGAGAAGAAAAATAGCCCTTCCCACTCCACAGCAGTGTTTCAGCAACCGTCGTGCCCTTCCTTGCGGTCACGACCTGACGGGCTGAAAAGACACGTGAAAGCCCCTGCACACAAGGCTGCCGACTGTTTTTTTGTAAGAGAGGATTTTAATAGCACTACACATACACATGTACACATACACATGTGTATGTGTACATGTGCCCCCCGTCTACGCCGTCTTTCCGCTCTTGTCTTTCCATAGCGATTGTGCTATCGTTCAAATAGAACAACGAGGAGGTGTTCACCATGAGTCGGGAATTGGAACAATGGCTGCTGGAAGAACGAGAAGCAGGAGAAGATAGGCTGACAATATTGCTGGAACGGCTGAAAGCCGACGGCCGTTTCAAAGATTGGGTTTTAGCCGTCGAAGATAAGAAAATTCGAGAACAATTCTATAAAGAATACGGTATCGAATGACTGCAAAACCAGCGTGAAGAGCAGCTCATCTTAAGGCAATGGCTTCGGCTGTGTACCACGTGCCAGAAGCAGCAGCAAATGTTCGTAGTCAATCCCCCCTGACGATTCGCCAGGGATAGTGCAAAAAGGAGGCTAGGAAAAGGCGATGAATGATATGAAAGAACTGGAAAACTGGACCCCGGAATCCGCTCCGAGAAAAGCCGATTTGACTTTATTTCTGAATCGGATCATCCAGGCCGCCAACGACCCGGAAGTCCAGAAAGATTTCCAGGCCTGGAAGGAAGCCAGGAAGAACCGAAAAAAACGGCCTTCGAAGCATATAGCCCGCCATCTGTACCTGGAAAGCGATTTAGACAAAGGACTGGGAGAATAAATAATACAATAGCGAGGAGGTGTTCGCCATGAGTTCGGAATTGGAGCAATGGATACTGGAAGAGCGAAGAGAAGGGTTCAAGGAAGGGTTGAAGGAAGGGGAAGACCGAGTGGCGGCCTTGTTTAAACGGATGAAAGCCGACGGCCGCTTGCAGGACTTCTCTGACGCCCTCAAAGATAAGAATGCCAGAGAAAAACTATATAAAGAATACGGTATCGAATGACCAGAAGGCCCTGTGTAGAACGCACGGGGCCTTTAGACTTTCTGCTTAAATTACCTAAATAGAAAACCCATGTATCAATGTGTATAAATATATCAAAGAACGAACATATCGTATACGTTACCTATGATGACATGGTATTTATATTTTGAATCAGCACTTCGAGTTCGCGAAGGTTTCTGTTGATAAACTGAGACAAAAACTCTAGAATGTTGTCCAGTTGGCCATTGATAACTTTCCAAGCCTAATTTTTTATATTGAGGGTATCCTAATTTGTTTGTCAAGTTCGCTGTTGCTTTCTTTAAAATATCTCTTGCAACGTTATAGTCATCGGTGAAAAAGTGAATATCGAAGGTATATATTGTATCATTTTCTTTAATAACGCTAACTTTTTCTACGACTGGTTCATTTCCATCATTATTTTTATAATATTCTATGCCAAAAGATCCTTGAACGCCTGTCCAATTAGAAAGCTTAGAGAAATTAGTAACGTAATCAGCATAAGGCATGCCTGTATATATGGTATAGGCAGATGACATTCCATTTGCAGTTACATTCTCAACATCATCTAGATAATTATATGCATTAATGGGAAGATAAAAAGCTCCGATAAGCAGCATACTAATAATAAACTTGGCACTTAGTATTCTCATCTATATCACTACTTTCTTGAATTGATAAAAAATTATATATTTTAATTATATTATATATTTTTAGGTGGGATATGCAAAGATTAAAATTTGTTGATGGTGTAAAATAATTGTGGGGAAACTTTATTGCATCAATTCTTTTGGAGGTTTCCTTATTTTCTGTTATACTAAACTAATAAAGTAATCTGTGACAGGTGTATAGAGGTGAAATCATGAATCGTAAACCGTATAGTGCCGGGGCTGTTAAATTTGCTTTCTGGTTTCCTGAGTTCCGTAAAGAAATCGCTATGATTTCTAAGGGCCTGAGTTTGGATGAAATCAAGACGGCTTGCCTTGAACAGAATGTTTTTAATGCTTCAACGCCGGCCCGGGCTACGATGATATATCAGACAGTGACAGCACGGATTCAGGAACTGGATGCCAGTATTTATCCGTTATTCCAGCAGTCGGATCTAGCAACACAGAAATTGATCAACCTGACGGCTATCATGATGCATGAAAGCCTCTTTTTTGATTTTATGTATGAAGTGTTCAAAGAAAAAATTCTCATTGGGACCAATGAGCTGAGTGACAAGGATATACGAATTTTTTTCCGCGACAAACAGCTACAGGACAGCAAAGCCGCAACCTGGACGGATCAGACGTTGCAACGCCTGGGGCGAACCTATAAAAGCTATCTTTTGGGAGCTGGCCTTTCTGACCGGGGCCAGAAGACGCGGAAATTATTCAAGCCCATCCTGGATTCGGCTTTTGAAACTTGGCTGGTCCAGCAGCACCTGGAACCGATTATCAAAGCATTGACGGGAGTTTGATCAGCATGGCAGCACAGACAATATCGCGTGAATATTATAAAAACCGCCGCAGCCTTTCCGAACGGTTTGCCGAGATGGACGAAAAAATCAAGGTGCCTTCCTTCCGACAGTCTACCGGCAAAGCCAATGAGGTCAACTACTGGGTATTCGACTATCCGCCGGAACAGGAACTGGAAGTCCGCAGTCATATTGAATGGCTGAAGAAACATAATCGCAAAGGTTTTGATGATTACGAATTAATTATATATGATTTATACGATATCATTATCGACCGATTAACGGAAAAAGGCTTTATTGAAAAGACCAAGAAGTTGGAAAGCCGAGGCGGTATCCAGCGTGTCGTAACGGCTATACAGCGGATGCTGCGGATTACCGACAAAGATAACTACCTGGTCCACTATATGGAAGAACATACGCCGGAAAACGCCGTTGTCCTGATTACGGGAATTGGCAAATGCTACCCTATTCTGGAAGCGCCGGAAGTGTTCAATAAAGTACTTTACAATTTGCCGCAAAAATTTGCCGCCACGCCGGTCATCCTGTTTTATCCGGGAACCTATACGGAACAAGAGCTGGTGGTTTTTAATGAATTTGTGGAAGATAGCTATTACCGGGCATTCCGCATAGCCCGCTAAAGAGGGATGAATCATGGAAATTAAAGATATGTTTGCCAAACCCATCGACCGTGACCTGCAAGGTGTCATCAAGGTCGGCGACATTGAAAATGAAAATATCCGGCAGGAGCTGGAAGAATACGTTGTGACGAAGGAACTGCAAAAACACTTTGCAGATTTTTTTGCTGCCTACAAGAAAGGAATCAACGGGACGACGCCGAAGATGGGCGTCTGGATTTCCGGCTTCTTTGGCAGTGGTAAATCGCACCTGTTAAAAATCTTTTCTTATCTACTGGATAATACCAAAGTCGGTGGTAAAAGAGCCATTGACTACTTTATCGATGATCATAAAATCGAAGATCCGATGGTGCTGGCCGATATGAAACTGGCCGCCGAAACGCCGACAGATGTCGTCCTTTTTAATATCGACTCCAAGAGCGACTCCAATGGCAAAAAGGACAAGGACGCCATCGTCAACGTATTCCTCAAAGTCTTCAACGAAATGCAGGGATTCTGCGGCACGATTCCCTATGTAGCCGACTTGGAACGCAATCTGACGGAAAAAGGCCGCTACGACGAATTCAAACAGAAATTTGCCGCTGCCAGTGGCGAAGCGTGGGAAGATGCGCGACATGAATTCGACTTCGTCCAGGACGATATTGTCGATGTCCTGGTTGATATGGGGGTCATGTCGGAAGAATCGGCACGGAACTGGTGTGAGAAAGCCATCCAGCCCTATCGCATCTCCATCGAAGAATTTGCCGGCCGCGTCAAAAAGTATATCGACGAAAAAGGCCATAACCATCATGTCGTGTTCCTCGTCGATGAAGTCGGCCAGTATATCGGTGACGACCGCAATCTCATGCTCAACTTGCAGACCGTGACCGAAGATTTGGGCAGCGCCTGCAATGGCAAAGTCTGGGTCATCGTCACTTCTCAGCAGGACATCGATTCTATTATCAAAGTCAAAGGCAATGATTTCTCCAAAATCCAGGGCCGCTTTGATACCCGCCTGTCCCTGTCTTCCGCTAATGTCGACGCGGTCATCAAAAAACGTATCCTCGAAAAAAATGATACTGCCGCCCAGACATTGCGTCTCCTGTACGGCCAGGAAGAAACGACCATCAAGAACAAGATTGTATTCACCGACTCGGTAGAACGCAAATTGTACACAGGAAAAGACGATTTTGCCGCCGTTTATCCGTTCATCCCGTATCAGTTCAATCTGCTCGGTTCCGTCCTGACCGCTATCCGCACCCACGGTGCTTCCGGCAAGCATCTGTCCGACTGTGCGCGTTCTATGCTGGCTATGTTCAAAGAATCGGCAGTGGCCTATATGCATGAACAGCAGGGCACGATTATCCCGTTCTATGCCTTCTACACGCCGATGGAGAATTTCCTTGACCACAGCCATCGCGGTGTCATCATTAAAGCCTATGAAAATGACTATATCAACCCGGCTCACAAGACCGGTGATGTCTTTGCCATTAACGTACTGAAAACACTGTTCCTCATCAAATACGTACAGGATATGACACCGAATATCGACAATATTACAACCCTTATGATGGATAATCTCGAGGAAGACCGGATTACCCTGAAGGGAAACGTCGAAGAGGCTCTGAAAGTCCTGATCCGCCAGATGCTGGTACAGAAAAATGGTGAATCCTATGTATTCTTGACCAACGAAGAACAGGAAATTAACCGGGAAATCGAAAGCGAAGATATCGACAATGCCGATGTCATCCACAAGATTTCGGAAATGGTCTTTGAAGATATCTTCACGGACAAAAAATACCGTTATCCTAAATTTAACGGACGCTATACATTCAGCTTTAATCAGACCGTCGATGAATACCCCTATAAAGTAACAAAAGGCAACGATATCGGTATCCATATCCTGACGCCGGCTTCGGACATTACCGATGACGCTATGCTGGCTTCTTTATCCATCGCACAGCCAGATGTTCTGATAGCCCTGCCCAATGACCGAGCCTTTATGGATGAAATCCAGACGTACTTGAAAATCGAAAAATTCCTGCGCCGTAATACGACGGCCTCGATGGTGCAGTACGAAAGCATCAAGGAAGGAAAACGGCTGGAAATGCGGGAACGCTATGACAATGCCCGCTTATTCCTGATGGAAAATCTGAAGAACGCCACCATCTACATTAACGGCAGCCCAGCGGATATCAAGGCTAAAGATGTCAATGTCCGCATTCAGGCCGCATTGCATCACCTTGTCGATAAAGTATACAACAAATTATATTATATTGATACACCTTTTGATGAAAGCAGTATACGCGAATTGTTTGACCAAAACGGACAGACTGCGCTCAATCTAGGCCAGACGCGCCAGGCCAACCAACTGGCTCTGGATGACGTACGGGCCTATATCCAGATGAATTCTCAGGCGCACCTGAAAACCTCCCTTAAATCTGTCAAAGACCGTTTCATGAAAGCTCCTTATGGATTTGTCGAAGACGATGTAGAATACCTCGTAGCCCAACTGTTCCGTCAGGGGGATATTGCTTTTACTGTCAATGGGGCTCTGGTCAGCCTGATGAATAAAACGAAAGATGAAATCATCAGCTATATCACGAAGAAACAATTCGTAGAAAAACTGATGATGGAACAGAAAATTCGCATCTCCAGCAAGGATAAAAATACGTGTAAAGACATCATGCGGGAACTGCTGCAAATCACTCCGGCAACAGACGATGAAGACGAACTGATGCAGCATACCCGCAATGGATTCCAGAAATTGCTGTCCCAATTAGAAAAAGTACAGGTATATTATGAAAATAATGATGCCTATCCGGGAAAAGACGTAATCAGACAGGGAATCCAGCTATTGCAGGACATCCTGGCAACACGGTCTACGAAAGAGTTTTATAAAGGAATCGTTGATGCAAAAGACGATTTGCTCGATTTTGCCGAAGACTATGAACCAATCCAGGGGTTTTTCCAGGGTGAACAAAAGCAGATTTTCGATAACGCCCTGAACTCGATGAAGATTTATGATGACAGCAAAAACTATATCGTCAACCGTGAATTGGAAGACACGGTAAAAGAAATCAAGCAGATTCTATACAAAAAAGAATCGTATCAGGATATTCCCCGTCTGCCGGAACTGCTGAATACATTTGGGACGCTTTATAGTGCGGTCCTGGATGAGCAGGAAAAACCAGTCCGCGATTCTATCTATAGTTCTCGTCAACGCGTCATGGATGTATTGCGGGAAAAATCCTATCAGGAAGAAAAGAAAAATTCCTATGCCCACCAGTTCGATGATCTGCTACGAAGAGTGGAACGGTGCAACAACGTATCGACATTGCGCAGCTTTGCCGACCAGGCCGATGCATTGAAAATGCGCCTGCTTGATGAAATGACCGAAAAGGATAATAAACTGGTACAGGAACAGTCCGAAAGGGACAGAAAGAATGCTCCGGGTCAGTCCGGAAGAAAAGAAAACACACCTAAAATCAAAAAGAAAAAGAACGTGACTATCAAGGCCATGACCGGGACGGCTTCGTGGCGTCTGGAATCGCCACAGGATGTCGATGCCTATGTCGAAGCCTTGCGGGAGAAATTGCTGAGCGAACTGGATAAAGACACTATCGTCAACGTTGAATTTTAATCAGGAAGGACAGGGATATCATGGATAAAACGGCCATAAAGAAATTTGCCATCTGGGCGAGAAACAAACTTATTGCCGACAGCATATATAGAGCGCGGCTCCTGGGCATCACCGATAAAGGGATACAGGCCCCGTTGCCTCAGTCGACGAAGGATGCCCAATTCTTCGATATCGGCTTAAAAGAACCTTCAGCTATTACTGGGGATGCTATCACTCAGCGGAAAAATCTCGTGGCCGTCATTCAGGAAAAAGCGAAAGAAAGTACCTATCCGGAAGCTTTTTCTCATATCATGGAAGAAACTGCCTATACCTGGTTCAATCGTCTCATTGCCATCCGGTTCATGGAAGTCAATGACTACTTGTCTGCCCGTATCTTGTCTTCGAAGACCCCGGAAAAAATCGAACCGGATCTGGTAACGTCACCGTTCGATTCGGACTTGACGTTTAATGAAGATGAATCACGGCAAATCGTAGATTGGAAAATGAATAATCAGACTGATGACCTGTTCCGTATGCTGTTTCTCAAGGAATGTAATGCCCTAAATGAACCCTTGCCCATGTTATTTGAAAAAATCGCCGATTATACGGAACTCTTGCTTACCCTCTCCATTTCTGACCGGGACGGCGTCGTCTGGCATCTCGGCCATGATATCCCCGAAGACAATTTCCGGGACCAGGTGCAGATTATCGGCTGGCTCTATCAGTATTACAATACAGAGCCGAAGGACAAAGTATTTGCCCGTAAGAGCAGTGAAAAAATAAAGAAAGAAGACATCCCGGCCGCTACCCAGTTGTTTACGCCAGACTGGATTGTCCGCTACATGGTAGAAAATTCCCTGGGGCGGTTGTGGATAGAAGGCCATCCTAATGAGAACCTCAAAGGTCAATGGAAATATTATCTTGACGAAGTCGAACAAGAAGAACCCGTCCAGAAACAAATGAATCAGATATATGCTGAACACAGTAAGCTCAATCCGGAAAATCTGACCTGTCTCGATCCCTGTTGTGGCAGCGGCCATATCCTGGTCTATATGTTTGATGTACTCATGCAAATCTATCAGAGCCGGGGCTATCGTGACCGTGATGCCGCCATCAGCATTGTCGAACATAATCTCTATGGTCTCGATATCGATGAACGGGCAGCCCAGCTGGCCTATTTTGCCGTCATGATGAAAGCCCGCCAGTATGACCGACGTTTCCTGAGCCGGGGCATCCAACCTCATATCTACGCCATCGAAGAAAGCAACGGCTTATCTACGTGGAAAGCTTTTTCCGGCAGTGATTTTGGCCAATTGGCACTAGACCAAACTTATATCGCACAGGCGGATGAATTGATTGACCTATTTCATGATGCCAAAGAATATGGCTCCATCCTCAAGGTAGAGCCGACAGATTATGACAATCTCCAGGATTATCTGGAAGAAATTCGGCAAAAGGGTTCGGAAAACATCCTCTTTGCCGCTTGGAGTGCAGAAATGGCCGACAAAATGCCAAAACTCATCCGTCAAGCCAAGCTGTTATCCAAGAAATATGATGCCGTCGTGACTAATCCGCCCTATATGGGCAGTAGCGGTATGGATGCCAAGTTGTCGAAGTATGTCAAGGACAACTATCCCGACAGCAAGAGCGACCTCTTTGCCGTCTTCATTGAACAATGTGGGGCTATGATTAAGCCAAATGGTTATCAGGCCATGATTACCCAGCACGCATGGATGTTCCTCTCAAGTTATGAAAAGCTGAGGGAAAAGATATTGCAAAAGATGATCGTTAATATGGCTCATCTTGGCCCGCGTGCTTTTGAAGAAATCGGCGGTGAGGTCGTACAAACTACCAGCTTTGTTCTACGAAACGAATTTTCAAACGGATACCAAGGGGAATATTGCCGGCTTATCGAGCCAACGACACAACAGGGCAAAGAAGCAATGTTTTTATCGGCGCAAAATAGGTATGTAAGCCAGCAAGAAAATTTTGCTAAGATTCCGGGAAGTCCTGTGGCGTATTGGGCAAGTAAGTTGTTAATAGATGATTTTAAAATTGGAAAATCTCTCGGAGAATTATCAAAGCCAAGACAAGGAATGGCCACAACTAACAATAATCGCTTTCTTAGGCAGTGGTTTGAAGTAAACATTGAAAGGATTGGATTTGGATTAGAATCTGAAAACGATACTTTAGATGGCTATAAATGGTTTCCTTATAATAAAGGAGGCGAATTTAGAAAATGGTATGGTAATAATGACTATATTGTCAAATTTTCAAATAAAGGTGCAGAAGTATGTAACTATATTGATAGTCATTCGAAAGTTAACCATACGGGAAGAATTATAAATCGAGATAAATATTTTAAACCATCCGTGAGTTGGTCTAAAGTTTCAAGCGGGAAAATAGCGTTTAGATATAAAAATAAAGGATTTATTTTTGATGTTGCGGGAACTAGTATATTTGCTCCAAGTGATAAACTGAAACAGCTTATTGGATTATTAAATAGTAATACTTGTACTGAGATTTTAAAATGTTTATCTCCTACTCTGAACTTTGAAGTTGGCCACATTTCTAATATTCCTATATTGCTGTTTGACAAATCGCAATTAATCTCTTTAGTTGAAAAAAATATTAGCATCTCGAAAGACGATTGGGATTCTTTTGAAACTTCCTGGGATTTTACAAATCATCCATTGTTGAAAGATAGAGTGGCAACTTTAGCCAATGCCTACGAAACATTTAAACAAGACTGTGCTGACCGCTTCCAGCAGTTGAAACAGAACGAACAAGAACTGAACCGCATTTTCATCGACATCTATGGTCTACAGGGCGAATTGAACCCAGAAGTTGCTGATTACGATCTTACAGTCCATCGAATTTTTGATTTTAAGGACGATATTCCGCAGAGCATGTACAAAAATGAAACAGATGAGGAAGGGAAAAACAAAAGTAAAGTGAGCTCGTATGTCCTGACCAAGGAAGACGTCATGAAGTCCCTCTTGTCCTATGCCGTAGGCTGCCTCTTCGGCCGCTACTCCCTGGACACGCCGGGCCTGGCCTATGCTGGTGGTGAATGGGATGCTGGCAAATACCGGACCTTTATTCCTGACGATGACAATGTTGTGCCCATTACTGACGAAGAATACTTTGACGACGACTTGTCGTCCTTCATCTGCGCCTGGCTGAAGAAGGCCTTTGGCCGGGAAAACTTCGAGGCTAACTTGGCATTCCTTACGGATGCCCTGGGGACGCGCGGCACGACACCTAAGGAAAAGCTCCGCAACTATTTCCTCAAGGATTTCTTCAAGGACCACTGCAAGACCTATCAGAAACGCCCGATTTACTGGCTCTTTGACAGCGGTAAGGAAAACGGCTTCAAGGCTCTCGTCTATCTCCATCGCTACGATGAAAACACCATAGGGCGCGTACGGGCCGATTATCTCCACCGCATGGAACGGATTTACAGCAATGAAGTCAAGCGTATGCAGGATGTTATCGCTCACAGCCATTCGGCCCATGAAGTATCGGTAGCGGAAAAGCGGCTGGAAAAGATGAAGAAGCAGATCAAAGAATGTCAGGACTATGATGCTAAGCTGGGCCACCTGGCCCTGGACCAGATTCACCTCGACCTGGACGATGGCGTGAAAATCAACTATCGCAAAGTCCAGACCGGCCGGGACGGTAAATTTTACGAAGTATTGGTCGACTCCAAAGCTATCATGGCCAAAGACGCCCTCTGGCACGAATACCTCACGGAATGGCCTCATGAACAATAGCGCTATCTTTTGAATATCTTGCGAACTTCGAAATTTATACGCGAGAGAACGCAAAAAAAAACGGATAACTAAGCGGTTCAAAAGGTATTGGCTATCTTTTGATTATCTTTTGAATATCTTTCGAAATTCGAAAATTATACGCAAGAAACTGCGAAAAAAGCTGATAACCAAGCGGCTTAAAAGCATTGCACTATCTTTTGATTATCTTTTAATTATCTTTTGAGGAACGAGTGAACTATGGCAGAATTAAATCTCAAGCAAATAGAAGACAGACTTAATGAAGAGTTTCGTACGAGTGGAGACGAAAACCGGAAACTGGTCTTTTGGTATGATGATCGGGCTGAATTTGCCGAAGATGTAGATTCATTGCAACTGGATAACGCAAAAATCCTGCATCTTATGCCGGATAATCAGTTTGCTACCAAACTCTTCCTCGAACGCGAAGACCGAACCACGAATTACCTTATTTATGCCCCATTCTCCAAGCCCGACGTCCACGAGAACCATTTGGAAGATATACTGCTCTACTCGCGGCGATTTTACGCAGACCGGGCTTCTTTGCTCGCTGTCGACCTCGGCATCGGTGAAGAATGGAAGCCGGTCCTGGAGGCGCATATTCGCTTTTTTGCTAACAAGGAGCGGACGAAGAAGTTTTATGATCTGGGTATCAGCCAGTACGATGGAACGACGATTCGCTTGGGTATGATATGTGCTCTGGCAGGCGCCCGGACGTGTTCACTCGAAGAAGCACTGCGCATCGTCCTTGATGAAGAAAGCCAGGAAAACCATCGGATTTTTGACGAATTAGCCCGGTATGATTTGATGGATTCTTTTTGGGATTTGTGCGCCCGCCATTTTGGCCTGGCCTGGGAAAATCCAAGCATAGCCAAGCTGGTACTGGCTCTGTTTGTGACCTGTGCCGCTCATGAAATCATGGAACCCATACCCAATAGTTGGGAACCTTTCAAAATGCGCAAGACCGGCAATGCCATTGCTTTCTTGGACAGCATAATGAACAGCGTCGTTTATCAGGCTGTTTTTGATAGGCTATCGCTCTTTGCCAGCCAGCAGCTCCATGTCGCAGATTCACTGAAAACGTACCCTCTGGAAAGCTTAATTGCCTGCGGCTGCTTTGCTGATGTCGACACGCTGCTGATTCAGTGGATTGCCGGTCGGCTGGAAGCTGAAGACGTGGATGCGCATTTGGGTGATTATCGTATTCCGGCACTCTGTGAATTTCGCAAAAAGACACATTTCGGCCAACAGCGGGAACATATATATGACATGTTTATCTGTGCCATCAGATTGGAATTGTTGACAAGACAGTCATATCCTGATGGTTTCCAGAATATCATCAAAGACTATAAAAATCATTTGTACCAGGTTGATACAGATTATCGCCATTTTTATTATCACTTAGATAAACTTGCTGATGCCAGTGCTTATGAACCGTTGCGTATATTGATTGAAAATATATACACTAATGAATACTTGGGCAAATTATTGCCGGAATGGAATGCGGGAATCATGGAAGATAAGGCTTTGTCGGTGATTCCCCTGCAACGTGATTTCTATGACCATTATGTAGCTAACAGTAAAGACCGGGTCGTAGTCATTATTTCCGATGCGATGCGTTATGAAACAGGGCGGGAACTCTTTGACCGCCTGGGCGATAATCCCCGCAGTGAAGTGAAAATTGAGGCTATGCTCAGCACCTTACCATCATATACCCGGCTAGGCATGTCGGCTCTCCTGCCCCATCGGAAGCTGGAATTGTCCCCGGAAGGGAAAGAACTCGTCGACGGGGCATACTGTATCGATATCCAGAGCCGGGAAAAAGCATTACAGGCTCGGCAGCCGCTGGCCCGCTGTGTATCCTTTGATGATTTGAAACACATGAAAACACGGGATATGCGGGATATTTTTACAGGCCAGCAAGTCATTTACGTATATCATGACCAGATTGATGTCCGCGGCGAACATGCCGAGGATGAAGTGTTCCAGGCCTGTGAAGAAGCCGTGAAAGAAATCCTGGATTTCATCGAGAAAGTCCATAACGGGGCTAATACACATCATTTCATCGTGACGGCAGACCATGGGTTCATTTACAAGCGCAATAAGGTGCAGGAATCGGATAAAATCGGCAACGTTCATCATCATGATATTGTGAAACGGCGTTACATCATCTCGCAGGAAGGAATTCAAGAAGATGGTGTACAGAACCTGAATCTCGGCTATCTGCTGGGGAACGAGGACAACCGCATGGTTTCTTTCCCCATTGGGACAAGTGTCTTCAAAACGCGGGGCAGCGGCGGTCAGAATTATGTACACGGTGGTTCTTCGCCGCAGGAAATGCTGGTCCCGGTCATTGATGTCCATATGGAACGAGGCAAAGCGGATGTGCGGACGGTAAAAATCCGCTTCATCAACACCATCAGTAAGATTACCAATCTCATTACGACGCTGGATTTCATCCAGTCGGAACCGGTCGGGGAGACTGTCAAAGAAGCCACGTATCTGATTGGTTTTGTAGATGCCGAAAGCCAGCCCATTTCTAATGAAATCACACATGTGGCTGACAGCCGGGAAGAAGACCCGGCCAAGCGGACATTCCGGATCCGCTTTACGTTCAAAAATCAGGAGTATGATGTCAGCCAGTCGTATTTCCTGGTCATCAAAGACGCGGAAACGGGCATAGACGTATTCCGCCATCCGTTCATTATGGATCTTCCCTTTGCTGGAGATTTTGGCTTTGATTTGTGATGAACGCAGAGAGGAAGGATTGATATGGAGACAGCAGGTGGAACCACCAACCGGGAAGAAATCCGCCAGAAATTGAAGACTCATTTCCCAGGGAAAATCGTCCGCAAGGATTTGACGAAAAAAATCAAAGAAGGGGCCAATGTCCCTGTGTACGTCTTGGAATTTCTATTAGGTCAGTATTGCAGCTCTGACGATGAAGAAATCGTCAAAGCGGGAGTGGAAAACGTAAAAAAGATTTTATCTGCCAATTTTGTGCGCCCCGATGAAGCGCAGAAAGTACTCTCGGTCCTGCGTCAGCACGGCAGCCACACCGTCATCGATATGATTACGGTCAGCTTGAATATCAAGCAGGATTATTATGAAGCCTCATTTTCCAATCTGAGCCTGACCGGAATCCCCATTGCTGATGAATACCCGGAAAAATACGACCGCCTTTTGTGCGGCGGTATATGGTGCATCGTACAGCTGAATTATGACGCAGAAGGAACGGAGAACCTGGATATCATTCTGCCCAGTGAAAATAGCCCTCAGTCAAATAACCGGAGACAGAAGAACATCTATCCTATTAGTATCCGCAATCTGACGCCCATCCAGATGCCTCATGTTGACATGGATGAATTAAAGCGCGGCCGTCAGGCTTTTACTAAAGAAGAATGGATAGATGTCATGCTGCGCTCGACCGGTATGGAGCCGGACTCTCTGTCATATCGTGAAAAGTGGCTGCTCCTTACACGTATGATTCCGCTTGTGGAAAATAATTTCAATCTCTGTGAGCTGGGACCGCGCAGTACAGGGAAATCACATATATACAAGGAAATTTCACCGAATAGTATCCTCGTTTCTGGCGGCCAGACGACGGTAGCCAACCTCTTTTACAACATGGCCAGCCATCAGATTGGACTGGTCGGCCTGTGGGACTGTGTGGCCTTTGATGAAGTAGCCGGCATCAAATTCAAGGACAAGGATGGTATCCAGATCATGAAAGACTATATGGCATCGGGATCCTTTGCCCGGGGTAAGGAAGAAAAAGCGGCTTCGGCATCGATGGTCTTTGTCGGCAATATCAACCAGTCTGTCGATGTCCTGCTGAAAACGTCGAGCCTGTTCGACCCGTTCCCGCCAGAAATGGGAACGGACACGGCTTTCCTCGACCGTATCCATTGCTACAACCCTGGTTGGGAAATCCCTAAATTCCGGCCTGAACATTTCACCGACGATTACGGATTCATTTCTGATTATCTGGCTGGATTCATGCGAGAACTGCGAAAAGAGCAGTATGGTGACGCCCTGGATGCCTATTTCCGGCTGGGGAAAAATCTGAACCAGCGCGATACTATTGCGGTCCGCAAGATTGTCGGCGGATACATCAAGTTGCTGTACCCGGATGGCCGTTTTAGCAAAGACGAAGTAGAAGAAATATTGCAAATGGCGCTGGAGATGCGCCGCCGCGTCAAAGAACAGCTCAAAAAGCTAGGCGGCATGGAATTCTACGACGTGAATTTTTCCTACATCGACAACGAAACCTTTGAAGAACACTATGTCTCCGTGCCGGAACAAGGCGGCGGCAAACTCATTCCTGAAGGCCTCTGCAATCCCGGGCAGGTCTATACCGTTTCCCATGGGAAAAACAACATGATCGGCGTATTCCGCCTGGAAAGCCAGATGCTGCCGGGCAGCGGGAAATTTGAACGCACCGGCATCGGCAGCGACAGAGAATGCAAAGAAGCCGTCAACACTGCCTATAACTATCTAAAAGCCAATGGCAGGCGTATCAGCGGCAGCATTTCGACGACCGCCAAAGACTATATCATCAACTACCAGGACCTTCAAGGCATCGGTATGACCCATCGCTTAGCGCTCCCGACGCTCATCGCTATTTGCTCTATCGCCCTGAACAAACCCGTCCAAAGCTCCCTCGTCGCCCTTGGTGAAATCAGTATCAGCGGTACACTTATGAAAGTCGACGAACTGGCCAACACCTTGCAAGTATGCCTCGACTCGGGCGCAAAAAAAGTCCTGCTTCCCATTACATCTGCCGCCGATTTGGGAACGGTACCACCTGAATTAATCGGAAGTTTTCAACTGATATTTTATAGTAATCCTGAAGATGCTGTCTTTAAAGCCTTGGGAGTAGAATGATGCTATACTTCAGGTGGATTTAACAGGATTTACATGATGTATATCGAAACTATACTATATAGTAGAAGCGTGCTGTATATATTTTCAGGATGGGAGGAATCGAAATGAACGTTAAGAAAAGATTTTTCAGTTTTTTTATGGGGATAATTCTTTTGGCATGCACTAGTATAAATATCAGCCAAGCTGCTAATTTCCGCCCCGAATCGCCACAATCTGTCGCGAAAATTTTAAAGGCAATTGATGGTAATTGGTACGATCATAATGGCAATCTGGTATTACAGATACAAGACGGGTATATTAATGGCTGCAAAATATTGACGGTATATGATCTCGCCGGAGCTTCAGGTAATGGCGGTGCTAATTTCCGTATTTTGGAAAGTACAGGGGAACGTTTAATGCATTTTTCGTGGTATGTACGGCATGATAACATGGACCGTCTGAAAGTTAATGATTCGCAGATGCTGCACCGGGTTGCCAAAATTCCCTTTAGTGAATCCGTTGCCGGCATCCATCTGGGAATGACGCCTGATGAAGTCAAAGCCGTATTAGGAACCCCTTCACAAACAGGAGATTTGCAGCCTTACTGGAGAATGCCTGGTTGGTATTATGCCGATAAAAAAATCGTAGTAACCTTTGACGGTGATTGTGTCGACAGAATTATCCTATTACGTGGCAGCAACACAGTACTAAATAACTCGGGTTTAAATTGCTCTAATACTCCGTCTGAATTTGTACAAGCATATCATATGAATCGCATTCCTAAAGTTGATTTCAACAGCGAAAATGAAAGCGATGGCTGTTATAATATTGGGAATGGAGAATACCTGGCCTTTGGAAATCGTATGTCCTATATTATGCTGACGTATTATTCGTATTAATATAATTGATAAGGGAATATTTTTTATAGAGGATGCTGAATGTAGGGGGGTGAAAGTCATGGATAAAGGGGAACATGAAGAGAAATGTATTGCTGAAATTGACCAACTGTATGAAAGTGTAATGCGTTTTAATACACAACGAGACTTTCTGGAATATATGGGAGAGTTGCGAAAATTTCCCTATTTAGCACCTTATAATGCGATGATGGTTAAAGTGCAAAAACCAGGTAGTGCTTTTGTAGCGACTCTGGATACGTGGCAAAAAGTATATCATCGTCGGCCTAAACCGGGAGCCCGTCCTTTAGTTATCCTGCGTCGTTTTGGACCTATTTCTTTTGTCTATGAATTAGACGATACAGAAGGAAAGAAGATGCCGCAAGAAGTCATTTCTAAGTACATTCTTCATCCATTTCATTCCGATACACTCATTGATGAGGCAAAGCTTCAAACGCTTATTAGCTCCCTGCTTAAGGAGGGAATTCGTTATCGGGAAGAAAACTATGGCACATATTACGGCGGCCAGATACAATGGAACGCCACCAATGTTGCCAGACTCTCGCATACCTCGAAAAGTAATGTCGATATCATCAGCCACTATTGTATTACCGTTAATAAAAATCAGTCACCAGCAGAAAAATTTGCGACTATTATCCATGAACTTGGACATTACTTTTGTGGGCATTTGAATCGTGAAAAAATCGAATATATTCCCATTCGGACTAATCTTTCCAAAGAAACAAAGGAATTTGAAGCAGAAACAGTTTGCTGGGTAGTTTGTGAAAGACTTAATCTCTCCCATCAGTCCGTGCCTTTTTTGCATGGTTATCTGAACCCAGATGGGAAGGTGCCGGATATCAGTCTTGATGCGATTTTAAGGGCTGTCGGTCGGATTGAAAGTATGATCAAAGGCATCAATGAGCCTAGAAAAAATCTAAAAGTAACCCTGTCCAAAGAGGCTGATTCGGCGTTAGAACGAACTTTTCCTGGCTTCAAACAAGCTATTCCGGTCCATTTTACGGATTCTAAGAGCTATGACTATGTCTTGCGAATTCCTAGGGAAAGAGGAAAAGCGGACTTTTTAATTGTTAAATATATTTCTAAAGAACGCCAATGGACCTGTTTATATCGTTTTCAAATGGATTCAGCATGGCTGAACGTCATAGAAGGGAATTTTACGCATCATCGGCACCGAGAATTGCTTATCTATATCCATAATGGCAGCGGTCATGTTTTATCGTACCGGGTATTGGCATATGTACATAATCAGGTGCATCCCATCCTCGCAGGAGACTCGATTCCGCAAGGAGACATTCGGGTTGAAGGTAATCAGCTTATCGTAAGCTCAGGCCATCTAGACAGTATTTATACATGGTCGAAGGAAAAAGGCTTTTTACGCTTTGATTGTGAACAAGAATTGGTTCCTGAAATGGATGCCAATACAATACGTCTCCAATACGCGATTTCTGACGATGAAAAAATAGAGCTTTATATGAATGGAGAAGGATATCCTTCAATGAAACCTATTGAGTTGCAGATTGGACAAAAATTACAGTTGCAGCGCATTCACCGTGGTCCTTATGAACGTATTCTTGGCGGGGGACAATGCTTGCAGTCTATTTCCCGTCATGAATATGTAGCACAAGCCGTAGGTGATGCAAGTTTTCAGATTATACCAAAGGGCTATGACTGGGAACATGCTGTTAAGTTTCATGTCAAAGTTCTTCCTCAGAATCCGGTGAAAGAGTTACGTTTTGAGGATATGCAAAAAGAGCTTTCTATCCGGAAAAAGAAGTCCATAAAAGAGCAAATAAAAAAGTTTTTAAGAAATCACAACATTATCCATGTATAGTAAGTATATATTGTGCATTTTGGAATTTCAGGAAGAAATATTACGTTTAAATTTTATGATGTTAGGAGATTGCTTAATCGTTAAAATAGGTATTTATAATTTTTTTTGATGATTGATATTAGCCGATGAAGGTTAGCTTTTGTATAGCAGTTGCTACCGGAAGTATTTTGCTCATTGGACACATAAGGCTGTTTGTACTATTTAAATGATACATATAAGGCTGATTGAACTGATTTTCCGGGAATTTGGAAATGGCATGCAAGAGGTCAGGAGTTCGATCCTCCTTATCTCCACCATAAAGAATACGATAACCACGCGGTTTATGAGCCGCGTGGTTATTTTTTTACGGCCTGCCACCTGCGAACAGCGGCCTGCGTTCATTTTCATCGCCTCTATGCGATATCGTAGGGGACGTCCTGTTAAGGCGTCCCGCGTGAATCCTGTAGGCAGCCGGAATTTATGACAGATGATACGCGGTCGCAATCAAATAATGAATTTGACGCGGCAAAGCCGCATCTGAGTCCGATTAGATATGATGATTCATCAAGGGAAGTCAATAGTTTGGAGTAGGCAGCTTTACCAATAAGCAGAGCGCGTTTTCCTTCAGATTTATGACAATGGATTCCCTTAATCCATTGACCATTCCCTTATTTTTATATAGAATTTAAGGGAATAGATGGGAGGTAAGGGAATGAGAGCATTCAATTATTCAAAAATCCGAGATAACAAATGGGATTCTGAGTTGTTGGGATTGATTGCAGCTATTTATAAGGAAATGGGGAAACAAGAACTCTATTTGAAACAGCGGCCGGAAGAGTTAGAAAAACTGGTTGAGATTGCTAAAATCCAGAGTACAGAAGCATCGAATGCTATTGAAGGCATTGTTACTACGAATACGCGTATCCGGCAGCTTGTTGAAGAAAAAACGACGCCTAGAAACCGCGACGAACAAGAAATTGCGGGCTATCGGGATGTGTTGGAAATCATCCACGAAAACTTTGATGCAATCCCGATTACACGGAATTATATTCTTCAACTTCATAAAATTCTCTATAGCCATATGAATAATCCGGCAGCAGGCAAGACGAAGACGGTGCAGAATTATGTTAGTGCTACTTATCCTGATGGGCATACGGAAACACTCTTTACACCACTTGCCCCGTATGAGACACCAGAGGCCCTGGATCGGCTGTGTGAAGCATATAATCGAGTTATCGGGAATTTTGAATTGGAACCGTTGTTGGCTGTTCCTATTTTTATTCATGATTTTCTTTGTATTCATCCATTTAATGACGGAAACGGACGAATGAGCCGGTTGCTGACTACACTGCTTCTGTACCAAAATGGCTTCTATGTAGGAAAGTACGTTTCTCTGGAAGCGAAAATTGCTAAAAATAAGGACTTGTATTATGAAGCCTTGGCCGCTTCACAAGACGGCTGGTATGAAGGCAAAGAGAATCCGGTACCGTTTATCAAATATCTCCTCGGGACTATTTTGGCGGTGTATAAGGATTTTGAAGATCGCTTTGCCTTGGTGGAAACAAAACGACCTGCCTTAGACACGGTACGACTGGCTGTGCAGAACAAAATTGGCCGTTTTACCAAGCAGGATATCCGGGAGCTTTGTCCATCACTTAGTGTCAGTTCAATAGAAGGGGCTTTGAGAAAATTGGTGGCTTCAGGTGAACTGAAACGAGAAGGACGGGGGAAAAGTATTCGTTATTATCGTTTAAAATAATAAATCTACCTGTGAATGAGGTGAACCATGTGCCGTTTTTACACGTCTTAAAACCAATGGTTATACAAATTGCTTTTATTACAGTAATTGCATATATATTATTTGATTTAATTACAAAAAAATTTAAAAGAATATATTTAAAAATACTGCCTTATAGTATATTTTATCTTAGTGGATGTCTTTTGGTTTTCTTTTCTTTGTTAGGATGTATCTATGTGATGATATATAGAAATTTCAATGGTCAGTGGTTTTATCTTGGAATTATGACTGGATTGTTTTGTACAATTATAGGAAATGTCTTGTTATACAAGGAACTAGGATATAAAGAAAAATTTCAAGAGAAAAAGAAAGGATTACCCTCACTCTTTGGATATTTATTATTTATGTTGGCTTATTTGGTGTTAAGGTTTTTTTATGGAAAATAATTGGATGTAGCCTCGGCCTTGACGAAGATTAACTGATAACGGTATAATAAACGTGAAAGAGGTCCTGCCGATAGACGGTTGGTCCCAAAATAATGACTACAAAAGTAGCCGCTTACGAGTGGGATCGAGGGCGGCTATTTTTGTGTTCTATTTGAAGCGCATCCGATGGCATACCCAAGCGCAAAAGCACCTAAGCAGAGGCCGAGAATACCAATAAAAGTATCTACAGTCAGAAGCATACAAATCCCCTCCTTTCCCATGGATTGGAGGGTTCACACAAAATCCCTCCTTAGGAAGCAAGGGACCAACCGCCTACCGTTTTAGGCAGAACCTCGAAGCTAGTATATCATAGGCATACCTTATCGTCTACCTTTGAGTGACTAGTACTAACAGAATAAGAACCACAAAAATAGTCGCTTACGATGGGAGTCCTGGGCGGCTATTTTTGTTTTTTATCGTCTGTATGCGATGCCGTAGGGGCCGCCCAGAGCTATTCTGGCCCGTCAGATGCAGGAGACGATTTCCTGGATAGATGACAGCGGCGGGCGGCCCGCTACGCGTTGAGGGCTTCCCGAAGCGTCGTTGTTAGAGTTTGAGTTCGTCGCCGCGTAGCCGCATCGTAGGGGCGCCACGTGGGGCGCCCGCTACACGCAGAGGTTTTCCCGAAGCGTCGTTGTTAGTTTGAGTTTATAGCGGCGAAGCCGCATCTGAATCTGAGAAAAGACCGTAGCTCGTAGTTTGTGGATCGTAGCTCGTAAAAGCCAGCCATCATACTCGTCTAGGCTGTGGCGAAATCTCACAGCGGGCCGCCCTCTGGCCGGCCCCTACGCACAAGGCCGCAGGCCGTGTACTTTTTTTGCGGCCTGCCACCTGTAAACAGCGGCCTGCGTTCATTTTCATCGCCTCTATGCGATACCGTAGGGGACGCCCAGAGTCTTTTTGGTCCGCCAGGTACCGACTATCGGGAGGTGCAGGGCGGCTGCCAGAACGGACAGCAGTGGCGGGCGTACCGCTGTGAATCCTGTACATAGCTGGAATTTATGACAAATGGGATGAATTTGACGCGGCAAAGCCGCATTGTAGGGGCGACCCGTAGGCCGTGTATTTTTTTGCGGGCTGCCACCTGCGGCCTACGACCGGCGTCTTATTATCATCGCCGTCTTGACGATGTTTGAGGATTGACGGTATAATAGATATGTGAAAATAGGCAGCCGCCCAAGATGGGGATCCGGGGCGGCTCTTTTTTTGTTTTGTCGTCAGTATGCCAGGGAGGGCAGGTATCATATAGATGGGTAGTATTAAAGTACAGAAATTGAGTAAGTCTTTTGGGGTACATACGGTATTCCATGATGTCAGTTTTGAAATCCGCCGGGGTGAACGGATCGGCCTCATCGGGGCTAATGGGGCCGGGAAGTCGACGCTGCTCAAGTGCCTCATGGGCGAAGAGGAGTATGATAACGGGGCGTTTGTCGTTTCCGAAGGCGAATCTATCGGCTATTTGCAGCAGGATATCACTTACGCCGACGACGTGACGTTGCGCCAGACGATTACCGAGGCCTGGCAGGATGTCATGAAGCTGGAAAAGGATTTGAAGGCTGTTGAAAAGGACATGCAGGCCCATCCCGACGATGAAGGCTTGATGAACCGCTATGCCCGCATGCAGGAACGATTTGAGTGGCTCGGCGGCTATGAATACGAGTCGATGTCGCGGAAAATCGTCCAGGGCCTGGGCTTTTCGGAAGCCGATATGGACCGGCCGGTCCAGAGCTTTTCCGGCGGCCAGAAGACGCGCATCAACCTGGCCAAGGCTCTCGTCCGCCGGCCGGACTATTTGTTCCTCGACGAACCGACGAACCATCTCGACGTGGACATGCTGGAATGGCTGGAAAGTTATCTCTTGTCTTATGGCGGCGGCATCCTCATCGTATCCCATGACCGCTATTTCCTCGACCGCGTGGCGACGGGCATCCTCGAACTGTCCCACGGCAAGGTGACTAAGTACAAGGGCAATTATTCGCGCTACGTCGAGCAGCATGCCCAGCAGCAGAAAGCCTTGGAAAAAGCCTATAAGAAGCAGCAGGAGCACATCCACGAAACGGAAGAATATATCCGCAAGTACAAGGCCGGCATCAAGGCCAAGCAGGCCCGCGGCCGCCAGTCCCAGCTGGACCGGCTGGAACGCATCGAATGGCAGCCGGAAGATGAATCGCTGCATTTCAATTTCAAGCCTGTCGAAGAGTGCGGCCAGAAAGTCCTGGTCCTGGACAAGGTCAGCGGCGGTTTTGCCGACCGCCAGTTGTTCGACCATCTGTCGCTCCTCCTGCGCCGCGGCGAAGCGGCGTCCCTCATCGGCCCCAACGGGACGGGGAAGACGACGCTCATCCGCATGATCATGGGCGAAAAGGAACCGACAGACGGCCATATCACCTTGGGCAGCCGCGTCCATATCGGCTATTTTGCCCAGGAACACACGGACCTGCACGGAGCCTGGACGGTCCTCGATGAAATCATGAACGATTTCAGTTACGGCGAAGAAGAAGCCCGGTCCGTCCTGGGGCGCTTCATGTTCCGCGGCGACGATGTCTTCAAGGTCATCGACAGCCTCAGCGGCGGTGAACAGGCACGGCTGGCCCTGTTGAAGCTTTTCCTGCAGGGGCCGAATTTCCTCATCCTCGACGAACCGACGAACCATCTCGACATCCCGACGCGGGAAGTCCTGGAACAGGCCTTGCTGGAATTCGGCGGGACCTATCTGGTCGTATCCCATGACCGTTATTTCCTCGACAAGATTACCCAGCGGACGCTGGTCCTGGAAAATAAGCAGCTCACGGAATACGTCGGCAATTACAGTTATTACCGGGAAAAGGTCCGCGAAGCCCAGGAAGCGGCAGAAAAGGCGGCAGCCGAAGGGCAAGGTTCTTCGCCGGCTCATGAAAAAGAAACCGCTCCGGCAGCCAAGAAGGCGGAACCGCCAGCCGCTCAGGCCGTGAAGGCACCGGCCAAGGCTCCGGCGTATGGTCAGGCAGCCAAGCTGGAGAAAATCGAGATGAAGATTGCCGAACTGGAAGCGACCATCAAGATGTACGAAGTGCAGATGAACATGCCTCAGAATCAGACCGATGCCGACGCCATGATGGAATTGACACGAGAATATGAAGCGGCCCAGGCTCAGCTCGATGAAGCCTATGAAAAATGGGAAGCCCTGTCGGAATCGTGACGCTGTCCGTGCATGATAGATATGAAAAATAAATATAAACTTTAGGAGCGGAATAGCGTAAAACGTAAAACTTTACGAATTTATCCCAATGTATGGTTTTAAAAAGCCCGTTTTCTTGATGAAATTTTTAAAAATATCAAGGAAACGGGCTTTACAAGTTTCCTGGACGTGGTATACTATGCTCAACTCCCACGAAGAGGGAGCCTTGATTATATCTATAAAGAATACGGAAAGATTCCGATAGAAGGGAAGCGTTTATATATGGCAACACAGTTCAACCCGGTTACGCCAGAATTATTAGCAGAATTACGTCAGGTCGTCGGTGATAAATACGTCAAGACCGACGAAGATTACTTGGAAAAATACCAGACTGACGAAGAAGGGAACTCCCATTATTTCCATAAACCGGAAGTCGTCGTCTTCCCTGGTTCTACAGAAGAAGTGGCAGCTATCGTTAAATTGGCCAATAAATGCCTTGTACCGATTACGCCGCGCTCGGCTGGTTCCGGCGTCGCCTGTGGTGCCATCCCGGTCTATCACGGCATCGTCGTCGAATTGGAACGGATGAACCAGATCCTTAAATTCGATGCCGACAACATGTATGCCGTCTGCCAGACGGGCGTCATCACTGGGGATTTACAGCGGGAAGCTGCCAAACACGGCCTCTTGTATGCCGGTGACCCGTCCAGTGCCGACAGCAGCATGATCGGCGGCAACGTCGCCAACAACGCCGGCGGCAACAAGGCCATCAAATACGGCACGACGCGCCATCAGATTTACAGCCTGAAAGTCGTCACGCCGACTGGGGATATCCTCGACGCCGGTGCCCGCCTCAAGAAGAGTTCTACCGGCCTCTGCCTGGAACAGCTCTTTGCCGGTTCTGAAGGGACTTTGGGCATCATCACGGAAGTCACAGTCAAACTCCGTCCTATGCCGCCGTATGCTTTCAATATGGTCTGCGTCTTCAAGACCGATGAAGAAGCCTTTGCCCTGCCGAATAAGATCCTCAAAGCCGGCATCGACCCGACGAGTATCGAATTCATGGACAATGAAGCCCTGCGCATGACCTGCAAGTTCCTCGATATGAAGATGCCTCATGTCGACGAAGGCTGTGATTACGTCATCGTCACCGTCGAATCGTTCAGCGAAGACGACTCAGACCGCAAGATGGAACAGCTCTGCGATTTGGCCGAAGCCAACGGCTCTATCGACGAATTTGAAGCCGATAAACGTATCTGGAAGCTGCGCAAACAGTTCGCCGAAGCCGCCCGCGACGTCGATAAGATGTTCCAGACGGAAGACTTCGTCGTACCGCTCGACCGCATCCCGGACATCACCAAACAGATCCCGGAACTGCGCGAAAAATACGACCTCTACTGCGTCACGGTCGCCCATATCGGTGATGGCAACATCCATGTCCTGCCTTTGAACGCCAAGGGTTTGTCGCCGGAAGAATGGTTTGAAAAGATCAAGGCTTTCCACCGCGACCTCTTCCCGCGCGTCTATGCTTTAGGCGGCAAGATGTCCGGTGAACACGGCATCGGTTATAAGAAATTGGAAGAATTCGCACTTTGCACACCGCAAGCCGAACTTAACGTCATTAAAGCCATCAAGAAAGCATTAGATCCAAATAACATCATGAATCCCGGAAAATTAGTAGATATTGACTAATTATTTCATAGAGGGGAAGGCAAATTGCAAAGACGGCAACGATTATATTCATAATAATCGTTGCCGTCTTTTTATATATTTACTATAATAGAATAAAGGAAATTACTAATGTACTTATTATAATCCAGCAGTTTACAACTTTTTGAACAAATAAATATCGCGTAACCACACCTTTGAAGTATAATGAATCTGCTAAAACACATCATCTCAAAGGAGTTACGCGATGAATTCATTATACCTCGAAAATTCGATTATTGGTAGTCTGTTTCGTTTCTTTTCTCCATATTTTTCTGCGGCGACACGGCCCACGCAATTCCTGCTAACCTGGCTGGTTATCGCTCAGTTAGCCCTGCAGGCCTTCCCGTCCCTTCGCTTTCTTCACCGGAATTTCTTGTCCCAAGTAACGCATCGCTGCTTGAACAGTTATTACCGGGCGCTTCGGAATGAAACGGTGACGGGCCGGTCTCTCCGCCTGCAAACGGCACAATTGGCTTGCAGCTTGATTCCAGCAGCTTTACAGAATGAGCCAGTCTTCCTCAGTGTCGATGATACGACGGTGCCGAAATTCGGCAAGAAGTTCGATGCCGTTTCTGTGTTGCATGACCACGCCTGCCATACAGGCAAGCCCTATGTGAACGGTCATTGCTTCGTCAGTCTGACGCTGAGCGTCCCTGTCCTGAGCCAGCATGCAGGTGAAGCTCCGCTCATCCGCTATTTAGCGGTTCCCGTAGGATACCGGATGTGGCCGAAAGAAAAGACCAAACTTGAGTTAGCTGGTGATCTCATCGAGGAGGTGATGCCCTTGCTGAAAGACCGGCAGG
>OGYQ01000192.1_pt1 | contig 81016 bp, 89 predicted proteins | sample 1576641 | NCBI WGS metagenome assembly OGYQ01 (sample SAMEA3541476, study PRJEB24748) | human gut metagenome | biome: human gut; feature: human-associated habitat; material: faeces | place: China | collected 2012 | reverse complement strand
GTTGCCGCATTCCATTCCATCAGTCAGCGGTACGCAGTTCTCCTTGATCCATACAGCATGCCCGATTTGGATAGCGGATTTCTCTGCCAGGCTGGTCAGATGAATGGCATCTGTAGGGCATACTTCCGCACATTTGGCACACTCCGGACGGCAATAACCACGCTCGTAGGACATTTCCGGCTGCATGAGAGTTGCGAGATTACCGGATGGACGTAATACCTGAGTAGGACAAACAGAGACACATAGCTGACAGGCAGTACAATGTTGGGCAAAGTTGCGTGCATTTAATGATCCGGGAGGATAAATCGGATTCTCCCGGTTGGGAATCTTCTTGTCTTCAATGGCTGCCAATCCTCCGTCTACCTTTTTCTCCTGTGCTTTCAGTATGGTAGAAGTAGCGAAAATAGTCGATGCCGAAAGAAAACTACGACGGGCATTGTCAATCTGTTCCGAGGTCACGGATTTTATTTTAACCGTTTCCGTATTACCCCCTTCTTTCTTTTGAATACGTCTGGTATATTTAATAGCTCCTTGCTTACATTTTCCCAGGCAATCCATACAAGCGACACAACGGCTATAATCAATTTCATGGGCTTTGGCATTAATACAGGATGCTTTACAATTACGTGCGCACAATCCGCAGCTATTACATTTGGAAGTATCGATCACAGGCTTGAAGATGGAGTATCGTGATATGAATCCCAATACGGTGCCAACAGGACAAATGGTATTGCAATAAGTACGTCCGTTACGCCATGCCAAAACAAAAAGCACAATAAGGGTAATCACAGCAATGATCAGTGTTGAAAGACTTTTCATCCAGACATCCACTTCATAGAAAGCATAGCTTTCTGCCCGTTCGGCAAAATATGCCAAGAGATTATTTCCCCATTGCCATACCGGAGCCAGCAGACTGGAAACCATCCGGCCGTATGCACTGTAAGGTGCCAGTAGAACGACAAAAGCATTCAGTCCGGCAACCAAGGCAAGGATGAATACAGCCAATACACCATATCTCAGCCATTTTAAAGCCGGAGAATAACGGAAGCGGTTCTTTTTCTGTTTGCCGGAGAACCATGAAACAGCATCCTGAAATACTCCTAACGGGCAAATGACCGAACAATAAATACGCCCGAATAGTAATGTGAGCACAATAAGGAATAGCACGACACCTATGTTCAAGGCTAATACTGCCGGCAGAAACTGAATTTTCGCCAGCCATCCGAACCATGTGTGCAATGTCCCTGTGAAATCAAGGAACAGCAGGGTAATAAGTGTGAAACACACGATTGCGGCTGTAAGTCTGATAGTACGCAACATAAATTTATTAGATTTTCAATTTATAGTAGTTATATCTTAATTATTTTCAATTCCATCAGAATCGAATCTTATGCTTTTTAACCGATGCAAATTTAAGCAGAGTGATTGATTTTTGCAGTATATAAATTACAGAAAGTTATACCAATATTACTGATTAGGATTTTTTTTAATTCTGGATTGTTATATCATAATTACCGAAAGTCATTGTACATAAGAGTTTCTGTCATTCAGAACATTTCCCTTGGTAACGGGAGGTCTGAATGACAGAGCATAATGATTACTTTAAGACATTTAGGATTTTAGTTTGTCTAGAAATAAATCTTATAACTTATATTGGGAATTAACCCTGTTCCTTCTTTTTCTTCAATTTCAAAGGTCTTTTCATTGTATTGGTAAAAGTGCATTCCGGTGCGCATACCTACATTCAGAATCTTCAATGAGAACTCATGAGATACTCTTTTCTTATTTATCCAGAAACTGACAGAAACATCACCGTTTATGGAAGGATTGAATCTTTTGCTGTATGCTTTCGTTTCATCAAAAAAGATGTCATGCTCTGTCTGACTTCTTTCTTCGTTTACGGGGGTGTAGCGTTCCCCTCCCTGAAAGAATAAACGTCCGTTGAGACTCAGTACGTTTTGTTTAAGTTTGCCGACCATCCATTCTTTTCCGGCAAGTAAGTTCAGCAGATAGTTCTTATCCAGTCTTGTATTACGCCAAACGTTATCTCCTCCCCTATATTTCGATTTAAACAAAGAACCTGTAATCATATAGTAGAAGCCATTTTTCATATATTGTTCCAGCGTGATGTCTATTCCATAATTTCTGCCTTGACCGGTGTTGGTCAAGATTCTGTCCAAATAAAATTCCTCATGGTTAATGACCGAGAAGGAGGAGTTCTTTTCAACCGGTATACGAAATAAATATTGGAAATAAGGCTCTATCTTTAAATGCAGGTTTTGATTGATATTCCAGTCGTATGTCATCCCGACATGATGTGCCCGGGAAAAATCCAGATATCGATTTGACTGGTTCTTGCCGTTGACGACCTTTTCTACAAAATAATAATCCAGCTTTTCCCTGCGACTATGTAATCCATAGGCCAACGCCAAAGAATGTTTCGGATTTATTTTCCATTTTAGGGCAACCCGCGGTTCGATGGATAAGTTATTGTTCAAAGTAAAATATTGGGCTGTTACTCCTAAGCTAGTGTCCCAGTTATTATTCAGATTGATAACCGAACTGCTATAGGCCGAAAAGACTGTGCTTTCACCATCACCTTTTGAAATCTGTTCCATAGGTCTGTTTAATCCGAAATAACGGCTGACCTGATAATCAAGATCATAGTGAAGGTTTGTAATCGTAACCCCCGTTCTGTTAGTATGTCTCGGACTGAACTTCGTATTCAGATAAGAATTAAAAACGAAGTCCCACCTGCTGTTCCGGATATCTCCTACTCTGATTAGTTTGTCATCTGCTTGTTGATCTACCACTGTATGATCTTTGGAATAAGTAGCAGACAGGGAAGAGCGGATATACGTGTTTTCATTCATCACATACTTGTGTGCAAGTCCTCCCACCATTTTTTCTAGTCTGTTTTCTCCTGCTTGTCGGTCTCCCAGAGTTTCCCATTTGGAACGCTCTTCTATTGGAGCTTTGTTTCTGTCAATCAATCCTAATCCCCAAATAGAAAAGGTGCCGGCTTTGGAGGTCGGAAAGTTTAGCTTGAATGCTAAATCCTGATATTTAAGATTCAGGTCATTGCCGGTAGCCAGTGATGTAGTCGAAAAACGATAGTTAACGAGATAAGAACTTCCTCGCTTTTTACTGATTGGTCCCTCTGATGACAGATCGATACCCATTAGTCCGACTTGAAAAGCGTGTTCGTACTTTTGATTATTTCCATTGCGCAGGTGCATATCGAAAACACCCGATAATACATTGTTATATTCTGCGGGAAAAGCTCCGTTGTAAAAATCCGAATTTCCGATCACCTGTGTACTCAGAGCTGACAGGAAACCTCCGCCCAATCCCGACAAATCGGCAAAATGAGTCGGATTGGGTATCTCAATTCCTTCCAGCCTCCATTGCGTGAATTGCGGGGAGTTTCCGCGAATGGCTACGGCATTGGTGCCGATGTCTCCCGCTACTCCTGCGAAAGCGGCACTTAATCGTGCAGGGTCATCGAAGCCGTTGGCAAATCTGCCGGCTTCTTCCATGCTGATCATACGGCCGCCTGTGATAGCCATAGGATTGATCGTCCGGTTTTTCTTTATTTCCGGCTTCACGAGGACTTCTGCCAGATATTGGATATTCTCGTCCATCGGAATTTCTACATATACTTCTTTGGATGAAGTTACGGATACCTCACTGATTATGCTTATGTGATATCCCGTAAAAGACGCTTGAATATTGTAGCGTCCAATAGGAACATTGCTGATTCTGAAGTTTCCCAGACTATCTGTGGAGCTATTCAAGGAAGGTTCCTCTAAGACATAGACAGAGGCATACTCTATTGGAGCATTAGTTTTGGAATCGACTACAATTCCTCTTATGGTTTGCGTTAGTTTTTGTGTCTTTTCGCCGATTGTTTCTGTTTTTGGTGTCGGCAGAGAGATAATAATATGATATCCCTTTATTTTGTATATGTATCCGGTACCTTTCAATATTTGTGTTAGTGCCTTCTCAATGCTTGCGGACTTTAGCGACAATGCTTGCCTCTTTTTCAGGTTCAGGTTTGACTGTTCGTAAGCTATGCTATAGTCTGTTTGTAGTTCTATTTGCTCAAAGGCTTCTTTTAAAGAGATATTTTTATTTTGAATTGTAATTTTCTTTTCTGCATTTTGGGAAATTGCCGTCAATGACAGAATAGAAAAAAACAAAAGAATGATCATCTTATCTGGTTTTTTATTCGCATTAATTCGATTCATTATTTTATATTTGTACGTTGATACTTCGTTTTTACTTCGCGGTTTAAATGAGGATAGACATTTCAGAACTGGGAAGAGGGTCTCAAGCTGCTTCCCGGTTCTTTTTGTTCATAGGCTATTTTTTTTATTTGGTTATTATTATTTTGTTTCCACTCTGCCGATAGCTAAAGCCGATTATATCTCCTAATATATTCAGCATTTCATCCAGATTCTCATCTTTCTGGAATTTGACAGTGTACCGTCTAGAGGCAGAAAAATCGGTAGAATGATCGATAACAGTATCATAACGTCGTTCCAGCGTTCTGAATATTTCTTCGGCAGTAGCATTGGTGAAGATTATTTTCCCTTTTACCCAACTGTTCGTGTCAACAGTGTCTACTGTCGATATCTCAATATCTGATGTCGATTTATCATAGGTGAGTTGTTCGTTGGGCTTGAGAGTTTGAGGAGGACGGGATTGCGTACTCACTTCCACTTTTCCACTAGTCAACGTTGTGGTAATATTCGCATCATTAGCATATGCCTTTACATTGAACTTCGTTCCAAGTACCTTGACGGATAGTTGCGATGTTTCTACTATGAAAGGTTTTGCATCATCTTTTCTGACTGAGAAATAGGCTTCACCATCAAGGGTTACGACACGATTCTCTTTGGTAAAAGTTTTCGGATAGGTAATTGTACTTCCAGCGTTCAGCCATACTTCGGAACTATCCGGCAGAACCAAGCGCTTTTGTTCGCCATAGGCTGTGGATATTTCTATCTGCTCGTTTTCGGAAGGGATATAATAAAGCAATCCTCCTGCCAATAAGCATATGGGAATAACGACGGCTACAATGCGGACAAACTTATGATATAAAACAATATTTTCAAGATGTTCTTTGTTGTATCCGGTTCTTAAATTGACCCGCTCTAAAGCACTGTATGTTTTTGAATCGGCTTCCGTATCCAGTTCGTTCCAATACTCTAATGAGGCTTTTTCTTTCTCCTCCGCGTTTTCTTCCTTCATAATCCATCGCTGTACCTTTTCCTCCGTTTCAACAGAAAAACGTCCGGAAAGGAACTTTTTGATGATTCTGGTGATAATATTACTCTTTTCCATTTTTGCTGTATTTACTATATATACAGTCTGATGACAAAAAGCTCAATGAAAAAGTGGATGTTTTTATAAAAAAGATAATAAAAAGCACGAGATAGCTTTCCGTATCTCCTTTAATGCGAGGCTTAACTGACTTTCGACATTTCTTTTAGTGGTGTTGAGCTGTATTGCTATCTCAGCATTGCTCAACCCTTCCTGACGGCTTAATGTATAGATCATTTTCCGCTGTTCCGACATTTTTCCGACAATGTCATCTATTAATAAGCCTAACTCTTTAGCAATAAGATCTTCTTCGGAGGTAGAACTATATTCGATCTCCTGACTACTATTTAGATAAGTGTCATGTACATACTTATGTTTCAAGAAATTTATGGCCGAATTACGGGCAATTGTATGCAGATAAGAACTAAAAGACTTGGATGCATCAATTGAATCATGATTGATCCAAAGGTTGACAAAAAGGTCTTCTGTCAATTCTTCGGCATCCGATTCCGATTTTATATATCCGTCGATGAAAGCCTTTGTTTTATTGTAATAGGCTATAAAAACTGTTTCAAAAGCCTTGTGATTTCCATCCTGGAAGGCTTCAAGCGTTTTTATGTCAATGTTATTACTCATGTTGTCCGACTTTCATTTTTATTAGTGAGGACAAAAGAAGTAATTATTTGGCTTAAAAACGCATTCTTTTGAAAATATTTAAGATGTATCCCTGCTAATTATTCTTTTTTGTAATATAAATAATGCCAACCACATTCAGCAAATAACCGAGTAAACAAATAATGGGTGCAAAACATATACGAAGTCTGCTGAAGATATCAGGATTATATGCGGCAGGGGTACTCCCCTCGCCGCTCATTAATACATATCCTGTGATAATCAATATCGAACCAATCGATAGAATAATATAATTTATTTTACTCAATGCATTTCTCATACTTCTGATAGTTTTATTGTTTTCAAGTTTATATTTCCGGATTTTAGTTTCTAAGTCCCACGATTTGAGAGAATAAAGCATATTTCTCCTCAAAGCGCTGATTACTTAGCCTGTATTCCTCTTCATCAATCTCTTTTACAAGTTCATTATACTGATTCCATTGCCAGAACTTATACAGGCAATCTCTCTGAACCATATTGATCCTGTTGTCTCCTAATGAGAATGCCCAGTTGATGTAATCTTCCGATTCGGCTGTCAGGTTCTTTAACAGAGGCATTGCTTTCGTCTTTTCTCCTAGGGCAGCATAGGCTTTGGCTATGTCGAATGACCCGCTTTCATAGATCTCGGGGACATTGTACGCCGGAACAGCTTGTTCTGCATAGGCAAGTACTTTCCTTGCTCGGGTATTGTCGCCCTGCCTGATCAGTTCCTTTGCCAGTTGGGCGAAAAGCCTTCGATGATAATAGCAGGTTCGCAGGGTGGTTTCATCCAGATAGAGTCCGGGAGTGTCCAGTCCGCCATACTTATATCTGTTCATTACATTTTCATACAATCTCTCTACATCTATCGCATAGTTATTATCTCCTTTGACATTTCCCCATTTTTTATAATCAAAAGGCGTGAAACGGAAAGCTAATCCTTCCTGAACGAAATAATGATCAAACTTCAGCTTGCTGACCTCACCGACGGATATTGCCATGTACAATGGGCGTTCCCAATTGCAGTTGGCAAGCATTTCCAGCATCAGCATATCTACCTTGGTTAGAATACGCATATCTTTCAGAGAAATATAGATCTTATCCGGTATCGCATTTTTTAGTTCTTTACCTTTCAGATGACGGATGGAGTCGGGAAGCATTATGCCTGATCGAAGCACTGCATCTTTATCAATGCTGATACTGATCGTATCGGTAGGGATTACGTGGAAGTCCTGTTTCTCCGATAATGCCCAGTACTTCAAGATGTTTTTTACCTCAAACGGATCATTGCCGAAACTATCACGGGCTTCTTCCGGATGTTTCTGATAAAGCTCTTCTATCTGTTTTTTCAGTTCCGGTCGGATGGCTACGTATTCGTTTTTTCCTTCCTGATATTGATCTTTACTCCAGGTAATGGGTAATCCGGGTGCATCATACAACGGGCATTGCTGCTGATAAATATACCAATCTGTTTGCGCATAACTCAAATTGCAGATGCGGGCATCTCTGCGTACTCCTTCCGTGTCCTGATTATACCACAAGGGAAAAGTATCATTATCTCCGTTACTGAAAATGATAGGATTTCCTTTGTCGGGGAGTGTCATCAGATAATTGGCTCCAAAATCACGGCAGGTGAAACGATTGCTCCGGTCATGATCATCCCACGTCTGACTAGCCATCTGAACCGGAATCAGCAGGCAGAGAAACATTAACAGGCCGACTTGAAGTACTGACGACTTCTTTTTTCGAAGTGCGTCACACAATCCGGCAGCTCCCATTCCTATCCAAATAGCAAAAGCATAGAATGAACCTGCGTATGCATAATCCCGTTCACGGGGCTGACCGGGAGTCTGGTTCAAATATAGCACAATAGCCAGACCTGTCATGAAGAAAAGGAAAAACACGACGCTAAACTGTTGCATCCCCTTCTTTCCCCGCATCCATTGCCAGTAAATCCCGATTAATCCCAATAATAGCGGCAAAGCGTAAAATACGTTATGCCCTTTATTCTGACGCAGAGATTCGGGTAAAAGTTCCTGATCACCAAGCCTTAGATTATCTAACAGAGGAATACCCGTGATCCAGTTTCCATGCTCCGGTTCGCCATGTCCCTGGATATCATTTTGACGCCCGACAAAATTCCAGAGAAAATAGCGCCAATACATATAATTGAGCTGATAAGCGAAGAAGTAGGTAAGATTCTCTTTTTGCGTGGGAGCTCCGTCCGTTCCTTCCGACCAGCTTTTGTAGGAGGAAGCCATGCGATCATTCCACATTCGTGAAAACAGCATATTTTGAGTATAGCATACTTCCTCTTTATTTCGAATCACTTTATATTTCCCTTCTTCCCTATTCGGTCTGTAGACAGCACCACCCGTTTTCATTTTTACCTTGTAATAATCTCCTTCGGGCACATACTCCGGTTCGGAGGCATACGTTTTGCCATAAAGTAAAGGGGCGCTTTCGTATTGCTCCCGGTTCAAATAGCTTTTGAGTGCGAAAATATTATCCGGAGCATTTTCATTGAGCGGTGTATTGGCATTGGCACGAATCAATATCACTGCATAGGTGGTATAACCTACGGTAAGCATAAGTATGCACCATAAAGCTGTATTGATTAATCGTTTTTTGAAACGATAGATACCAGCTATGAGCAGGAAAAATGTGATAGCCAGAAAGCCAATCAGTCCTGTTTGGAAAGGAAATCCCAAGGCATTGACAAAGAGTAGTTCGAACCATCCTCCAATATCCGCCATTCCGGGAATGTAGACAAAAAGTATCAATACAATAAGCAGACCGGATAAAGCAATCGCCGCAATTGCTCCTTTAAGCGAAATCGTTCGATATTTCTGATAATAGAAAACCAGTACAATCGCTGGAATGCAAAGCAGATTGAGCAGATGTACTCCGATGGAGAGTCCGATTATATAGGCAATCAGAATAATCCATCGGTCACCATAAACGGTGTCCGACTCATCCTGCCAGCGCAGAATCATCCAAAAAACCAAGGCAGTAAGAAAAGAAGAGAAAGCATATACTTCTCCCTCTACTGCGCTGAACCAGAAAGTATCACTAAAAGTATATGCCAAAGCTCCTACCAACCCGGAACCGAGAATGATAATCACGTCGGTTACTGACAGATTCTCTTTTTCTTCTTTCAGAAGAGATCTGACCAGGCGAGTGATACTCCAAAAAAGAAAGAGGATACATCCTGCACTTAGCAGTGCATTCAGAAAGTTGACTGTACGTGAGACCTGGGAGGGATCGGAGGCAAACTGTGTAAACAGATTACCTACCAGCATATAAAAAGGTGCACCAGGCGGATGTCCGACCTGTAACTTTTCGGCGCATGAAATAAACTCAGGACAATCCCAAAAACTGGCAGTAGGTTCGATTGTCATTCCGTATACGAAAGCTGCTATCAGGAAGACAAGCCAACCACTGAAATCATTCCATCTTTTAAATAATAAGTAGTTCATAGTTCTGTAACTTTTTTGTTTGCAAAGTTATAGAACAGTGATATAAAACAGGCATTTTTAGCCGGACGGATACGGACATCCCATTTCTATAAGGTGTTGAAAAACAGAACTTTTTGTCAGGTAATTCCGGACAAATGCGGACTACAATGATTTGATGTAGTCTTCCAGTGATTCTTTGGAACTTACAAGCATAAGTTTCTCCGTTTTTATTCTGGATATTCTTCGGGTAAGAGTTTCTACAGTCAGTTTCATTAGATCTGCAAAGCAAGCAGGCTGGATACCTTCGCGCAGGAAAGCACATACTCTCAAATCTTCTTCTGTAAGTTTAGGACTTATCTCTTTCAATTTGGAAACAAGTCCATATACTCCTTCCTGTAGTCTTAATAATTCACTCCAGTCTTTCTCTGAAAAAGAAACAACCTTGGAAGGGGAAACAGACCGTTCTTTTATTTGCCGGACTTTCGATACTACCGGAGAACTTTCATAAATATGCTGTTGAAGCGACTGATATTTTTCTTCCAGATAGTTACATTGCAACATCAGTTTATCCGACTCTGCCTCTTTTCGCAACATTTCATCTTTAAAAGTAGTCAGTTGAGAATATACAAACTTATTCTTCTTCCAGAGCAGCCCGAGTAACAAGGACATCACACCAAAGACTCCCAATGCAGAAGAAAGAATAATCTTCGTATCGCCTGTCTGATCGTTCAGCATTAGCTGGCTGGCATAGGCTTTTCTTTCCATTTCCAATGCTTCGTCGAAATGACCATATTTCTGATAATAAAGGCTGCAACGTCTGCACACCTTGGCTACATAATCGTACTTCTCTGTAAGAGCAGCAAGCTTTATTGCTTCCTTGAAGTGGGTCTCCGCTTCCTTTTTCTGGTCAAGATCACTCTCTACGCATGCCAGATAAAAATAAGCCTTTGATTTCTGAAGTTCATTGCCGTGTTGGTCAAAGTATGAAACTGCCTGACGGATTTGCTTATCAGACGTATGGGCGATATTTTTATCTTCATTCAGCTGGGTACACAACAGATTATATTCTGCCAGCTGTGCTTCGTTCATCTGGTTGATCTGGATATTTTCGAGAATAATAGATGCTGTATCCGGATCCTGCCCCATTAGCTGTGCGGCTTTGTCTAATCCCTGTTTTACATTAGTCCCTTCTGGATGGCATGCAGCCAGTGAAAGGACAACCACGTATAATAAGATTCGAAGATTATTCATAACTCTGCTTTTATCTTTGTATACAAACGATTGGATTTGCAAATATAAAAAATAATATGATACATACACCTCTATAAACCATACAAAAAATGGTGTCACTATCCTCCTCTCATAGTGACACTATACTGTGATCATAGTTACACCATCACGGTAGGATAGTGTCACTATATTATTTATCCTCCTATTATTATGCATATCGCAGATTGCCCTCATGTTTTTTTTGACAAAGATCAAGCGATGACGGGCTGTTTATTAAGAAGATTAGCCGTATCTTTGTAACAAATAAAAATTGTATATATCATGATTAAGAACATTGTATTTGATTTTGGCGGAGTGATTGTAGACATTGATCGCGATAAAGCTGTTCAGGCGTTTATCAAACTGGGATTGGCGGATGCCGATACTCGTTTGGACAAATACCACCAGACCGGAATCTTCCAGGAACTGGAAGAAGGAAAGTTGAGTGCCGATGAATTTCGGAAGCAATTAGGAGATCTGTGCGGTCGCGAACTGACGATGGAAGAAACCAAACAGGCGTGGTTAGGCTTTTTCAATGAAGTGGACTTGCGAAAGCTCGATTATATATTGGGACTTCGTAAATCATATCATGTGTATCTCTTGAGTAATACCAATCCTTTTGTTATGTCATGGGCATGCAGTCCGGAGTTTTCATCCGAAGGGAAACCGCTGAACGATTATTGCGACAAACTATATTTATCTTACCAGTTGGGACATACCAAACCGGCTCCCGAAATATTCGACTTTATGATAAAAGACAGTCATGTCATACCTTCCGAAACGCTCTTCGTTGACGATGGAAGTTCGAATATCCACATAGGCAAAGAACTTGGCTTCGAAACCTTCCAACCGGAAAACGGTGCTGATTGGCGGGAAGAGTTGACCGTTATACTAAATAGTTGAGAAGAGGTATCTTTATGCTCCTCCTACCTACAGGAGGGGACCCCGGAAGGAAAGGTGCCAGGTAAGCAATTTCTAAAACCTTTTCAGCTCTTTCTTTTCAAATGTCCACTCCGGTGTATACAATCTGCCACTGTCTGTATCTGTCAGTTCATACCAAGGTGACAGATTTCGGTTGGCAGGATTGACGAGGATATGTATTTGCTGGGCGGGCATATAACTTTGCGCCAATAAAAAAACTTTCTTTTTTGTTTTCGGGTGAATTGCCACATCTACTACTATCACGGCATGGCCCGGTGAACCTCCTTTGATAAACACATCTCCTGCTTGCAGTGAAGTATAAGGAACCGTACGAAGCTCTTTTGAAAGAGAAGCAGTGCCGGCATACATAAATACCATATTCAAGTATTTACGAAAAGTCTTATATGAATAGTCTTTGCCTCCTGCAGCATACCATTCTACCTTATTTCCAGTTACTTTGATACGGTTTCCTTCCGCCCATTTTTTATATTCTGCCGGAAAGCCATTGGTAAAGTTAAATTTGATTTCTCCGTATCTTTTCTGTGCCCATAGGTATTCTGCCCGCAAGCGCATGACTGCATCCGCACATTGCTGTAAATCGCGATTGCCTATTTCCATATCTACTACGGCGAATGCGGCTGCCTGATTCCTTTTCTCCTGTCCGTTGTAAAGTAAAACCTTACTCCCTTTGGGCAATAATGGGAGTTGACGCAGATAGGCGGCAAATGAATGTTCATCGCATACTTCACGAGTGTAGCCCGTAGGAGGAAGAATGGTGCTTTCCACTGACTGTCCCAGCGACACTATAATTGAAGTCAGACATACTATGCTGAATATAAGTATTCTTTTCATATCGTTATTTTTCCCGAAGATAGGATATCTTTTGCAGAAAACCAAGTTTTGCAGGAGGAAGCTTCTGAAACCGTCTAATCAGAATACTATTCGGCAAAAACAGAAGTTTCGGATATTCTCTTTATCTTTGCTGCAAATAAAAGAATATGCAACCACAAATCATACTCATTACCGGAGCTTCTTCCGGATTCGGAAAGATCACTGCGCACATGTTATCAGAACAAGGTCATATCGTTTACGGTACGAGCCGGAAACCTTCGGAGAATATAGGTAAGGTTCGAATGCTTGTCGTTGATGTAACGAATAGTATTTCTGTTCGTCAGGCTGTAGAACAAATAATATCCGAGCAGGGACGGATGGATGTATTGATTAATAATGCCGGTATGGGAATTGGCGGAGCATTGGAGCTGGCTACCGAAGAAGAAGTGAGCATGCAGATGAATACAAATTTCTTTGGCGTGGTCAATATGTGCAAAGCAGTGCTCCCTTATATGCGCAAGGCACGTCGGGGAAAGATTATCAATATCAGCTCTATTGGTGGAGTGATGGGCATCCCCTATCAGGGATTTTATTCTGCATCCAAGTTTGCAGTAGAAGGATATAGCGAGGCCTTGGCGCTGGAAGTTCATCCGTTTCATATCAAAGTCTGCCTGGTGCAGCCAGGGGATTTTAATACCGGATTTACCGACAACCGGAACATCTCTGAACTGACCGGACAAAATGAAGATTATGCAGACAGTTTTCTGAGATCATTAAAGATTATTGAAAAAGAAGAGCGTAACGGATACCATCCCCGCAAGCTGGGTGCTGCAATCTGTAAAATAGTAGCGCGTAAAAATCCTCCTTTCCGGACTAAAGTAGGTCCGTTGGTGCAAGTTCTGTTTGCTAAAAGCAAGAGCTGGCTGCCGGATAGTGTGATGCAATATGCTCTCCGAATATTTTATGCTATCAGATAAAAAAAAGTTTCATGCCTTGAAACTGTTGGTTTCAACGGTTGAAACTTTTTGTTTCAAGCAATGAAACAAAGTATTTCAAAAAGATGCGCAAAGATAACGCAACCATGCTAAAAATCAAATAGTTATAAAACATCTTTTTTAGCAAAGTCGGAAAAGGAAGCAAATAAAAGCACATTTGGGCGGGAGTTACGTTACCAAATCGTAACTCGCCCCAAATCGTCGCCAAAAGTAAATCAATAGCTTGTATTTCAACCTTTTGCACACTTTTGCATAACATCAAATAGCTCAACAGTAATTAAATTTGTAACTAAAAAAAGTTGAGTTATGAGAAGTACATTCAAAGTGTTATTTTACACAAAGAACCAGTCAGTAAAGAATGGTAAGGCACCGATTATGGGCCGTATCACCATCAATGGAACCCAGGCAGGTTTCAGTTGCAAGAAAGAAGTGTCCCTCGCTTTGTGGGACGTCAAAGCCAACCGGGCAAAAGGTAAATCCGAAGAAGCCCGTACACTCAATCAGGAACTTGATAATATCAAGGCGCAAATTACCAAGCACTATCAGTATATTTGCGACCATGACAGTTTTGTCACAGCCAAGAAAGTCTATAACCGTTACGTCGGTTTCGGTGAAGATTGCCACACGCTTATGGCACTTTTCAAAGAACAGCTTGAATCATATAAGGAAAAGATAGGTAAAGGAAAAGCGGAAAGCACCTACCGCGGACTGGTTGCCGACTACAAAAGTCTTTTGCTTTTCATGAAAACCCAAAAGAACATCGAAGATATAGCTATTGATGAACTTGAAAAGCCGTTCATTGAGGACTACTATACATGGATGCTCGGAACGGCAGGAAATGCCAACGCCACAGCCTTCAACCGTGTCAACACCCTGAAATGGTTGTTATACATCGCACAGGAAAGAGGCTGGATAAGAGTCCATCCGTTTGTATCCTTCGAATGTGTGCCCGAATACAAAAAACGCTCCTTCCTTTCCGAAGACGAGTTGCAAAAGATGATCCATACAGAACTGAACCATAAACGCCAGCGGGCCAATCGGGATATGTTCCTTTTCATGTGCTTCACCGGGCTTGCTTACGCAGACCTGAAAGCTATCACCTATATGAATATCCACACCGACTCCGATGGCGGCACATGGCTTATGGGTAACCGTATAAAGACCGGTGTCGCCTATGTGGTAAAACTACTCCCCATCGCCATCGAACTTATTGAAAAGTACAGAGGATTGAATGAAAGGAAAACCTCTCCCGACTGTGTTTTCCCCGTGGGGGAATATCAGGCAATGCTGGGCAGCCTCAAGTATATCGGTAAGAAATGCGGTTGTAAGGTCGAAGTCACCCCGCATATCGGACGCCACACATTTGCCGTTCTGGCCATTCTCAAAGGGATGCCGCTTGAAACCCTGCAAAAGGTTTTGGGGCATAATTCCATTCTTTCCACGCAGATATATGCCGAACTTATCAACCCGAAAGTCGGCGAAGATACTGATAAACTGTGTGAGAGAATCGGCCATGTCTTCAAGCTCGCCATGTAGCATGACAACAAAAAGAAGCGTCCCCCAAGCCATAGCCCGGAGGACGCTTCTTCTCTCTCTTTATTTCCTGAACCGCCTGAAATCCCTGTAATTCTTTTTCAGCACTTCATACAGTCCGCTTTCGGGATAAAGCAGTTTCCCCCCGATAGTGGTATAGGGCACCCTCTTCTCATCCCTCAGCGTTTGCAGTGTCCGCCTTGAAATGTGCAGTATGGCACACACATCATCCCCGGTCATATAATGCTCGTCTGCGATTGTCGGACGCATCCGTGCCGTTGCCTCTTCCACCGCTTTGCCCGCTCTCCTGATCCATCCGGTCAGTTCCTTGAACTCTTCCGAATCCCTTGTGATAATCTCTGCCATACTCTTATTCCCTTCTGATTAATCCGCTTTCCAATATCTCCTGAATGTCCGTTTCCCGGTAAAAGAATTTCCCCCCTATGTTCGAGTAAGGCACAAGTCCGTTATCCCGGTAGTTTTGCAGGCACCGTTTCGATATGCCCAGAGCCAGGCACACGTCCTGTGCATCCATTCATTTGTCCGGTGCAGGCGGAGCAATCTTTTTCTGTAGGTCATCCATTTGCACGGCCAGCGTACTGACCAGCCTTCTCAGTTCCTGATACGCGCTTGTTTCAATAATCGTCAGTTCCATACTAAAATCATTTTTAAGTTTCTGAATATGCGGCAAAGTAAAGCACATCTTCCGTCCTTTCCAAGTGCGGGGAAGCGGAGTCACCCGTTGGCGTGCATTGTCGCCCCTAAACATACAAAATGTTAAAATAATCCCCCGAACCATTGTCCTACCGCCCGTTCCTACTATATTTATACAAACCAAACCTTCAGAGCCTATGCGACTTAACATCACTATCACCCGAGGCTGCACGGATGACAACCGCCCCAAAGTCCACCGTGAAATGGCAAAGCTGCGCAGTTTCACCGGCCCATGCCCCGGCAGTGAGTTTATCCTCCGGTTGTTTTCAGACGGACTATTCTTTTTCCGCTGCACCTATCCCATAGAGATAGCCTCCGTTGCCGATGCGTTGAACTGGTATATTATCGGCTGTGACACCGATGCCGACCGTACCCAGACCGGTTGCGGCTTCCATAACCTGCCCGGTGTGGAACTTGAAGCCCACCAGACAAAGACACGCTGGTGGGCCGAAAACTTCCTGTTCCAGTTTGCCAATCAGCACGACTACGGGATAGGCGATATTCCCGACCATTTCTACCCGTTGGCCACCGGCTTCCATCCGCCCATACGCACGTTCAGCGGCCGCAGTTATTTTCTGCACGACTATTTCCCTTTCTCCCGTCAGGCCCCCGACCATGAAGCCGGCGACTATGAAAAGCGGGTCTATAACCTTGTCTCCAAATTCAAGAGCGGTGAGGCATCCGGCTTCACGGCCTATCTTGTCGCGCTGGCAGTTTTCCGCACCCCCCGCCTGATGAAGCACCGTGATGTCTTTTCCCTCATGGTAATACCCGCATCCACCCGGCAGCGCCACGAACACCGCTTCAAGGATTTCTGCACGACTGCCAGCCGCCTGCTCCGTATCACCAACGGCTACGATGCCATCACCATCACCCATGACCGTGAAGAGTACAAAGGCCGTCAGGACAAGGACAAGACCGCCAATCTCCATTTCGACGCAACCGCCATCCGTGGCCGCCACATCCTGCTGTTCGATGATCTTCTGACCACCGGTGCCGGACTGTCCCAGGTCTCCCGCCGTCTCCTTGCCTGCGGTGCCCTTTCCGTCACCGGCATCTTCCTTGCCAAAACCCTGCCGCCCGAAGATGAATACGATTTCCTTCCGGTAGAAGAGACAGAAGATGAAGAATAACGGCACAAAGGCCCGTCCCTGCATCCGAGCAGCAACGGGCCTTTCATCCATTCACTTATATCTTCCTGCCTTTACTCTTTTTAGGTATTGGCGTTTCCTTCTCCACCTTCCTCTCCGGTACCGCAGTTCCTTTCTGCCGCATGGCCGGAAAGTTCTCTTTCAGCAACCTTTCCGCCAGCCTCTTCGCCTTTTCCTGCATCTCGTCGTACACATCCCATCTGTCCCGGCCCGTCAGTTTGCCTGCAATTTTCTCGAACTGTTTATGAAAGCTGAAGCTGTCCGGGTATTCATCAATCACTCCATCCATCGGATACCCCCGTTCTTTAATATAAAGCAGAACCATCCGGTCATAATTATCCGCCCCCCGCGTCAGTCCCAATCCTTTTTTCACGTCAGTCAGCTTGTAGTAATTCTCCCATGTGGGCGCGAGATGATAAGTTTCACTCTCTATTGCATTTTTCAGCACTGACTTGTCTTGAAACGCCTGCTGCCACATAGCTTCCGTATTTTCCGGTTCACCGTAGCGGTTCACCTTATTTTCCATTAGCGAAGGCCATCCCCTCAGTTTATGCACAGCCAGAGATTTCACGGTAAATTCCGGATCAAAGAAGTCGTTTTCTATGTATTTATACATATAGTCACTGTATTGCATTTCTCCTCTTATGTCTTCGCTGAAAAGCAGCACCCCTTTGTCCGTTTCCACCCCCGTATAATATGTATTCCCGTGCTTCAAATCATCCAGCATATCCGTTACCGCTACGGGCGATGCCTTTATTTCCTGCCATATCTCCGGCGTGAGCCGGCGAGTATAAGTCTCATCCCTCGAAAACGGGTCTGTTTCATTTCACAGACAATACACCACTTCCGACAACCGCTGGTATCTCTGCAACTCTATCCCATGCTCGTCCATCGCCTTTTCCAGCCTTTTCAGATAATCCCCATTGTCCCCGTCCTGCAAGGGCGGCACAATCCGCATGTCAGGCACATTATAATACATCATGCCCATAGTCGGTATTTCCGCCCCTTTCAATGCCTTTTCCACATCTTCCTGCACGAACTCCTGATAGCCCTCTTCCCCCGTGCCCTTCATGCTGATATGCACCGGGTTGAAATGCCTGTCCACCGTGATATACACGCTGCCGCCGTCTGTATTTTCCTTTTCCATCCATCCTCAAAATTAAATGTTTATACTCTGTCCCTTCTTCTTGAACGGTATTCGCACCTTCATTTCCACATTCGGAAACCGCACATTATCCGGTCGTGCCACCAGTGACGAAACAATCCGTTCCTGTTCCTTTGTCAGAGGCACATGTTCCCGTTGCAGGTTTCTCAGTCTGTTGAAGTTCCGCAGCGTAGGTGCCATATCGCAATGTGCCACACAAATCCCATATCTCACCATATCCGCAGAAGCCGCCTGTCCGTCCCCGATTTTTGCCCGGTATGCGGCATTCAGCGGAGCTACTTCATAAAACCTCAAACTCTCCGGTTTCCGCTTTTTATCAAAAAAGCATTCTGTCACTTCCCGCAGAAACGCATCCAGCATCCGGTCCCCGCCGTCCGTCTTGTCGAACAGCAATACTTTTCGTCCGTATTCCACGGCCATGCAGGTGGGGAAAGCCGCCAGCCCGTTCCGTATTACATCCCCGTCCATCCCGAAACGGTGTCCTAGTCGCCTGTAATCCTCATTTTCCAGCAAAGCCGTATGTTTCGCTGATGACGAAAGCTGCTCGATGCCCCTTTCCTCGCAGAACGCCGCATCCCGCAATCTCACCACCCCCGACGGATGTATCTTTTCCCGTTCCAGTACCGGACAAAGCCGTTCCAGATAATCGGCGTTGTCCGTACCAAGTATGGGAGGAATCATGCCCTTATCCTTAAAATCGAAACTGAACATTCAGTGATCGGGAATAAATTCCCGTCCTGTCGTGTGAAACCTCACGTTGCTGCTGATAAAGCGGGAGAATCCCTCTTCACCCTGTCCGCGCATACTCAGATACACGGGTTTGTAGAAAGCGTCCAATGTCATATACAGACTGCCGCTTTCCACCGCTTGCATTTTCTTTTCTTCCATAAATTCTATAAGATTAATTGTTTTTTCTCTTTGTTTTGTGGAGTAATGGAGGCAACGTGTTTCGCCTGCCGCTGTCTGTCAGACGTTTTTTGTTTCGGAGCTTCCTGTTTGCGGTATGTCTCCGGTGACTTGCCTGTCTTTTCTTCTTCCGAATGTGGATGCAGCACAGAATGTAACGTTTCCGCCCTTTCAGTCCGGTTTATCCGTGCGCCCAACCTGAACTCCCCATCCGTGATATGGAACTCCGATTGCAGCAAATCCGCCGCCATCTCCTTTGCCTCTTTCTGTAAGGACGCATAGCCGAAGTCGTGTGCCGACAGAGGTGCGTTCATCCGTGCCTTCATGCTGTCTCCCAACTTCTCCGCCAGTTCCTTGAACTCATATTCATAGCTGAAAGGATGCACCTTGTCTGCCGCAACAAGTCCGGCATACCCGTTTTCCGAAATATACAGCAACGCCGCCACGTCATAGTTCCGGGGCGAGATGCCCAGCCCGAACTCCTTTGTCAGACGGTCGAAGTTATGGAAGTCGGGCCGCAGGTCGTACTTTTCCTTGCACACGCCGCCGTCCAGTACGCTTCTGTCTGCAAACTTGTCGGGAGTGAAGCTCACCACCGATTTCCTCAACTGCCCGTCCGTGCTCCGCAAATCCGCTTTGGACAGCTTTTCGATGCAGTTGTCTGCCAGTTCCGCCACCCGTTTGGTTGGCAGATCCAACTCGTATATCCGCAGTGTTTCGGGTACTTTAGTCACGTTGAAGAAGCCGTCGGCCAGATGTTGCAGATAACTGTTCCGGGCCTTCATTCCTTTCGGAGTGTCTGAGAACAACATCACGCCCTCTTCCGTAGCCACGGCATACATCCGGTTTTCCGTTCCGGGAACTTCCGGTGTCTTTGCTTTCCGTTTGTCCGGTTTTCCGGCAAGACGGTTCCAAATATCATTCAGGATTGACATAGCCTTGTATTTTTAGAGGTGAATAACCGGCGGCAAAGAAAACCATTCACCCGCCAATCCGCAATACCGCATACATGCAAGTCGCCCGTTGGCGGTTGTTGGCGTGCAGCCTTTACGCCAGACGCTCATCCAGCATCCGGTTATAGCTCTTGCGCAGGGAGTCGATGAACGGAGTGGTGTCCGTACAGCGATCGAACACCTTGCCACGCTTGGTGTACAGCGCATTGATTTTCAGATGAAACACTTCCTCAAACACCCGGATTACGTCTATCACCGTCAGCTTCCGTCCTTCCGCAGAGTCCACGGCTCCGGCAGCCATCAGTGCGGCTACCAGTTCAATCAGGTCATTGTCCGTACCGTTCCATGTCAGCGTAATGGCAGGTTTCTTTCCGTTTCTACGTACTGTATCCGTTTTAAATCCGATAGATGTGCCACCGTGGCGGAGCATCTCCTTAACCATCTCGGCTTCCGCATCCAGCAATGCCATTGTTTTACCGATGAATACGTCATACAAAATGTGTCGGTGCTCTTCCGGCATTCCGTTAGAAGTCTGTTGCATGAAAGCCAGTTCTATTTTCGTGTAGTTCAGCCGGCGTAGTTGTCCCGTCAGGTCCTCATCCTGCGAAAGTTCCGCAAGACAGGTCACAAAGTGGTCATAGGCGGCAGGCAGTTCACCCGCCGCAAGTTCGGAGCCGTTAATATAAGAGGCAAACAAATTGAAAAGAGAAGTTTCTATCAATGTTTTCATCGTATCGCATTTTTAGGTTCTACAATTCAACACTTCACTGTAAATCATCCTACCCGGACAAATGCAAGTGCCGTGCCTGAAAAAATGAACCTATAAAATATTGATAATAAACCTCATAAGAAATCATCAAAACGATGTGTACAGGAAAACATTGTGTATTGGACATTATGCGTCCGAATTTTGGACACATTCTAATCCAGACGGTACTTCTTCAATTTCAGATAAAGCGTGCTCCGGCTGATACCCAACAGCTTGGCAGCGGCTTTCCTGTCGTTGCCGGTTGCTTCCAATGCTTTCAGAATAGTTGTCCGTTCCGTTCTTTCATCGTTCAGCGCATAGCCATCCGCCTGTTTGGGCTTGTCCGGTAAATCCACGTCTTTAGAAGTAATCCAGTCATCTTTCGCCAGCAGGGCGGCACGTTTCACCGCCCCTTTCAGTTCCCGTATGTTTCCCGGCCACGGGTATGCTTTCAGCCGTTTCTGTGTCTCCCGGTCAAAGCCTTTCACGTCTTTTCCCAATTCCCGGTTGGCGATGTCGAGCATGAACTCTGCCAGCGGGATAATATCTTCGGGACATTCTGCCAATAGCGGTACATATAGTGGAAATTCGTTCAGACGGTGAAACAAGTCTTCTCTGAACCTGCCTTCCGTTATCGCCCTCTTCAAATCCTCATTCGTGGCGGCTACCAGCCGTATATCCGCTTTCACTTCTTCCTTGCCGCCTACGGGGCGGTAACGCTTTTCCTGCAACGCCCGTAGCAATAACATCTGCACTTCCTGACTCAAATTGCCCACCTCGTCCAGAAACAGTGTCCCGTGGTCGGCGGCGGCAAACATGCCCGTCCTGTTTTCCGTGGCACCCGTAAAGGCTCCCTTCACGTGTCCGAACAGTTCCGATGCCGCCAGTTCCTTCGGGAGTGCCCCGCAATCCACCGCTATAAACGGGGCATCCGCACGTTCACTCAGTGCGTGTATATGCCAGGCCACATTTTCCTTTCCCGTACCCGACGCGCCACGTATCAGCACAGTCAGCGTATCTACCGGAGCCACCAGCCGGATTTGTTCCTGCAATTTCACAGCCAGCGGGCTGGTACGCCGGTAGTAAGCCCGTCTGTTCTCCGGTTTCTCCTGTTCCCGTAGCAGTCCTGCGATAGTTGTCAATACCTTCTCCGTCTGTACGGGTTTGGGCAGATAGTCCGTAGCTCCTTTCTTTACGGCTTCCACCGCACCCGGTATGTCCCCGTAACCCGTCATGATAAGAAAAGGCATCCGGTAGCCGTTTGCTTTCATCCATTCCAGCAGTTCCACACCGTTGCCGTCTTGCAGGCGGTAGTCCGACAATACCAGTCCGACCTCCGTCCCGGCAATAAACTCCTTTGCCGAAGCTACCGATAACACGTAACGGGCTTCCAACCCGTTTTTCACCAGCCAGTTGGCCACCACCCGGGCATATACCCGGTCATCTTCCACTACCAATATCGTTTTCATTCCATGCCTTCCTTTAGTTCCTTTGCCTTTTCCACCGCTTCGTCCACTGTCGTCACCAGTTTCCATACCTCTGCAACCGCCGCCTCATCCCATGCTTCCGGTGCCAGCGATGCCAGCCGTTCCAGTTCCTGAACGGGTATGTCCATGCGTATCGTTTCCCATAACGGCGTCCCTTTGTGTATCAGGGCGATTATCCCCGCATAATCTTTTGTCCCAATGGCTTTCTTCAAATCAGCCGTTGTCTTTTCCATATCCTGCACGAACATGTCCAGTATTTCTTCTCGGTCATCTTCTCCTTCCAGCAATGCGGTGAAGTCCGGTCCTTTCCGTTGCGGTATCCTGCCGCCCGTACATTCCGCTACGGCTGACAGCAGTTCATCCATTGAGAAAGGTTTGTGCAGGTATCCCGCAAAGCCGTCCCTCTTCAATTGTTCCCTTTCCCCGTCCGCCCGTGCCGTAACGGCGAGTACGGGTATCTCTTTGGATTGTCCCAGATTGCTGTTCCTCAGCAAAGCCAGCACCGTATATCCGTCCGCTTCCGGCATCTGCATATCCGTCAGCAGCAGGTCATACCGCCTGCCGCGCAACAGTTCCGTCAACTCCTTTACATCATGGCAACAGTCACACGCCACCCCGCTTCGTGCCAGCATCCGCCGGGTCATGTCCGCCTGTATCCGGTCATCGTCTATCAGCACTGCCCTCAGTCCCGACAAACGGGCGTATTCCACCCGCTGCACGCTTCCTGTTTCCGGCCCGCCCGCTTCCTGCATGGGCAGGCGCACTTCAAAAGTCCTTCCATGCCCTTCCCGGCTTTCCACGCTGACAGTACCGCCCAGCAGGCTGACCAGCCGTGCCGTTATCGAAAGTCCCAGACCGAATCCCGGTTGCGGGTTGTCGGCGTCCAGCCGCTCAAACGCCTTGAACAGATTTTTCTTCCTGTCCTCACTGATGCCCGTGCCCGTATCACGGACAAAGAAGCACAGCCAGCCGTCCGCATAGCGTACTCCCACATGCACGTATCCCACAGGGGTGAACTTCACGGCATTTGTCAGCAGATTGTTCAATATCTGCGTCAGGCGTATGCGGTCGCCTTCCACCATTGTATTTACGCCTTCGGTTTCTACGGTCAGTCCCAGCCCTTTCTTGTCTGCCAGTGTGCGGAACAGGTGCAGCACGTTCTCAATCACCCGTCCGGGATGAAACGTTTCCTTGTCCGGTTGTTCCTTTCCCGCTTCCAGCCGGTAGTAGTAAAGCAGGTTGTTTGCCAGTCCGATGACATGGTGCGAGGCATTGAGTATATTTTCCGCATAACGGTTGCGCTGCGCTTCGTCCTTTTCTTCCGGCATCAGTTCGGCATAGCCGTTTATGGTGCTCAACGGGGCGCACAGGTCATGGCTCACGGTCAGCAGGATATTCTGTCGGGACTGCGACAATTCCTCATTCTTCCGGTTCGAGGCTTCCAGTTCCATGCGTGTCTTGTGTTGGCGATTCACGTCCCGGTGTATCACCATATACAGGATGATGACGAGCAGGAACGTTCCGATACCTATTCCCGTTATCAGCCGGAAAGAGCGGTTGCGCAGGTCCTGTTGCGCTTGTATCTCCCGGCTGAGAGAATCCGCTTCTTTCTTCTCGAAGTGCTGTATCAGCGCACCAATCCTTCCGTCCAACCGTTGGTTTTGTGTCCGGAGACTGTCTATTTCGGTGGATAGCCTTTCTTCATACAACCGGGTGGTGTCGCTGATTTCTTTTTCAAGGGAATACAGCAGGCTTGGAGATATGGGGTGTTGTGTACCTGCGGCCCGTATTTTTCCGGCAGTTTCCATTTTCTCCTTTTGCCGGGCATAGGCCGATTTTTTCCCTTTCTTTTTGAAGAAGCTCCATAAGTTTCTTTTCTTGTTTCCGGTAGCAGGAGGTTCGATAGTTGTTGCCGCCTCAGGTGACGGCTGTTCTTCGGTTTGCCCCACAATGGCAGGAATTTTCCTGTTGACTATCTCTCCGACATCGGGCATATTTTCCAGCAGGTCGAGGACCACTGCCATTTGTTGTTCTTTCTCGGTCAGTAAGTTGCAAACCGAGTCGATGCAGTTCCGTTGTTCCAGCATAGTCAGCTCTTCCGTTTCGGCATGGCGGAGTTCCTGTTTCTCGTACCATACGGCGCTTATGATACCGAGCACAAGTATGGTGAGCAGGATATATCCTGAAAGGATTCTAGCTTGCAAAGTTCTTTCGGGTTTATATCCTCTATCGCATCTTTTGTCCATGTCTTCGCTAAATTATATAGATAGCAAAGTTAAAGACGAACTTCCGAAACTTTATTCTGATGTTTATCGTAAAAATTCTGATTTCTAACAGGTTTAGGTATTATCTGCATCTTTCCTGATTTCCGATGGCGATTTTCCAAAATTTCGCTTGCAATAATCCGAAAAAGTGGATAAGGAATTAAAATCGTTAGCTTCAGCTACCTTTGTCAAAAGCATGTCCGTATGCTTCAGCATCTCTTCAATATTCTTTTTCCGCTTCTCTCGTAGCCACTCGGCTACGTTCATACCGAATGTCTGCTGAAAACGTTCTCTGAAAGTTGTTTCTGATATGTGGCAACATTTTGCCAGTTCGCTGCCTGTTCTGACTTCTTTGGCTTTCAGTTCTACTATATTTTTGAAACTGTTGCATTTGAAGTCAGGCAGGTACTTTTCCGCCATGCGAAAGTCTTCTTCAGTCAGAAATGTCGTATCCTCTTGCTCCCGTGCCACAAGCAGGCTTTGAAACTGTCGTATCATATCCCCCGTTATCTGGTTATAAAGATAATTTAGGCTCGGATGCTTTCCTGTATCATTGATAGCCGCCTGCATACGCATACAGAACCGTAAACCTTCTCTGTTACGGCTCTTGAGATAATTTTTATAAGTATCCATCACATAGCCCAATGCGTCATTGTCCGGGCAATATGCCGTCAGGATATACAAAGCCATTTGTTGCTCTACGTCCACCAATGGATAGGGGCAATGCTTCCTCAGTTGTTTCACCAGCCATGACATGGCAGATATGTTTTTCGACAATTTTTCCAGTGCCGTCCACGTAGCCGGATTCTTTATATCCGTCTGCCGCACGGCAGCCTGTACCGTTTTCATCCACTCGTGCAACTCTGTTTGTCGGGCTTCATCCATTAAAATCTGATTCAAAGTCTTTTTCATATATTCTGTTTTAAATGGAAAAAGTAATATGGACTTTATTTCATTCTGTTCTGCTGGTCTTCCCTGATTTTTTCCAGCCGTTCCATGTACTGGTTCCGGTCAACCTTTTTTTTCTCACCCATGTAAAACGCATCGGACACATACACCATCAGCCAGACACTTGCAACGACGTAAGCGATACAGGCGCATTGTCCCGCTATTCTCCGCATCTTGCCCATAGCCTTGTATTTCTGTTCAAGGACTGCCAGCTTCGCAGATCGTAGATAACACGTATAGTTGAACCAAAGCAGTGGAGATACCAGCAAAAAAGTAATTATCAGGGATAACGGATCATAACGGCTTTTCAGCGGCAGCATTTCCATCAAATCGGTTTTCAGTACGTAATAGCTGAATAGATGTTCCACAACCAGCACGTTGCACCACAAGGGTATTGACGACCACATGACCGCTACCCATGTAACCATCTTGTCCTTCACCAGAAAACGGTTCCGGCTGCACATTTTATATGTCCAATAAGCTGATTCCCTAAAAATAAAACATGTCATATTGCATTTAATTTATTTCTGTTCTGCTTTATGCTGTTTGCTATTGCTATCAATGACGCATATCCGCCTGTTTATTGTTATCAAATATATACGAAAGGTACGGAAAACCAGTTCCCATCTTGTTTATTAACGTCAGTTTAACACGTTAAGGGTAAAAACAAGCTCCGTCCATTATCTTTTCCCGATTTAAATTTGCCCTTTCCCTGTCATATCCGTAACTTTGTAAATCAAAGAATCCGATATGAATCAGGAATTATTAAAGCGCACGCTAAAGAACCGCCGCATAGAACTGACGGAGCAGGAGAAAAAGGATTACTATCCTAAAGAGCCTCTTTTTATGCTTCTGTTTACTTCTGTCGCCTTACTGTTTTGTCTTGTGATGGCAAAGATTAAGGGTGAACTGATAGAACCGGAATTTGTATGGACTGTCGTATTGTTTCCGGTTGTTTCCGCTGCGGTGGGTTACATTACCTATCTGAACAAGAAGAACACGCTCAAACTGCATTACATTAGTACGGCACTCACCCCCCAAGAGCAGCAAAAAGTCCTGATACGGCTGGCTAAGGAAAATCAGTGGGAAATAATACTGTGCAACAAACAGCAATTCGTAGCCGATGACATTTGTATGCGCTGGCGTGTGCGTGTAACCGTCATTTACGGAAATCCGTATATGGCTTACAATAGCCGGTGTAATCCCACTCGCCGTTGGCACGCTTCCGGTGGCAGGAATTGGGATAACCGGGAAGCGATCCGCCGGGCTATCGAGAAAGAATGGGCGATTAAAAATAAGAATTAAAAGAGAACGATATAAATGATAACTCCCTATTTGGTAAGAATATCCGGTTTTCGCTTTTTCGGCAGGGGATTGCACGACATTCCCGGAGACGAAATGGCTGTTATGGCATTTTTCATGTTGTTTCTGTTTGTTCCGTGCCTGTGGCTTGTCAGATATTTAAAAGATGACAGGATGGATTCAGACAGGCAGGACAAGCTACTGGAGATACATATTGTCCTGACCATCGTCCTGACTGTTGCGGGTGGTGTCTTTTCCCGGATGTCCGCACTTGTCAATAGGTGGATAGACGAACAACCGTTCATTGTCGCAGCTTACATAGCGTTGGCACTTAGTGTTTTTGGTGTCGCTATCGGCAAAGCTATTGATTTCTGGGTATATTATTTAAAGAAAAGAATATCCTAAGGCAGTATGATAGAGTACATGAACATTCCGGCTTTGGTCTGTGTCTCCCTGTTGGGTGCGGGAGCCCTTGCCATGATAGTAGGCTCGCTATTGAAAATGCAATGGGCTACGGAGGGGAAAAAGACTTCGCTATTCACTTATCTTTTATGCCTGATTGCAATGGCAGGTTCCGGCTGGACATGGTATGATAGCATACACAAAGCCCGTGCGTTGGCAGAAGGCAACCGATACACTTTAGCCACTTATGAAAAAGTGTCGGGTGTCATTAAAGGGGGGCACAAGGTACGCCAGTTCGGTTTTTATGTGGATGGGGTGAAATATAATACTACGACGACATACCCCAAATTCTTGGGTGTCAGCAATCCTTTGCGCATCATAGTGAGGTATGCCGTCAGCAACCCTGAATACAATAAGGCTTTCGGGGACGAGTTTGTCCCCACATGGGTACTGTCCCCACCGGAAAGAGGTTGGAAACAATACCCGCCTGCTATTCATTGGGAAGGTGCTGTGCTGGATTCTGTTTATATGCAATCATTACAGGGTAATAATTAATCCGATGACGGTAAGTGCCGTATATACGCAGTTGATATAAAATGCAGCCATCAACAGCCGGGGGATATATTCCGACTTCCTGAATAGAGAGGCAGGCTTGATGATTAGCAAAGTAAGAAAAAGAACAATGCTAAAACCGACCTGACTCATCAGCAACCATTGCGGATATTCCGTAATGACAGCCGCAGACCATGCTTGGAGCAAAGGAGTTATATTTTGCAGAAATACATGAGCCGCAAAATATCCCAGAGAAGAAACGGCTTCTTTCCTCTGCCGTAGAAGCGCATTGATAGCATAAACGCCTATTCCGGCTTGTCCCAGCAGTATGGATAACTGGAAAAAGTCGAAAATCCAATAGATGGGATTGCTGGTAGTGCCATCGTTGGCAAAATAATCATAGAAACAGAGTGAGGACACGCAACTTGTTGCGACCAATCCTGCACAGATAAATGAAATGATTCTTTTATTCATTGTGTGTTTTTCTTTTCAGATGCTTTTCCAGTGCAATATACACTTCTTTCCGGTAACTGACAAAAATAGTTTTATCTGTTTGGGACGAATCTTTCTTTTTCCCGTCATAGTGCGGAATATTGGATAAAAACAGGCTATACGAGAAAATCATGTTCTCCTCTATTTTACGGGAAGGTTTGAATGACTTGGCAGGTATATAAGAATAAATACCCTCTTTACAACGGTAGGGCTTATACATTTGCACAACTCCCCACGAATTTATCTCATCCACCCGGATGCTTCTTTTCCCGAACAAGCTTCGTTCTTCTATTCTATCCTCACAAAGTAAAATCTTACTGGGTAGTGCCCAACAGATTAACAGGATAGACAAAGATATGGGCAACAGGAAAATAAAGAGGACTTTATTCTCACTTAAATTGGCTACACATAAAAAGTAGATCATAAATGCACTGAATATACTGCATATGACAACTCCTGCCCAAACAAACTTATTTGTAGGGTAAATCCAGAATGTCTTTTTCCCGGAATCCTTGTCTCTCATATCCAATTCTATTCTTTTATTCCCCATAAACTTTTGAAATACACCTCTTTATCCCAATCCTCAAATCCGATAACGACATGATAAACAGGAGAGCCTTCGGTATAATCCTTTCGGGCTTTCAACGCCTCTATATCCTCTTTTACCGCTTCTTTACCGTATCTATTCACTTTAGCTGTAATGCACGTGACGAGCATGTTCAAATACTCTTGAGTACTTTGATCCGTTTCCTTTAAATTAGAGTCGCAATAGTCAATCACCTTCTCATAATTCAAGTTGGCAGACGCAGTATCTCCCGTAAAATCGGATATGATAGCCTTTAAAAACCAGTTCATCCAAAAAGCACCATATTTTACCTCTGCATCATCCAGCGTGGCAAGTGCCGTGTCAAACTTTCCCTGACAACACTGTATCTGGGATTTTTGCCCATAGAGTGTGTGATAGAACCACGACTTGTCATCATCAGATGTTTGCGACTGGTCTACAAGCACGATTGCCCCATCGATCAGTTCAATCGCTAAAGCCAGCGAATCCGGATTATTGCGGTTTGCTCCGGCAAGCTGTAATGCCCGTTCAGCAGTTTTGCCAGCCATGACTAACGGTTCATTCTGATCCGTCTTTTTGTTTTTTGAGTTGACACATGCAGTTGCTATCATTGCATGAATTATCAATATGAATAAGATTCTTCCTTTCATTCTCTATTTTGAGTTGTTTTTTTAATTGTTAGGGCAGCGCATCCGCTTGTTATTCCCATAGTAGTTCCCTTATGCCCTCTAAGGCACTATATCGTAAATGGTCTGATCGTTATTCTTGAAAATGGTTTGTTCAATCAATTTTCCGACATGAACGATGCTGTCAATATCCGCATTGACTTTCAGGCTTAGAACCGGAGCATATTTCACATGATCGTAATCTATGGGCGTGTTGTTATAGGTCGTTTCGATAATTGGGTAATTATGCTCTTTGGCAAATTGCTTCAATGTATCCAGATAGGGAAGCTGGTCTTTACTCATGGCTTCAAAATCAATGTAGAACTTTCCGTTATCCTGCATGAAATAGATACAATCCACACCACTGGCACAGATACCCGTAAAATCATATTCCGTTCGTCCTGCCTGTACGTTTTTCAGCACGCCCGGCAACTTATCCATTGTAATCTGTGCGGCTACCGGAATATAAGGATTTATACTCTCACTCTGCGTAGCTCGCTTGTTTCCATATCCACATCCCAGTAACCCCAGAATAGAGGCAAACATTCCCATCCTTATTATTTTAAAGTGTTTCATATTCAAATTACTTTTATGATTTCATCTATTTCATTGAAATAGACTGCAAATATACGTTATGTGCTTCAATCCTATACTCTGATTTTTATCATATATATTCTGATAACGTCTGGTGGCTAATCGACCATCAGGGCGATTCATCCGCTTGTTTTCTGTATTATTTTATTTCTAAACAATATGTATGACGCCAATAAACAAAGTAAAAATGGTATTGTAGTATCATACAAGCACATTGTTCCAGAAAATAAAATCATCAAAATAGGAATAAGAAAAAAATGATAGGAAACTATACAGTATGCTGTTTCTAACTCTTGCAAAGCAGTTCAAGAACAAAGTGATTGCTCCGGTAGATAATGCCAAAATTCCCAAAATTGACCAAGCCAATGCCATACCTCTATAAGAAACATCCATATCTGGTACAGGTTTTATATTTTGAGTCCTTAGCCAAAGAATACCCGTGGTACACAATAGACTAATACATAATATTCCAAACCATATTTTCAATAAGAGTTTGATTATATAGTATTTCTGTTTCATTTTTCGTTTATTTATTATCAAGTTAATGTCCGGTGGCAGCATTTTAATTCAAGCTATCTTTCATCATTATTCGTAGTTGTTTTTGTGTAGGTAATGTTTTCCACCCTTTATCTGGCGCTTTTAGAGTAAACCAAGATGGTACGCTGTCTAATATAAGATGTCGGTCGGGGGCTTTGGCTAAGAATGTTACAAAGTAACGGGTTCCGATTGGAGTGTTTTTACTCTCGGCAAATGATATAAAAAAACTTCCTTCATATAAAGTCTTATTATATACAAACTCATATTTTGCACTTTGCCCTCTATAAGCAGAACCGTATTTAACAAGAGTTACGATAGAATATATACCATCCTTTCTTATATTGTTGTTTCTAATTGTTGAAACGCCATACAATAGAATGAATACTACAATTGGAACTATAAATTTTAAAATCTTAGTTTGACTAATCATATTTATTGCTATTCTATATACTTTCTTTTTTGTACTCTGTTGATAATGGGTTGCAGCTTGCCGCCGTTAGTCGGAACAGGTGCATGTTATAAGCTAAATTTCGTATTCAATCTTGTAATCTTCATATACATTGAATACCGTTTCACAATCAGATAAAATACTTTCAAGTAAAGCTTTGACTTCACTATTCCAATCCAACTTACCCAAACCTGCACCTATTTTCGGGAGCGACACAGTTTTGATACCTCTGCTTTCGCACACTTTTTTCAAGCGTTTCAAACCTTTATTCAGATAGGTAAGTTCCGCATGATACATATCGGGTTGTGTAGCGATGTAAATTATACCCGGAGAGAAACCTTTGATTTCTCCTATGAACACATCGCCAGCTTGAAACTTAGTGTTTCGTGTGTACTTCTTAAAGAGCTTTTGGATTTCAGGGAATTGACTTGACAGCTTAAAAGCAAGCCCAGTTCCTAATCCTTCTTGTGAGCCAATAGCTACACCTTGTGCTATGTACTCATCTTTACTCTGTAATATATCTCCCGAAATGTATTTTATCATATTGTTTCCGTTTTTCTGTTGCTTATAATGTTTGGCGGATAATTGATCATTAGAGCAATTCATCCGTTTGTTACCGATAGATTAACTTCCCTAAAAATTTTCCTGATAGAACTCCTGTATTCTTCTCCATCAGGGACGATTTTTATGATTAAATAATCATCTGTTTTATCACTTTTTAGAAAATGCAAATTAACTCCATTGCTCAAGAATAAAACCTTTTCCTCTTGGTCTGATACTTCACCGACAATTTTTAGGCTATTCATGTATTCTGATTTTTCAAGCTCTTTAGCGTAAAACAATCCTAATCTATGTACATACTTGGGGGAATTTCTTAATAACCCGATATTGAAATTTAAAGAATCGTGTACATAATAATGATCTTTATTATCATATACAATCTCAAAAGTTGTCACTTTGTTTATGTTTATCGAAATAATTATTGAATCTGACTCAGGTGTTGTCCATATTTCTGTTGCCATATTTTTAAATTCATTTATTTTAAAATCGGCATATGGATTAATATGTTTAATGCCACCTGACAACAAGTAGTCTTTAATTGTAATATCTAACGTTTTATCTTTCAAATTCATTTTTATTATTTTATGGCACTATCGGTAATGTCCGGCAGCGTTCCGCTTTAAGCGATAGTGCTGTTTGTTAGCAACTTATTCAATAACCAAAATATCTCCGAAGATATTTGAAAGTATTTTTCTATACTCTTTTATGTCTTCAATTATATGTTCCTTATATGATACAATTATTGAAGTAATATCATCCATTCGTTTATGTTTTATCGAAAAGACAATTTCATTTTGACGTAAGACGACTTTGCTACATAAGCCATAACCAGAATTAGATTGGTCTGAATATTCAAAATAGTATGAATCCATTCCCAATTTAATATCCTGTTCATCAAACTCTAATGCTCTTTCGATAATTACATATTCATTGGGTTCATTCTTATTATCTGCGAAACCAATTAAATAAGAATTGTCGACTGTTACTTCATATACTACGTCATTTGCTATAAAATTTATTTCCATATTTGACTTGTTTTACTCAGTTGCTAATGTCCGGCGGCTAACCGACCTTTGAGGGCGGTTCAGCCGTTTGTTAGCAATATTTTATTCTAATTCAAAATACCATTCCAAAAAAGAATTGAAGTCTTTCCATTGTGGTAATAATTTCCCATTCTGAAAATTGATTAGTTTCTCTCCCAATTCAATTTCAAGAACTTCACCTGTTTTACGATTATAAAAGAAACCACCTTCAGCTTCAAAACTATCAAGAGGTAAATATTCGGAAGGAATGCCTAAACAAGCTTGATTTTCTATCCCATAATCTAAATCATTTGAATAAATTTTGAACCAACATACATTATACATTTCGCTAAGGCGTCCAAGAAATGTTACTTCAGTAGTGTGTAGATTGAAAAAAGCAAAATCACTGTTCAAATCAATTCCTAAATTGATTAAAGCCTCTTTGTATTCTTCATCTTCTTTTTCCGAATAGATACCTTGTTGCTTCAAATACTCTATTATTTTATTGCTCAACATAATTGAATAGTATTTTATTTGTTTTTTTTGATTGCTAATGAGTTGTGAATAGCTGACCGTTAAAGCTGCTCATTCGTATGTTATCGTCATTGTTATACAGGTTTCATCATTATTTCAGGAATTTCCCATTCAACTTTTGAATTATTCTGTTCATGCTTATATTCAATTGTTTCAGGATAATTCTTTTGGCAGATTTCAGAAATAAACTCTTTACGAATACTATTGCTAACAATAGACTCAAATCGCCAAAACAGCATAAAAGCTATGCCTTTATCACATAATGGATGTCTTAAAACATGAAAGACTGTATCTATATTACCAAGAGTGGGAAGATAGCAAGCTATACCATATAAATCCATTGTTGAAGAACAAGAATCTATCTGTTTGTTCAGATATTCTCCAAACCAAGACTTTACTTCCGTTTCATCATAAATACTATATGGTTCTTCTCCGTTAACGTCTTTATACATGAAATCGGGAATAGTAAAAACATTGAATCTGTCATTTATCGGATTATAATGTATATCAGTTTTGAGATAAAATCCATTATTATAATTGGTGATGATTACTTTTATAAGCTGGAATACAGCTATATCTTCATATATTCGGGTGGTATTCCACTTATAAATAGTGTAGTCTTGCGGTTGTGCCTGCCAAAAAATCATTAAAGCAGTGGCCTCGCTGCATATAACTTGCTTCACAATCCAATCTAATATCGGAATGTGAATATCCCAATTCACCACATTTGCCAGATAGTGCAGTTCGTCAGGTTGTGTTAATATAGACAAACCGTTTAAGTCAATATCCGGATTCTCAACAATGCAGTCATCTATATATTGTTTTACTTCATCTTTCATATTTTATTCATATTGACAATAATGTCCGGCAGCGTTCCGCTTTAAGCGATAGTGCTGTTTGTTAGCAACTTATTCAATAACCAAAATATCTCCGAAGATATTTGAAAGTATTTTTCTATACTCTTTTATGTCTTCAATTATATGTTCCTTATATGATACAATTATTGAAGTAATATCATCCATTCGTTTATGTTTTATCGAAAAGACAATTTCATTTTGACGTAAGACGACTTTGCTACATAAGCCATAACCAGAATTAGATTGGTCTGAATATTCAAAATAGTATGAATCCATTCCCAATTTAATATCCTGTTCATCAAACTCTAATGCTCTTTCGATAATTACATATTCATTGGGTTCATTCTTATTATCTGCGAAACCAATTAAATAAGAATTGTCGACTGTTACTTCATATACTACGTCATTTGCTATAAAATTTATTTCCATATTTGACTTGTTTTACTCAGTTGCTAATGGGATGCAGCTTGCCGCCGTTAGGCGGAATAGGTGCTTGTTAGTAGCGTCATTCCATTTTATACATTTTTTTCTCCCAACCTTTTAATTCTTGAAGAACAGGTTTAGGATTTTGCAATATCTGATTTAGAAATTCTATAAAGTTAGGTGCTAATACTTCCGTTGCAGGTGTTTCGTAATCAAAGAGGACGATTTCACCTTCTTTATTCTCATTATCTGTCAATTTAAGAGCTATCACACCATAATCAGAATATTGACCTATCGCAAAATACCCTTTATCAAGAATTTCCTCTTGCAGTTCCTTATTATTTTCAATTAGGATTTTATTCCATGAATGAATGGGCTTTGGATATAGACGAACATCTAAATCCCAAAACATTTCATAAAAGTGTTTATATTTCAAGTAGGTCTTGTATGAAAGCGGAAGGATAACATTTAATTTACTTTCTAATTTGGAAATATCCTCGTCTGAAATTTGATTATCTATCACTTTCCATACATGGTCTTTGTCCGTAATAATGTTCACCATATAATTAGTATGTTCCGGTTGAGTGACATATATCTTAACCGATTTCCCTTGAAGTATGCTATTATCTAACGAAGCCTGCATTTCAGGTTCTATGGGTTTCTCGTAAAAAGGAACATACATAAGATATTCTCTATGTTCTTTCACAAAGCCCAAACATTCATCTACATATTTCTTTACTACTTCTTCCATACTATTTTGTTTTTTTATTCGCTACTAATGTTATGCGGCTTGCCGCCGTTAGGTGGCACAGGTGCTTGTTAGCTGCACTTTTCCAATTTATAAATAAGCCCTTTTATTGTACTTGCAATTAATATTTCTTTATCATCAGGAGAGAAGGAAATATTACCATAGCCGATATTCGATAATTCAGCCAATATTTCCATATTAGGGAACGTACAAAGTTTTAGATTATTATCTTGATATAAGGCAATCATCTTGTTGTTATGCGAAAGTTGTATATCCAAACAGCCTTGTTGGTGTTTAATCGGCAGTTCTATATTCAAGGGCAAAATGCGAAAAGCAAGATTGCCCTCTTCTGTAAAGTATAACACTTGCTCTAAATGTTCACTATACAGAAAATTTGCATCGTCCAAATCACAGAATGTTTGTTCAAATGTTCTGTTGTCCATATCAAACCAAAGATAGAAGTACCTATTCTTTTCACTTGTCCCTTCGTTCGGTTTGCGAAACCCATCAATGAAGTATAATTGGCGTGAAGGGATATAACGTATTTGGTTATACACTTCTCTCATATCTTCACGAAATCTTGTTTCCTTTCCGTTTTCAATATCATAAACCGATATATAGCCGTATGGAAAATCATACCCCAAATTAATGATATACTTATTATCATGTGAAATACAAGCGTCACCATCACCATTTGAACTGCCTACTTTCGGTTTGAGTTTGCAACGGATTGACATAGTTGCCAAATCATACACAACAAGTTTACGATCATTATCTTTTGCCAAGAGCAAGTTGCTGTCATTTGAAAAGAAAACAGAAGCATTGCCTACTTCTTTGAATTGTGCTAAATGCTTATATGTTTCATTTTCAAAGATGTTTATCTGACTACTGTTAACTTGTGCAATCAAATGTTTATCGTTCGACATCTTTAGAAAATATGACTTCTTAAAAGTTTGTATCAGTTCCATATTCATTATTTTTTTAATTGGCAGCTAACGTTATGCTAACAGCGGTCATTTAATGTTCCGCTGTTATTTTCTCTAAGTATTTTATTAAATCTCTTCTTCTAAAATATCGTCCAACGGACTTTTAATTTTGCTTTTGTAAGTGTCTGCAATATGGACGTACATTTCAGTCGTTTTAATATTGTTATGTCCCAGCAGCTCTTTTATGATTTTCAAGTCCGTTCCTTGTTCTATCAAATGTGTAGCGAACGAATGGCGGAACAAATGGGGATATACTCTTTTTGTTATTCCTGCTTCATGGGCTATCTCTTTCAGTTTTTTGGAAACGATACTTTCAGAGAATTGTACTCCGGTTTCACGTTCAAAAAGCCACTTTTCCGGCTGATACGTTATCCTATATTCTTCCAGTTTATTGATAAACGGTTTGGATAGCAGCGTATATCGGTCTTTCTTCCCTTTTCCCTGTCGCACATGTATCAGTGAACGGGAAATGTTTATATCACCCGGTTTTAAATTCAGCAATTCGCTGATACGAAGCCCTGCCGAGTACAGCAGCGAATACATGCAATAAAACCGCAAATCTTCTTTAGCTACTGTTAGAAAGTCTTTCACTTCTTCCTTGCTCAATACATCCGGCAGTGTCTTCTCACGTTTTGCACGGTTTACCTTGTAGCAGTGACGTTCGTTGCCCAGCACCTTTTCATAATAGAACTTGATTGCGTTGATACGTTGGTTCTGTTGGCAGGAAGAGATATTTTTCTTGTCTATCAGTTGAAGCAGGTAAGCATTTATTTCGTCCGGCGAAATCCTTTTCAGGTTGCTTCCGGCAAAATACTGTTGAAAATCTCCGATATAGGTAGTATATACCCGTATTGTATGATCGCTGTAACGCATCTGTTTCAGCTTTTCCAAAAAGCCCGCAGGCAGTTCCGGGCGGATGGTCTTTTCTTTCTCCGGTTTATTTGTAGTGTCTGTTACTTTGGAATAGTCAATAAATGCAAGATTCACATAACGGTCGAAGAACTCTGCCAAAACAAAGTCTTCTGCTGGCAGGTATGCCTTGTCACTTTCAAACAGCACACCCTTCTCCTTTGACAACAATAGCCTTGCAGCATCGTTATTTCCGAAAGCTACCTCAATATACCTTCTCCTTCTCCGTATGGAGCGGGAGAGAATCATGCGTTCTTTTTTATGGTCTGTTTCCATATCTTCATACTGTTTAAATATATTATAGCTTTCCTCATCACAATATAGCGTTTATCACTAACGATTGTCGGATTCTGCAAAGTTATGTTGTCCAACCGTATATCTTATTCTGTTTTCTATCGCTTGTTTTCTGATATTCATCGTATCTGTTTTATATAACTTTATTTTCACTTTAATCCTTTTAGCAGGCTATTCAAACATATCACATGTATCGGCAACTAACGGCTAAGGCATTGCCGCCAGTCGGTTTGTGATTGTTATAGCACTTATATACGCAAAGATAGCGATTGTTTTTGTACTATTGTATGGCAACTTAAATAGTTTTGGTGATTTTGTTTTTCATACTCATGTATTGAAATATTGGGAGTGGTACGAAAACTTTCCTTGCACTATCTTATCTTTATCTATGCCAATCAGGTTGCCCAACATATCCATTGTCCGTTGTACGCCATTCACGTATTCGTCTATAAATTCGGCAAACGTGCCGTTCGTTTCGGTGAACTTGTTTCGTGGGTTCTTCGTGCTGAACCAAAACTTATCCACGACAGCAATGAATAGCTCCTGTTTGTTCTTATAAAATTTGAATATTCCGGCTTTCGACATTCCAAGCATTTTTCCCAATTCGGCAAAACTGGCTTTCTCACAATTCATGGACATAAACAGTTTGAACGCAGCTATCAGTAAATCATCACGGGTAATCTTCATTTGACAGCATCTAACATATCCGTCCATCGTTAATGCCCTACCACCATTATGGCACTAAAGTCTATAGCTTCTCTTGTTAAAGAGATTGGTTTAATAAATAACAAAAATGCCAATTAACAGAGTCTCACGAATCTTGCCGTATTTCAGTTCTCTTTTCCCCATATAACGATTTCCTCATTTTTATCACCCTGTCAATAACTTCACCTTGCGTGGTTCAGGGTGCGAAGCTACGGCCGGGACCCCTAAAATCTGCAAGCCCGCTTCGCGCCCTGCGGGTTTTGGCGAAAATTTTTCAATCCGTCCAGCCGGGCGGTTGAAAATTTTTCACCAAAAGCCTTGCATATTTTCTCCCCGTCCGTATCTGCCCCCTGAAACGAGCAAGGTGAAGCCACCGACAAGGCATAAAAAAAAAGTCAATGTTATGAAAAAGAGAACTGAAATACAGCAAGATTTGAAACGAGGCTTCGGCTCCGCTCCAACCGGCATTAAAAAATGGGTGAAGTGGTCGGCTGTCGGCTTCGTGGTGTACGTGGCGGTGCGTTTCGTGTGTGCTTTTGTCGGTGGTGTGGTGGCAGGTTTGGGCGGTTTGCTGCCTTCATTGGGTGTTTTGGCGGTAGTGGTTTTCCTCATCCGTGCCATTTGGCGCATCCTTTCCGCTTTCCTCTCCCTTTGCGTGCTTGTCCTATTGCTCGTCCTCTTTTGCGTGATACTCTGACAGGTTATTAATCATTTTTAAATTCAATCATTATGACTAAAGTACATTTATTAGGAGCTAACAGAAGCTATGACAGAGACATTCAGACTGTTTCAGTCAATCAGATTGTTGTGTTGGAAGGCTACGCAGGTGGCAGTTATGTAGTCTATGACGTCACCCATAACCAACGTGGATTTACCTATCATCTTGTACATACAAGAACTTACGACTTCAACACATCCGACCTTATCCGCCCATTATCCGAAAAGTTCGGAATAGGTATCTATTACGACAGCGAGAACCCAACGTTTTTAGATCCGTTGGAAACGGCTACTTTACTTTCCAAGGCAAAAGAGAAGAAAGCCGAAGAAGAACGGAAAGCAAAAGAAGCACGGGAGGAACACGAACGTATCTCTAAAATCGGTGCAGTACGGTTGCGCCCCCTTATTCCATCGGATGCAAAAGCCGTTATTATCGGAGAATTACGGGTAAGTGAATGCGACAGTTATACCGATTATTACGACTATCGGACAGAACGAACCGTCATTTTAGGTTTCTCCAAACATACACGCAACCTTTTTGCAGAGATGCGTAAATATGCCGCCAATTTTGAGGGAACGTCCCATTTAGCGGAATATAACGCAGACTTCGAACACCGTGAGAATTACAGCATGGGGGACGGCATGTATTTAGGCAGGAACAAGTACAGTGGTTGGACGATTAATAAAGAGCCGATTTACAGCCTTGAAAAGTTCCTTGAACGGCTTGCATACACCGCAGGGGATGAAGCAAATATTTGTTTGAAAACACCGCAAAACCAAACAGACACGGCAGAACAGCCGACAGCATCCGCAGACCTTTCAGCCCTCAATCTTGAAATTGTGGAATACAGCGAAAAAGCGATAGCCGTATTCGGTGACACCAAGCCGATAAAGGACGTTTTGAAAGGCTTAAACGGTTTGTTCCGTGCGAACCTCACCTACAATGGGGAAAGGCGTGCAGGGTGGATATATAGCAAGAAGCAGGAAACGAAAGTAAGGGAAGCACTTGCAACGTGCATTCGCGTATGACAGTATTAACGGCAGGGCGGAGCAATCCGCCTACCTATCAAAGAACCCATAAAAAAGTAATGACACATGAGAACGGAAACAAGAACATATACCCTCTATCAGATAACCGAGTTATCTGAAGAAGCCAAAGAAAAGGCGCATAACGAATGGTTATACAGCCGATACTTTTACGGTTGGACGGACGAAACCCTTGACGCTTTTTGTGAACGCTTCGGCATTGTGTGCCGTAATTGGAGATATGACGCATGTAATTATAGCTATGATTACCGGAGCAGGCAGGAAGACTGCATAGACAGCCTAAGCGGTTGGCGGTTGGCAATCTATTTGATGAACAACCATTGGAATGACCTATACACCCAAAAATATTTTTGGCACGGGATGAAAGGACGAAAAAGTAAGATATTTGTAGATACTTGTTGTCCCCTTACGGGCTATTACATAGATGACTGCATTCTCGATTCGATTTATAAGTTCTTGAAATCCCCCACAGAGAATGTCACGTTTGATGACCTTATGAACGATTGTCTCGACAGCTTTTTCCGTGCTTGTCGGGATGATATGGAGAGTACCCAAACTTTGGAATACTTCACGGAAGAAAGCAACGCCAATAATTGGGAATACCTTTCAGACGGAAATTTATTCAATTAATTATCAATATTTTAAAACTTATCATTATGAAGACGAACAAAAAAGTACAGAAGAACAACGTACAGAAATCAGAGAAAGAGACAGCAGTAAAAGTAACCGCTTTGGCAATTATTCAAAAGCCGATAATATTACTTTCACCGCAGAACGTGCCCACAGTTACCGAAGTGACGGAAACACCCGAAACGGCAACCGTTCCGACCATAACGGAAGAAGCACCGCAGCAAGCCATGTTCAAAACACCTCTTGCAACGGCCACAGCCGAAACCGATCTCGATATTACCACCGTACAGCCGAGCGCAGACAACCACCGCAAGACGTTCAATGACGCATCTTTGCAGGAACTTGCGGAAAGTATTCGGGAAGTGGGCGTTTTGCAGGCTATCGCAGTACGCCCACGCACGGCAGGAGGTTATGAAATAATTTATGGCGAACGCCGTTACCGTGCCTCACTGCTTGCAGGAGCAAAGACGATAAAGGCAACTATCTATAATAATATAACAGATGATGAAGCGGAAGATATGTCACTGAGTGAAAATTTACAGCGTGAGGAAGTACGCCCCACCGAAGAAGCAAAAGCCTTCAAACGCTTGCTTGAAAAGGGCAGGTATGATATGTATTCACTTGTCAGCCGTTTCGGACGAAGCGAGAAATATATCTATACCCGTCTGAAACTGAACGAACTGTATCAGCCTATCGGTGAACTGTTGGACAATGAAACAATCACTATCAGCGTAGCCGAAGAGATAAGCACCTATGAACCTAATATCCAAAAGGACGTTTACGAGAAACACCTCAAAGAGAACAGCAGGGACAATTGGGCAGGTTATACGCTGAAACTGTTCAAGAAGTATTTTGAAGAATACTATACCACCGACCTTGAACAATACAAGTTCGACAAGACGGAATGTAAGTCATGTGTACACAATGCAGCCAATTACAACCTTTTTGCCGAGCATAACGGGTGCGGACATTGTACCAACCGCAAGTGTTTGGATACCAAAAATGCCGCATTTGTAGCAAAGGAAACGGAGAAACTGTTGAAATCCGATCCGAAGTTAGTGATAGCCCGACCCTATTACGGTGGCATGAACGAAACGGCACTTCAGAAACTCGACAAGAAAGGGCACGAGATAAAAGAATTGAATTATACCGTTTCGGCACAAAGTTTTCCGAAAGCCCCCGAAGCACCGAGACAAGAACAGTTTTCCAAACCGAAGGAGTACGAACAAGCCGTACAGACCTTTGAACAGAAAAACGAGGAATACGCCCGAAAGATGGAAGAATTGAACCGAAAGAAGGAGGAAGGCAGGATAAAGACCTATGTAAAGGTGGGACAGACAGAACCCGAACTTTGCTATGTAGAAATAAACAAGAAGGAAACCGCCCCCGTCACCGTCGAGACATTGCAGGAAAGGGACAAACGTTTCAAACAACTTTCCGTTGAAAAGATTGTAGCCGATACAAAGAAAGTAGTCCGTGAAAACGACTACCCCGAAAGCCCTTTTACACAATACGAGGACGGGATGATGTATTTCATCATGCTGACCAAGCTGCAAAGAAAGCATTATCCGCTTTGCGGTATCAAAGACCAGCCTATCCGATTGGATGAAAAACAGCGGATGAAAATTGTAGCCAAGCTGACCGATGCACAAAAAACAGTCATCAAACGGGACTTCATCAACCATTTTCTTTGCGAGGACGCTTACGGGGACAACAGCGCATCCAAACTGTTACGGGACTTCGCAAACATGCACTTCCCCGACCAGTACGGACTCGCCAAAGCCACCCACGAGGAAGAATATCAGAAACGGCATGAACGTTTGGACGAAAGGATAAAGGAGATGAAGAAAGCGGAAAAGGCGGCAGCCAAAAAAGACGAAAAGCAAAATGTTTCCCCTGCATTACCCAATGATGACAAGGCAGCTTGAATTTACATAATTGAAAGGTGAAGCATTTCACCTTTCAATTATTTCACCCGATTTTAGGATTAACACTATAAGATTATAACATGATGAAGAAAGAAGAAATCATTGATACCATCAAACAATTTGCGTGTTCTTTGGCAGAAAAGGAGCTTGTAGATAAATACGGGAAATTACCCGAACAACTGATGACTAAAGGAGGGACATATCGTTCAAAATATCAAGATGAATTTGATAAGCTATACGATAGGTATGAATATAGGCTTATCCGTTTATCGGGAAAGAATGCAGATGAATTGTTCGTATGCGAATAACTATGTTATGTGCCGGAAACAATCATCCGGCACATATTTTCCCCGCCCCCGAAAGAGCAGAGGGCAGGGCCGGGCGACCCCACCTACACCGCCACCGTAATTATCATTCAAAAACATCAATCAATGAAATATATCAGAATTTCCCCGAATGTGGAGTATTCCACCGATATGGATTTTTTCCTTGAACATCAAATCCTCTGTATGGTAAGCAAAGAAGGCACGAAATTTTGTAGCCTGATAGAGAACCGTTTGTTCATGCGTTCCGACAACCGCCATATCAGTGAACGGATGAAACTGAACATCATGCGTGAAATCCATAAGGACATCTGCAGTCTTTGTTATGGCGGCGAACCCGTGGATTGACCTGCCACACTCCACACCTGCAAATCCCATCCGAAAAAAGTCAGGCAATCCCTATGCGGTTGCCCGACTTTTTTCTATTTTTGCGCAGTTGAATTTTAAAAAGATAGTTATAAGACTAAAAAAGTTGAATGACAATATAGTATAATAGCTTTTAGCTGTTTATTCCTGAACACGAAACGACCAATTTTAAAGCAGGAGGGTAAACGGGCGAAGTCCTTGTCGTATATATATGGCACGGGCTTAACTCGTCTCCTGCGAGGCGCTTGGTCGTGCCTGTGTTCAGACTTGTTAAGTACCGTGCTTTTTTCGGTACATAGCAGGAAGTTACGGCCAAGGTATCCACCAAAAAATCATAGCAAGATGTACAACAAGAGCGTTGCCATTACCGGCAGTACCATTGAAAAGACAACAAAATACGACCAATTCAGGGAAGATAAAATCCGTATGGAACTCTACCGGATCATTCTTTCATTTTACAATGAAGGTTATCGCACATTCACCTGCAATCTACATTCCTATATCGGATTATTAGGTGCGGACACGATAGTCATGCTGCGTGAAGCGGACAAATGCCCGGATATAACCCTTTCGACAATCATATCGGAAACAACTTTTCCGGCAGATACCGACAAAGTGTATCGTGCCTTGTATGACGACCTGATGAAGCAGGCGGACAATAAAGAAATGCTTCCGGAAAAAGAGGTTCTCAGCAACACCCTTACCGGCAGTCATATCGTCTGTTATTATGACGACTTTTCCGAAGAAATTGGGCAGGTGCATGCATCCGGTATTCCCTATACCAATATCCGTAAAATGATATAGGTACCTATGTCTTTGCCGCAGGTTACAGCAGTTTCTCCAGCCGTTCAATCCGTTTTTCAGTTGACGGATGCGTACTCATGATATATTCGGTAAAAGTCGGACGTTCACCGTAAACGTCTTCTGTCCTTTTCAACCGGCGGAGGAAAGAAAGTAATCCTTCGCCGCAACCATATTTCACTGCATAGGCATCACAACGGTACTCGGTATATTTATTGATATTCACGTCAGTTATCCGGCTGATGCCGTAAATAATCCGATGAAGCAGTTTATAAACGGCCCACCATAACTTCGCTATAAGTTCACCCACAAAACCCAAAGCCGGAACTAATACAAACACCATGCTGCCAATTATCCCGAATATCAAAGCCGGAATAAGAAATATACCATAAAGACAGCGGTAACCGAACGACTCCATTGAGAATAAAAGCACTTGATAGACAAAGTCGTAATGAGAGATATGTCCTACTTCATGGCTAATGACACCCTTCAGTTCCTCATCCGAGGCGGCGGCGGGTACTCCGCCCGTCAATCCTATCGTGTTGAAACCGAATGCGGCGGCATTTACCCGTGCGTCATTGTTATGATAAAGTTTCAGTTTCCGGTTCATACCCATTTCTGAAAGTAACCGTTCCAGCCTCATGCGATCAGAACTGTTCAAAGGACGGTACCCTTCTTTTCTGCGTAGCATCCACACGTTAAGCGGAGAAATGGAATAAAGGATGAATAACAGCAAAAGATAGTACGGTAACGTATTTACTAAATACGGAATCACCCCCTCATCAAACAGACCCGGTATGTATGACGGCCATATATGACGCAAGATTGAAAGTAGCAATACGTAAAACACCGTAATAAAGACAAAATTCACTATTGTGACATAGACCAACAGCAACAACTTGCTGATGATACGGAATATTCTGAGTGTTGTTTTCATGTGCTTATAAATTTAAAACGGTTGGTAAATATAAAAAGTTAATTTGAATCACCGGGTGGGTAAATCAATCAAATTACTGCCATACAGTCAAATTTATGGAATGAAAAACGGCGGGATGCCCCACCGTTCTTACTTATAGGTATTGGTAACGGCTATTCTTCCGTCGTACCGCTTTCCGTGTCAAATGTTACTGTCATTTCCCTTTCCTGCCCGAAATTGTCCCGGACAAAGAATTTCAGTTCCGAGCGTTTGGCACTTGTCGAACGGTAAAAGAGAGTGAATACCTGCTTCACCGGATTTCCCGTATCCAGTCCCGGTACCTCTGCCAGCGGCCTCACTTCCCGGTTCACAAGTTTTATGCCTTCACTGTCCGTCACCTCTCCCTTGCCTTCCATCTGAATGTAACCTATTTCATACTCCGCCTTTTCATAGTCCCCTTCACGGTCAAGATAAAAGCGTATCTCCACCGTTTCACCCGTTGCGATCTGCTTTTGCAGATACCATGACGAGAGGCTGAAATCATAATCCTGCCGGATGTCTACTTCATCGTTACAAGAACTGAAGGCCAGCGCCGCAAGCAGTGCGCCTATACATATATATAATACATTTTTCATTTTCTGTTTCTCCTTTCTCTTTTGGTTAGTTGATGATAAAGCGGACGCCCAAACCTACCTGCGTATGGAAATTCCCCGCATCCGTTCCGAACAGCGCCCTTTCCTTGACTTGCAGCAGGAAGATGATCCGGTCTGTCAGATAGACATCGAAAGCCGCCGTCAGTCCTCCGCCATAAATAAAACTGTCCCCGTTTGTCACTGCCGCCCCGTCAGGAAGCAGGGAGGTTCCCCAGTTGACCGTCTCGAAGCCGCCCAGAGCGGAAAGTCCGATACGGAAACAGACATTCCGGCCCTTATCCGACAATACGGGAATAAAATAGCCGAGTTCCCCCGTGAACTGCGCTTTGGGTATCGCCTTATTTTCGTAGGTGTACTCCTTTATCTGATAATCCAGACCATACAGCCAGTAGGTACGGTTACGGTTGGTATGTGTAAAGGCCAGCGAGGTGAAGTAGTGGCGTTCGCCGCCACTCTTCCATGAAAGGAAATGATTCACCCCGCCCGATGTGAACTGTATGCCTGTCTGTCCCGGCAGGTCACGCTGTGCGTATGCTTCGCCCGCAAAGAGCGACAATACGGCAACTGTCAGTATGAATAGTATTCTTTGCATATACATTATATTATATATAGGTTATTATTTCAGATGCAGTTCACTGATTGGTTTTGCCGCCACAAGGTCTGTGTTCTCTATGCGGAACGACTGGTGACGGGCACCGCCCTTTTCGTAAACCTCCACCACGAGCAGTTTGTCATCCGGCAGGGTGAGCTTGGGCAGCACGAATATACCCCGCACCGTGGCTTTCCCATCCACCGTTACCAGGCGGTTGTATGTCCTTACAGGTTCTATGAAGTTCTCCTGCATGGCCGTGCGCTTGGCTACTTTCTTGTCCACCACTTTGAAACAGATATAGTCAATGTCGAACGATATATCCGAACTGTTGCGCAGGGAAGTATGCAGGTACAGCAGGTCATTGTTGATATAAAGCCCTTTGAGCAGGGTCTGTATGCCGTACTTCTTGCAGCCGATATGCCGGATGTCCCTTTTGTTCTTCTTATACAGCGTGTACATGATACGGTTCACCACCAGCGGTGTCTCCCCGCCGAGTTCTTTCAGCTTCACGAACATGCGGTCGCCCGCAATCCCGCCTTCGGGATTGTCCCGGAGCCAGTCTTCCATCTCAATGGAAAGTTGCGCCGGTTCGTCCTTATAAACCACATTAAAAGAATAGAAACAACCGTCGGCAGTGATGACGGAGAAGTTCGTCTCGCCTTCAAAGCCTTTCACCGCCGCCTTGATGCGTACTACATTTTCCGCTCCCGTGGCCTTGTCCGCTATGATGTCGAACGAACCCAAATCCACGTATTTCACTTCGGAAGGGAAAAGGATATGTACGGTTTTCTGAAAAGTCACCGCAATCTTATGCGGTGAGATAATCTGGTTGGTGGGGAAAATCTTCGTTTCCACCGGTTCCTGCGCCTTTACCGACAATACGGTTAAAAGCATGACTAATGATAAAATAATTCTTGTCTTCATCTGATTACTGCTTTTTGGATATTAATAAAAGTTGATAATTTGCCTTTACAGCCACCTTCACCTCACGCATCTTTGTGGCCAGATATTGTGATCCGCCGCTAAGTACGCCCCTTGTCACGTCCATGACGAGTTGTTGCGAGGCACTGCGTGCGAACGAGATGCTTGTTCCGAAACTGCCCCCGATATTGGCGGCGGCTTCTTTCATGGCGGTACGTTCTGCGGTATTCGGAACGAAAAGTCCGGCCTGCCCGTCCATATCGTAAGCCGTTAGTTCCACCGGCAGGATATTCCCGCCACTCTCTATGGAGTTTACTGTGACTGCCATCCGTTGCCCTTCGATACGCACCGTACCATATAGCGGAGTATTGGCAGGTACAAGCACACCGCCCACTTGCAGCGGTTCCAGCAACCGGAACTTCAGTCATGCTCCGGTGGTCACTGTCTGGTCTTCAGCCACGCAGGCACGTATCGTATTGGCTCCGGCAAGCTGTCCGCCACCCACGGCAGTGGCAAAACCGTAATTGCGGGGTATCGTGTCGGGTACCGGAGGTGCGGCCAGTGACGAAACCACATTTTCCGCGGCACGTCCGGCGGCTATGGCGGCAGGATTGCCGGATGAACCGCCCGCAGGCTGTATGTTCTTCACCTGTCCGCCCGTCTGTCCGGGGAAATAGCGTGCCGCCATCTCATACGATTTTTCCATCAGTTCCAGCGGGTCTTGTCCATTCTGTTCACGTTCCAGCTTTTCGTTAAGCTCCTTCACCTGCCGCTCCAGTTCGTCCACCCTCGGACTCTCCTTCGGTTCCTGATAGAACGAGGTGATCTGCCTTGAAATCTGCCGCTGTTTTTCTCTGGACTCCCGGATAGCATCCGCTTTCGGTACATCTTCTTCCGGTTTCAGCCCGTCCGTTGTGTCCGGTGTCAGATAGCCACCTGCCATGTCCTGCAAGGTTCTCACTTTTTCTTGCCTGCGTTTCTTCATCTCTTCCAGTTCGTAAGCCTTCTGTTTGTCGGCCATTGTCTCCGGTGCGATAGCGTCGGGTATCGTTGTATTGATGCCTGCCGTCCCTTCCACCGTTTCTGGCGTGTCCGGCTTGAAGATAAACCAGATGAACCCGGCGCAAAGCAGGGAGAGGAATGTCACTACGCCATAGAATTTCAGCTTGTCGGCAACCTTGCGGTTTAACTTCTTCTCCTTTTCGGATGCAGGTTCCGCTTTCTGCGTTTCTTTATTCTTTTCTTCTTTCTTATCGGATTGTGTCATTGGATATATTGTTTTTTAATGGTTGGATACTGTCCGTTTGGGGAAGCGCAATCCTTTGGAGATGCTGCACCTCAATCGGAAATTTGTCTGTCCCGCAGAAACCGCCCACAATGTAGGCAAGGTCGATGGCGGCGAAGAGTCCGAGCAGGTAAAGGATGATAATCCTTTGCTGCCGGTAGCTCAACCGTTGCCACCGTCTGCGGAGTTTTGCTATATGTCGGTCTTTCTCCGTTCTGAACGAGTGGAAGACCTTTTTTATACCGTTATCTTTCATACTGTCCGATGTCCCTGTTTTCGATGATGGTAAAACTCTCTATCAGAAAGCCCTGCGGATTGTTGTCGCTCCGGGTTACATTCCTCAGACGGCAGGTGGTGACAAGCGACCTTTCGGTAACGCTGCTCGAACGGATGATGTGCTGCCGGCTATAGGTCTTCATCTCGTATGGATAACTGTTGAAGTCCCCCTGTATGCTGTCCACCGTCAGCGTCTGCGAGATGTTTCCCGCTATCATCCGGTTGAAGTAGCCTTTCTCCTGTAAGTTCCGGTAGTAACCGATGGCGCTTTCATCCGAAAGGTAAAGGGCACGCTGGATGTTGCTTTCAATGGCGCTCTTGTCCGGTGATAGGGTGAAAAACAGTTCGTGGAAACGTCTGATATGTTCCCTCGCTTCCACGGGGCGATTCTGCTGCACGTCCTGCGAGAGTGCCAGCATTAGCGACTTTCCGCTGTCCAACACATAAATTTTCTGCCGCTGCGCTTCGGCGAACTCGTATGCCTTTCAGGTAGCGAAGACCGTTACCAGTGCGCATACTCCCAGGAATACCATTCCGAACAGCCGTAGCTGCCGGAATGATGTCTCGATGTTTTTTAATGATTTGAACTCCATGTCTTTTTTCTGTTTTTTAAAGTGATACGTTTAGAACATTTTCTTGATGCGTCCGGCTACCGATCCGCCGACTGCTCCACCGACTGCCGCTGCACCGTTCCCGGCCATTTTCCCGGCACCGCCCACCTTCTGCCCGTAAGCTCCCGCACCGCCAGCCTGGATTATCCACGAGGATACCGTGGGAACGCAGAAATAACCGATGATAGTCGAGTAGGTCGGGGGCATTACTGCCCCTTTCCCCTCTAAGAACCGTACGTGCTACTTTCATAGCATACGGCTCAAGCAACTCTAAACTTCTAAATTTAAATAGAAGCCGGCTCAAAACCTCTGTTGTCGCGTTTACTCCTGTTACGGCATTTGCTATGGATAAGTATCTTGATTTTCCTGCCTGACTGTAATTTTTCAGACATACTCCATTTACTTTCCTTATCTATCGCACTGCCGCAGACAGGACATTTACGCCCTTGTTTTTCCCATAGTTGTAGCAATGTTTTCCGACCTTTCAAATTTGAGAGCATCTTGTTGGTTTCCCTTGTTTCAAAATACTCTTTCCACTCTGGGTCAAAAGGATTGGCTTCACGCTTTATTTTCGTATATCTTTCGATATTGGTGTTGGATAGCTTTATTAAAGTTATCCTGCTTTCTGGATTTCTCTTGTTGAAACCGACAGAGAAGCACCACTTTTGATTTCCAATCTGCGAAAAATAGCGTTTAGCTATCCATTTTCTACCTTTTTTCGGATGGCGGCGAGCCGCCCATCGCCACATTTTCTGGTGTATCAGGTAATCTGCTTTACTGAATGTCTCTCCAGCACAACAGTATCGGTAATAGTTAGTCCATCCTTTTATTACAGGATTCATCAATCGGATAACTGATTCTTGCTTGACTGATTTATTGGAATCCAATATGTATTTCAATTTGGATAAAAACCGTTTTAAACTCTCTTTTGTCGGTTTAATCAGGAGTGTACCTTTGTATTTCCTTATATTAAAACCGAGAAAGTCAAATCCCTCGTCAATGTGGGTTATCTTGGTCTTTTCTTCTGACAGGACAAGACCTCTCTCTTGAAGAAATTCCCTGACAATTGGTATTACATCATTTTCTAACAACTCTTTAGACCTGCCTGTGATGATAAAATCATCCGCATATCTAACATAATTGACTTTTGAATGACATAACTCGCCATTTATCCTCATTTTCCGATATGGTTTGAACCTTTTGATTAAAATCGCTTCCAATCCGTCAAGTGCCATATTAGCAAGAACGGGTGAAATTATGCCCCCTTGCGGAGTACCTTCTTCTGTCGGGAATAATTCTCTGTTGAAGATGAATCCACTTTTTAGCCATTTACGTAGCATTGACTTATCCATTGGGATATTGTTCAGTAGCCATTCATGACTGATGTGGTCGAAGCAACCTTTTATGTCTCCTTCCAGAATCCATTCAGCAGAGTTTCCTCTTGATAGTGCAATATGACATTTCTGTTGTACGTCATTCGTGCATCTCGCTTTTCGGAATCCGTAAGAGTTTAAATCTGCGGTTGTTTCAGCCACTGGTTCCAATGCCATTAGATACAGTGCCTGCATAGCTCTGTCTTTCATAGTAGGAATACCAAGGGGACGTAATTTCCCGTTTTTCTTTTTGATACACACCCTTTTTAAAGGTTGTGGCTTGTAACCATTCCTTTTCAGTGTGGTGATAGCCTGATACTTTGCTCTGGGAGTCTCCCATATCACATGGTCTATTCCCGAAGTCTTTTTCCCATTATTAGAGGTTACTCGTTTTACTGCCAATGCTTTAGCGTAAAACGAATGAGTGAGTACCCATTGCAAAGATTTGACCTTGCCATGCTTACCCTCTTTTTGAGCCTTTACAATACGTGCTTGTAGCTTTTTAACCGCCATTTCACACTTGAGCCAGTTGATACTGTCCCAAGTATTCCACGGTTGGTCAGTGGATGCACACGATTTTTCATTTTCGTTCATTTGCTTTTCTCCTTTCAAAAGTTCTAAAAGTTTCTTGTAAAGAATTACCTAACGCAGAAGTCAGCGCACTTTCGTGCCGGATGATGTCACCTTATCTAATCCATAGATAATGGCTCAACCACATATCCCCCTCATTACAAGGGTGGCATTCGCTTTTTCTGCAATCCTATACCTGCATCTCGTTCAGCTTTCCTTACGGTCAGCTTACCTGCACTGGCAGGAGAGATACAGGCTTACCAAGTTTCGTATAGACGACAATGAATGGGTTAGAATCTGTCACTTCGCCGATAGCTTATGTCCGTGTAATCCCACATCGGAAAGGATTAGCCAGCTACATCCCTTTTGGGTAGAGCCCAGTATCTTTTGGCTCTTCTCATGTTACGACGTTTATTAACAGTTCACTTGCGTTATTCATACCACTCAAGCCAAGCTCCCTTACCGCCTGATACTGGCGATAGTTGTTATTCCCTCACGGTTCAAACTTCTTGTTTCCAAAGGGCTACTCTGTCTGGACAGCTTCGTACAAAACCATTACGGGTAATGCACGTATCCATAGGCTACTGCTGACGGAACAGCAGGTTCTATTATACTGCTATCAGTTGATAGTCAGTGTCTGAACAATCAATTCTATACGACTTCTTGTCGCACCCGATAATCATGAATATACAATACACGCTGTTGGATGCGTCCGGTATGAATGTCGGGTCCTGCATCTGTTTGATGTCCTGCTGCAACATCAGAATCTGTATGCGTGAAAGGATAGCTCCGAACAGGTCGCCCACAGGCAGCCATAAGTAAATAGAGATATAGCGTGACAGCCATGTGGTGAGCGTACTCTGGAACCCGTCATAGACGGCCAGCGCAAAAGAGATAGGCCCCAGTATGGACAGGACAATCAGGAAGAAAGTCCTCAGTGTGTCTATCAGCAACGAGGCCGCCTGAAAGAAGAGTTCCAGCAGTTCCCGGAACCATTGCCTCACCTTTTCCCCCATGTCATACACCGCCTTCTGCCCGTACATGTTTATCATCGTATCCATGTCCCCCAGCGACCAGCCCAGTTCGTCTATTTTCTTGTCAAATTCCTCATCACTCACAAGGAAAGCCTTTGCCGGGTCACGCAGCATCGCCTCCCGTTCCAGTTCGTCTTTCTCTTCCTGATACTTCTTCATGTCGAAAGTCTGCTGTTCAACCAGTGAGGAAGTGGCACTGCATACGGGGGAAAGAATCCCGTTGATTGTCCCCAATACCATAGTGGGGAAGAACATGATGCAAAGGCCCAGCACAAACGGCCTGAAAAGCGGAAACACGTCAATCTCTTCCGCCCTTGAAAGGGACTGCCACACCCGGTAGGCCACATAGAACAGGGCACCGATACCGGCCACTCCCTTTGCCACACTGGCCATATCCTCGCACAGCGGCATCATTTCATCGTAAAGCGAACGCAGCAACTCATGCAGGTTCGTCCAGTCTATTGATAGTAATACCATAGTCTATCTGTTTTTTTAGGATGAATGATTACCAGTAACGCTGGTCGTGTGTCCCGTACAGGGCAAGCACCCGCTGGGAATCCCCCTTCTTCTTGCTGCGCAGGTACGATATGCCGATATTCTTTCGGGTGTAGTACCATGTCAGGTTCTTGTATTCCAGCACTTCGCCGTATATCCGGTTGATGATGTCCAGCCGTTCCTTGTCGGTCATCGAGAGTCCGGTAACCGTAGTCACTTCCTTCAAATCCAGCAACAGGTTGCTGCTTTCTTCGAGCAGTCGGTTATACCCGAAAGCAATGGCCGAGAGTTCTTCCACGGTGAAGTTCGGGTCGCCCATCATCGTATTGAAATTGGTCACGTAAATGTCACTGATGTCACCTACGAGTAGGATAGTCTGTTGAACTTTCCGGGCACCTTTTACAAGGTCATGCACTGATTTCAACGCATCATAATAACGCTTTCCCTGCTCATAAATCTTTACCGTTTCCTTGAAATTATTAATCATATTTTCAGCGGTAGAGGAGGTTTCTATGATTTCGTTGGCAGAATTTACGATACTTTGCGCAAAGTTGCTGGGGTCGAAAACCGCCCATTGTGCCTTGACTGTCACTGAAAGGGAAAGCATTGCCATGAATAGAATTAGTAGTCTCTTTTTCATGCGTCTATCTCCTTTCTTTAGTAAGTAAATACCGGCTGTCGTCATCACGGGCAAACAGCCCGTAACAGCCGAACAGCAATACCTCGCTTCCGCTGAAATACCCGATACATCCCGCATCCTTGTTCCCGTGCAGGAAAAGGTCGTCCCCTTTGCGGAGCGGGATATTGATTTCGGTATAACTCATCTCTCCGGCGAACAGCGTAGCCTTGTAGCCCTTGAATCCGTCCGTCACGTGGTTGGATTTACGGATTGTCAGCGTGGAGCCGCCTTCCTGGTTCATTCAGTGGCCGCAGATGCGGTCGTGTTCCAGTTCCTTCTTCATTTCCCCGATCAGGTTCAGCAGATCCAGATTGGTCAGGGTAGCGTCTCCGAGTGCTTCCCTGCATTGGCTTAATAAATCTTTCTTACTCATTGTTGTCTATGGATTAATATGGTTACTTGTTTTCCTGCCGCTTGCTTTCGGCAAGTTGTTTGATAGCTAACTCGATGTTTCCGCCCAGCTTTTCCGTAAGGCGGGTAAGTTCCAGTTTCTCAGTTTCTTCGGTGGTGTAGCACAAATATTCTTCGCCCGAAACTTCTGTCGCATATACCGCGCTCTGCGTGCCGCCAAGTCCTATCCATACCTCTTTATAAAGGCGGTTCGCTGCATTGGCAAGATTGATAGAAAGTATCTGGCTACGTTCCTTGTCCGTCAGGCCGAGCAGATTCTGTATCTGGTCGAACTTGTTCTGATACTTCCGCTGGTCGAGCAGTATTTTGCAGTCGCTGTTGTTGATAATCGTCTCTTTCACAACGGGGGAAGAGATAATATCATCGACTTCCTGCGTGACTACAACCGCCTCTCCGTAAAACTTTCTAACCGTTTTAAAGAGATACTTTATGTAGGATGCCATACCTTCCTTGGCGATTGCCTTTCATGCTTCCTCAATCAGTATCATCTTGCGGATACCCTGCAAACGTCTCATTTTATTAATGAACGTCTCCATGATAATGATGGTGACAACCGGAAAGAGAATAGGATTATCTTTCACAACATCCAACTCGAATACGATAAACCGTTTGTTCAGTAAATCCAGTTCCTTGTCCGAGTTCAGCAGATACCCGTATTCACCGTTCTTATAATAAGGTTCCAGCACGTTCAGAAAACCGTCCACATCAAAGTCCTTCTCCCGCACATTCTTGTCCGCCAGCACTTTGCGGTAGTCCTTCCTTACAAAGTCATAGAACGAGTTGAAGTTCGGCTTTATCTTCCGGTTCTTCTTTATCTTTTCGATATACAGGCTGACTGCGTTCGAGAGCGCCACCTCTTCCGAACGTCGGGGCGGTTCGTCCTCCCTTTTCCAAAGGGTGAGTATCAGTGTCTTGATACTGTCCCGCTTCTCGATGTCATACTGGTAATCCTCCGTGAAAAACGGATTGAAAGAAATCGGATCATTTTCCTTGTATGTAAAATAAATCCCGTCATCCCCTCCGGTCTTCTGATGTATCAGGTCACAGAGTCCCTTATATGAATTTCCGGTGTCCACCAGCAGGATATGCGTCCCTTGTTCCCAGTACTGTCTCACAAGATGGTTGGTAAAGAAACTCTTCCCGCTGCCGCTGGGGCCGAGTATGAACTTGTTTCTGTTGGTCACCACCCCTTTTTTCATGGGTAAATCCGATATGTCGAGGAAGACGGGCTTTCCCGTCAGCCTGTCCACCATGCGGATACCGAAGGGCGACAGCGAGTTCCGGTAACAGGTTTCAGCCGTGAAGAAGCAGAGTGCCTGCCCGGTGAATGTGTAGAACGTCTCTTCGGCCGGAAAGTCCGCCTCATTTCCCGGTATGCCCGCCCAATAGAGAGCCGGAAGGTCGGTCGTGTTATGGTGCGGGGTACATTCCATCAATGCCAGTGCGCTTCCCACATCGTTCTTCACCCTGCGGAGTTCGTCCCCGTTTTCCGCCCATGCGATGATGTTGCAATGGCAGCGCACCGACTGCAATCCGTTGGTATGCGCTTCATTCAGGTATTCGTCCAGCCACTCCTTGTTGATCTGGTTGCTGCGGCTGTACCGGGAAAGCGACTGCATGTTCTTTGCCGCCTTCTCGAAACGGGAAAGGTTTTCGTTGCTGTCATCTATGAATATCCACTGGTTGTAGATATGGTCGCAGGGCAGCATCACGCCTACGGGTGCGGCATAACTCAGGCGGCAGTCCGAGCGGTCTGTCGAGAGGCGTTCGTACCGCCCGTCCGTCCTTACCTTTCCCGGCAGGTCATCGAGATCGGAAAGTGTATGCAGGCAGAGCCGCTTGTCACCGATACGCATCCCGTCCGGATTCAATTGCATGTCCTGCAACATGGTCGTTCCGTCTGCCGAGAGCGTAAGGTACCGTTCGATAATACCCGGTTCGTTTTCCGTTCCCGTAATCTCTTCCGTAGTCAGCCGTTCCAGCCTGATAAGTCCGCTGTCGTTAACGATACTTTCAAACTGTCCCACCGTTTCCATGAAACGCTCCACCGTTTCCTTGTCCCTGATTTCCTTCGGCACCAGAAAACCACGGCAGAGCGTGTTCCAGTTGCTTTGCTGCCGGGAGCGCTCTTTGGTGGTCTTGGTGAGGAACAGGTAGCAGGTGTGGTGCAGGTAGGGACGTTCGTTGAAGTGGCGTTCAAAACTGCGGGAGAGAAAGCTGAGTTCGTCCCGGCGGATGTCCGGCTCATATTTCTCCGTGATGAAAATATCCTGCTTGTGCAGGATTGAATAGTTCGGCAACACCTTGATTGCCTTCGCTCATGTGGCGTGCATCGCCTCATATTCTGCGGATGATACCGAAAACACTTCCGGCAGTGTGACCCGGAAAGCGGCCGTGATGTCGGCGTCCTTGCTGACGATGCAGCCGTGTTCCACCGCCATGATGGGAAACTTGCTTTCCAGTGTGGATGCTTTTAATATACTTCTCATAATTTACGATTGTTGTTTGTTGATCAGACGTGTGATACGTTTTCGTGAGAGGATTCTCCGGGGATGCTGTCGGGCCGCGAACAGCTTCATCAGCCCGTGGCTGCCGTATTTGCGGTTCAGCGTAAAGGTCAGCCATACCAGTATCGTAGCCGCCGATACTCCGAAACCGATGCAGATTCACTGTCCGACGCCCGCCATATACATGATGACGAACATCACGAATACGGCAAGCAGGCCGGCAGCGAAAATAAACAGGTATTGTGCCCGGAGTCCCTTGAACTCAACTTCACGGCCCACCCCTTTATTTATTTCAAAATCAGCCATAAGTTATTGTCTTTTTTATGTTTTTAGAGGAAGAACGACCTCAGAATGGTGGCGGCGACTATCAGAAAGATACAGGCTCCGAACCACGAACTGGCAGTTTTACTCGTGTCGGGGTCGCCCGAACTGAACTTCTGATAGACCTTGATTCCACCGACGAGGCCGATTACAGCACCGATTGCATAAATCAATTTTGTGCCGGGATCGAAATATCCGGTCACGAGTTGTGTCGCTTCGGTAATACCGGCTTGTCCGTTTCCTTGCGCCATTGCCGCCTCCACAACCGGTCAATACCAGAGAACCAAGCATAACCATCGCCAATCCTGCTGCAATCAATCTTTTCTTTTTCATTTATCTCCGTGATTTTTTAGGTGATTAAAAAAGCCACGGACTGCCCCCTTTCACTATCCCCATAGGCAGCCCGCAGCCGCTTATGGTTTATTGATTCAGGGGGTAAGTTCCGGCCGGAAATCAGCCGGAGTCATAATATGCCATTTGCATTGTTACATGATTTGGTGGTGAAACATTTTTGTTAATTTTCTTTTGAAAGCAGGATGCGAATCATCCCGAATCGTAATAGCCGTTTGTCATTGCCGCTGTCGTTTTATGGATAAGTTAATGGAATGATTGTCTCTCTGGGAGTTAATACGTTTCCCGTCATAAGGGGAAAACCGCCGTTTGTCAACTTGAATCGAAATACGTCATAAACATGGATGATACGTTTTGTTGTTGGTTTTCTACCGAATCTCTCTCCTTATAGTGATACGGGCCATCAACCCGTATCAAAATAACCTCTTGCCATTGTTACCTCCTTTTTTTATTGGTTAGTCACTGTCCGGAGTAGCCTCATTCAAATGTTCGGCTTCATCCAGAAATTTGCTGATACGGCTGTCGCTGCCATTGATGCTTTCCAGTATCGAGCGTTCAATCTGCGTATCCTTGATATGGTGGATCGCCCTTAAAAGGGACAATCGTTTGTCTGTCGGAATATCCTTGCCATTGCAGAGGTCGATAATCAGGTCAATCTCTTCCGGCCCGATACCGGCTGCACCGCCCGGATAATCTTCACGGGCACAGTTCAAATCTTCCAGTTCCTCATTCAGTTCGTCCGTATCCACGTCGTCACCGTTTTCAGTCTGTCCCTTATCATCCTCAAGCCTGCCGGAACTGTCGGCCTCAGAAGCCCGCCACTCTTCCACACGCTTGTCCCGGAACAAATCCGGGATGCGCTCAGGCGGCACTTGTACAGCCTTCTGTGGCACTATTTCCTCGTTTCTGTCAGCAAAAGTAGAGGCATTTTCCTTACCTGCAATAGCCCCGGAACCGGTGGCGTTTATTGGCGGCTGTTGACGTGTACCATAGCTTTTTGTAACGACAAGGCTGTTCGTTTCAGGCCGTTTTTGGGGCGGCTTTTCCATGTTCTTGCCTTTTGCCTTTTCCTTAACTTCATCCTTTTCTTTGCCCTTCATTTCCACTTTTACAGTTGGGTGGTTCCTTTCCTCAGCTTCCGGTACTGCCACTGCCGGAACTTCTTTCTTTTCCGTTTTTCCTTTCGTACGCCTGCGTCCTTTCTTCGGTTCTTCTTTTGTCGGATCGAACCATCCGGCAATGCTCCGCAGACCTTTTGCCATCCGGCGGCGCATCTTCCCGAAACATATCTCGCCGAGTCCGCCCCTGAACAGGAACTTGTCCATGAACAGATAAGCGAACAGCAGCCAGAACAGAACTATTCCGGCTTCATAGTAACCTGATTGTATATCCATAACCTAAAATATTTTGTTATAACTCTTTTGGAGATAGGTCTTCACCTCATCCGCATGTTTTTCGAAATGCTCTTTCAATACATTATCTATATAGTTGCCTACCGTCAACTGCCGTTTACCGGCAATCCCTACAATAACGGATATTTTCTGGTGCAGTTCCTTGTCTATATATACCCCCTGTCTGCCTTCGCATTTATAAGGTGTGAGGAACTTACGGATAAAGTCGGCCAATGCGGTGCGAATCGTTTTCGGTGACGGTTTATCCGTAACCAATTCCGAACAGTCGGTATTATCCGCACCGGAAATATCCCTTACTGTTCCATTCACATTGTTATCCACTTTTCCTTTTTCATCGGATAAAGCAGTTGCTCTATTTCCGCCGCTCTCTCCGGTAATGGAAGGGGCCGGAGATGAAGGAGGCTCCGAAGGCCCCCCTGCCATCAGACTACGCAGATACGCTTCGTCCACCGGATTCTGTCCGTTTGTTTTCTTTGCCATGACTATTCGTTTTTAAGTATTCCCATGACTTCATCCATGAATATATCAAAGCCGCACTCTCTGGTGAATGCCGCATCGGGAGCGAACAGCGTACTCCTGTAAACGGGGCCGCCCGTAGAAGACAAGTCTTTAGTGAAGTTACTGCGCACGGGAATACGTGTTTGGAGGCAGTCCAGCCCTAACAGGGAGAACCCCTGCTGGTAGATGTTATACAATGTAGTGCGTTCCCTTCGATCCACCATGTTCCAGAACAGACACAGCCTTTTCAGAGAAGACAAGCCGGTCTTTATCAGGCGGTCATTAATGGTAGTAGCAAAGTTCAGTGTGCTTTCCAGCACGAGACGGTCTGCCTTTATCGGTACGAACAGATAATCGAGCGCACTGATTGCGGCGATAACCCCGTCGCTACCCATAGTTCCGGGCAGATCGAACAGCACCACGTCATAATGCGTATCCGTTTTGTCTTCAAATGCCCTTCAGTCCGCCATGCAGTCTGCCGGGTTACTGCCGATAACCGGATAAGCCCTCTTGTTCAGCCGTTCCGACTGTTCAACAAGCAGACTCTGATAAACGGGAACAGTCTTTACCACTTCCATATCCCGTTTTTTCTGTTTGATGATTGAGTGCTGCGGATAGTCACAATCTACCACAGCTACATTCAGTCCTTTCACATAATGCAGTCACGATGCCGCATAAATGGTGAATGTTGATTTACCCACGCCACCTTTCTGGGTAGCGAACGAAACGAATAATGTTTTCTTTCTCTTTTCCATTGTTACCTAATTTAAGTGAATAATTTGATTTATTGATAGTTTAGCGGATAGACGCCTATCCACTTATCCGTTCATTCATTTCATTATCTGTTTAGCTTTATAGCTATATAGCTACTTAGCTATGAAGCTATTTGTCTATTTAGCTACATACTTACATAGCTATCCAATTATATAGCTATTTATCTATTCAGCTATGTAGCCACATAGCTATCCGGTTGTTTATCTAAGTATTTAGCTAATAGTCTATTTGCCTGTCCATTTATCCGAATATCCACTTGCTTGTCTATACATCTTTATATATCTATAGACATATAAGCGGATAGATAACCTTATGAACGCTTATCTGAAAACTTATTTAATCAAATGGCTATCCAGACAAAAAGCTATTCGGATAGAAAACCGTCCGCATAGTTATCTTGATAACCATCTTTTTATCTATCCGGATAAGTGGCTAAATAACTATCCGGCTACAAATAAACCTCAAAAAGAGCAGTCATGAAGTACCCCCGGTTCCAAAGTCATTCATTGGCGGGTGTTGGCGTGATACGCCATGATGCACGGACAGAAAAAACTATCTACCTTTGTCGCCGGGAGAGCGCAGCCCGTTCTCGAAAAGAGAACGTAAAACAAACCCTTCAGACCTTTAATCCGGCCCGGCCGGATTTTAATATGCGTCAGCATATAGCGAGGTGTACTTTCAGCGGTTGAAAATATTTCCACCCGCTGAAAGTCTCGCCCCGAAAGTTCTTTCGGGGGTGTCAGTTCTCCTAAGTCGAACTTCCTAAATTATTCATGTTATGAAAGATGAAACAAGAATCCGTGGCGCCGCAGGGCGCAAGGTGCTGGCAGACCCGCGCACGCACCGCTATTACCTCTGTCTCAATGACGGAGAGAACGAAAAGTTTATCTCCATGTTCGAGCAATCGGGCATGAAAAACAAAGCCGAATTTATCTTTGCCCGTATCTTCGGTTGAGAGTTCAAGGTAGTGAAGATTGATAAGGAAGCGCAGGAATATTACGCCCAGCTCACCGCTTTCTATCAACAGTTCCGAAGAATAGGAAACAACTACAACCAATGTGTTAAGACCATCCATACCATTTACGGGGAGAAGAAATCGCTTGCGTTTCTCTACAAACTTGCCGAAGAAACCCGTAAACTGGAAGAAGTATGCAGGCAGGTTATCGAACTGACAAAGCGGTACGAAAAGGAGTATCTCACTAAAAAGAAATAACGTCATGGTGCCGAATATCACATCGGGCAGTTCATTCTATGGAGTGATTGCCTATAATAAGATAAAAGTGGACGACGGTACGGCAAAGGTATTGTGACACCCGAAAATTGCGGCTGAGACTTCGGGCAATGTACCGATTGAAAACTGCGTGCAGGCTTTTGAGCCTTACATTGCACTCAATTCACACGTCAAGAAACCTGTTATCCATATTTCATTGAATCCTTCTCCGAAAGACATTCTTTCGGAAGAGCAAATGACCGTACTGGCGCAGGAGTTTATGGAAAAGTTCGGTTACGGGAACCAACCTTATATAGTCTGGCTGCACGAAGACATAAACCGCAAACACATGCACATTGTATCAGTACGCATTGATGAAACCGGAGAAAAGATAGACCATAATCGGGAGGCTATCCGGGCACAGAACATCTGTCGTGAAATGGAAGTGAAGTACGGGCTTCATCCCACACTCGGAGAACACGGTGAGCGGGAACTGGTAAGTCTGCAAAAAGTGGACTATCCGAAAGGTGACGTGAAAGTACAGGTGAAGCATACCGCCCGTACCTTGCTGGAATGTTACAACTGTCATTCACTTGCCGAATACAATACTCTTCTGAATTTGTATAACGTCACTGTTTACGAAATCAGGGGAAGTGTGGACGGGAAGGAGTACCACGGCGTCATGTACGGAGCTTTGGATGATGACGGACAGCAGGTAGGAACACCTTTCAAATCCAGCAAGTTCGGTAAGGTGTTCGGTTATGAAGCATTGCAAAAGAAGTTTGCCGCTTCTGTCGGAAAGGTGAAGAAGGGCAACCTCGCAGAAAGGACAAGGCTGGAAATCATTAAAGCCATGCAGGACATCGGCACGAAAGAAGATTTTGCCCGCAGGCTGAAAGAGGCAGATATAGAAGTCGTTTACCGTATCAATCCCGAAGGACGTCTGTATGGTATCACCTTCATAGACCATACCTGCCGGACAGTGTTCAACGGCTCTCGTCTGGGCAAAGCCTTTTCAGCCAATGTGTTCAACGAATTGTTTAACAACTCGGATGCAGACCGTGAAAGACTGATACCACAACCGGAGCAGGAACCGTCCCGGCAGGAAAAGGAAACGAAAGCGGAAGAAAGGCAGGAAAGAACAGAATACCGGCAGCAGAAAAATCGAAGCCATCATCAGAGTGAATTATCAGAAAGTCTGATTGATACATCCGCACTCGGTGCCGTTGACATTTTCTCCATACTTATGGAAGACGACCATACACGCGAGTACATTGATCCGGCCTTCCGCTATGGACGCAAGAAAAAGAAGAAGCGCAGGCGCAGGTTATAGTATAATAATGTATAGAACAAGAAGTTTAATTTTAATAGTTACAATTATGCAGAATGAAGATGATTTAAGAGGTCTTGCCAAAGTCACAGACTTTATGCGGGCCATCAGTTTTTTATTTTTGGCGATACACATCTATTGGTTTTGTTATGGCTGACTGCATGAAATGGGCTGAACGCTTGGCATAGTGGATAAAATACTATCCAATTTCCAGCGTACCACCGGACTATTTTCATCTTTGCTTTACACAAAACTGTTTTGTGTCCTTTTCCTCGGTCTGTCCTGCATGGGCAATAAGGGAGTGAAGAAGCATGAAATCACATGAAGGCAGATTATCATTGCGGCCATAGTGGGCACCATGCTCTTTTTCCTGAACTGGTGGTTATTATCTATCAATGCATCATCCGGTGTGTGTGCGGTACTTTATATTACAACACTGACCGGCGGTTTCTTCTGTCTGCTGGCATCCGGTTTATGGATAAGCCGCCTGTTGAAGAACAACCTGTTGGAAGACGTTTTCAACCGTGAGAATGAATCCTTCATGCAGGAAACAAAACTCATGGAAAACGAGTATTCCGTCAATCTGCCGACCAAGTTCTGGTATAAAGGCAAAGAATGGAAAGGCTGGATTAATGTAGTGAATCCGTTTCGGGCAAGCATGATTTTGGGTACACCGGGTAGCGGTAAGTCGTATGCCGTAGTCAACAATTATATAAAGCAGGCAATCGAGAAGTCCTATGCGCTTTATATATATGATTTTAAGTTTGATGACCTGTCTGTTATCGCTTATAACCATCTGATTAAGTATAGGAACCGTTATAAGATACCACCTAAATTTTATGTAATCAACTTCGACAATCCAAGAAAAAGCCACCGCTGTAATCCGCTGGCTCCCGAACTGATGACTGATATTTCGGATGCGTATGAATCCAGTTATACCATCATGTTGAACCTCAATAAAAGTTGGGTGCAAAAACAGGGAGACTTCTTTGTAGAATCTCCGATTGTATTGTTTACGGCCATAATTTGGTTTTTGAAAATCTATGAAGGTGGCAAGTTCTGCACGTTCCCACATGCTATCGAATTGCTTAATAAAAGGTATGAAGACGTCTTTACTATTCTGACAAGTTACCCCGATTTGGAGAACTATCTAAGTCCGTTTATTGACGCATGGAAAGGTGGAGCGAGTGAGCAGCTCCAGGGTCAGATTGCAAGTGCTAAAATCCCGTTATCCAGACTGATAAGTCCGCAACTATATTGGGTAATGTCCGGCAGTGACTTTACACTGGATATTAATAATCCCAAAGAACCGAAAGTGTTATGTGTGGGCAACAATCCCGATAGAATTTCAATCTATGGGGCAGCATTGGGGCTTTATAATTCGAGAATCGTTAAACTAATAAATAAGAAGAAGCAACTCAAAAGTTGTGTGATTATTGACGAATTACCCACGATTTTCTTTAAAGGTCTGGATAATCTGATTGCTACAGCACGAAGCAATAAGGTAGCGGTTGTGTTAGGTTTTCAAGATTTCAGCCAGTTAAAACGCGATTACGGAGATAAGGAGGCCGCCGTAATCATGTCAACTGTGGGCAATGTTTTTAGCGGACAAGTGGTGGGTGAAACAGCCAAAACTTTGTCGGAAAGGTTCGGGAAAATTCTGCAAAAAAGAGAATCTATGAGCATCAACCGCAACGATACATCCACTTCCATCAACACGCAACTGGACAGTCTGATACCTGCATCCAAAATCAGCACACTCTCTCAGGGTATGTTTGTCGGTGCCGTAGCAGATAACTTTGGAGAGACAATCGAACAAAAGATTTTCCATGCGCAGATAGTAGTGGACAATGAAGCCGTACAGAAAGAGACAGCGGCGTACCAGCCTATACCCGAAATCAGCAGTTTTCTGGACGAGAACGGTAACGATACAATGGAGCAGCAGATACAGGCCAACTATCGGCAAATCAAACAGGATATTGTTGAACTGGTGGAGAACGAACTGATCCGCATTGAAAGTGATCCGGCACTTAAACATTTATTAGATATTAATGAATAAAATAATATCGTAATTCGCTAAACTAATCTGTTAGCTGCGTTAATTCATTTTATGTGGTTAATGAAATAACGCAGCCGACTCTATTGGTGATTATAAACATTCAGTATTTTTCGCTCGTTAAAAGAATTTAAACTATATAAGCAATAAGTTTACAATCAATATGTCGGTGTAAATTCACTCATTTTTAAAGTAATGTAAAATGTTAACTATTTCTCCTAATTTATTTTCTCGTTTTGTAACATTTAATAGTTCACATTGCCATACCGTTATAACATGCCAGCCCATTTCTTCTAAAATCCGAATGTTTTCAATATCTCTAGTTTTATTTTTTGCTATTTTCTCTTCCCAAAAGGAATGATTATTTTTTGGAAGACCAGCTCTTTTGCAAGTATGACCATGCCAAAAACAACCGTTAATGAAAATAATTGTTTTATACTTACGTAAAACAATGTCTGGTTTTCCCGGCAGATTCTTTACATTTTTCCGAAATCTGAATCCTCTCGAAAATAGAAACTTCCTAACAATAATCTCAGGCTTTGTATCTTTAGAAGATACTTTAGCCATTATTTCACTTCTCTTTTCTCTAGTGAAAATATCCATCTACAAATCTCTTAAAGAAGCAAAAGAAACCCCAACCCGACTAGAATCAGAAGAACACATATTAGCAATTCTTTGAGCATAATTTTCTTTAATGGACATAAGATACTTCATTGTATAATTCTTGTCTTTTATGTGGATATTACTGGTCTGTTTCTTTATTGAGTTACAACATGGAGGAATATAAATAGTAAAAGCTTTTGTTTTCCAATCAATTCGGCTTACTCCTCCATCTTCGTCTTTAAGAAAAGAACAATTATCACTTTCTGGTTGTAATAAAGAAGTGGAATTACATTTTTGTCTACAAGTACTTTTTACAAACAAAAATAAATTATCTATTTTTTGTGGGTGAGAACAGTCACATAATGGAGTAATACATAATAGGTATATTTTTTCTTTAGAAGCCATATCTTCTGCTAAAAAAATATCTCCTAATCTAATTCTATGATCTTTTCCACGATATGGAGAGTGATTATAATAGTAGTTCATCTCTCCTAACTGCTCAATAAATTGGATGTCTTTATTTATCTCTGTATTTTTTCTTACTGATATGTTATTAGAGGCTATATAAGAATCCATATTTTCAAAAGTCGTTAACTCTGTGATTAATGGATTTATCTGATGGATAAATATATCTTTTAAGAAGTCTATAAACCCTTCTTTTATTCTGCTCCTATGATAAAAAAATGCCTCATCATTAATTTTATCAATATGTCCTATTCCAAAAACATTATTCATCCATAGCTTGTTTCTTATTTCCATCCCCATAAAAACTGGAAATGAATAACTTTGAGCGATAGCTTGACTAAAGTAATCATATAATTTTTCCGTTGTTGACTCTTTCCTATTTAAAGCAAATATCAAAGTGTTATTTACCAACAAACAAATGTAAGACTGTTCCTCAATAATTATTGTGCAGGGCTTAACTGTTCTCAATGTATTACCTTGTAATTCCTCATTCAAAGCAAAACCTAAAAATTCTAGTTTGGACGCAAAAAAATCTTTTAATATTGTTCTAAATAATTTATAATCATTTGGGGACAATATATTTTGGATAGTCTTGCTAATTTGTGAATTCAATTCTCTTGCTTTATCAGGATAAAGAGTTAGTTCTTTAAAAAGAACTTTTTGATTTGGTAAAGAACAAAAGTCCCAAAGCGTATCCCCTTCGTTAGTTATTATTTCACTAATTTTATTTATTCCAATCTCTATTTTATCACTTGTATTCCCCAAAAAAAAAGAACATATTTTATATGCAACATCAGTAGATTGATTACTAGGTGAATTCGTGTAAATACATATGAAATGCAGTCCATCAATGTCTATAGCTGTATTTAGAACCTCCAGTGATTTGGAATATTTAGGTTCTGTTTCCTCTAATTCCCAGTCCAATAAAAGTAAATCATTACTAGCTAACAATTTAATTTTATCTTTAGCAATAATGTCAGATGATATAAACTTGTGAAAAGAGAGTGAACATCCGCGTTCTTGAAAATTTGCATATAAATCCCTGCATATACCACTTTCGTCAGTTTCATCACTATACGGTAAAGCTAACTTTTCATCAATAAAAATTGCAGATCTTATAGATGTATTTATTAATTTCGTTGCTATGGTATTATTAAATGTATTCATTTTCGTTCTGTTCTTTAGATGGCTTTGTGTCTATTATAAAACATGCGCCATTTAGTTTATTATACTCTGGCAAATTTGATGCAAAAATATTATATCCAACACTATTTAAAGTTTCTTGAGCTAAATAAAGACCAATTCCTCTACCTGTAGGTTTTCTTGTGTAAAATAATTTAAAAATATCTTTTAGGTAGAAATCTTCAATTGGCACACCTGAATTCTGTATCAATATTTTCCCATCAGATATTATATCAATGTAAATCTCCCTTTGCTCAACAGGAATAAGCCAGTAAACAGCATTATTAATAACATTTATAAAGGCGGGGAGAAGTATGGATTCATATGTAAAAAAAGTAGCAGAAGCAAAATTATTAGATATCGAAAAAAGGATCTCTCTTTCTTTTAAAATGTCTTTAAAAAAGAATTGAAGATAATCATATATATATTGTCCTGTTATATCTTTACGCACTTTTCCTGTAGTACGATATAAAGGAGACATTAATCTATATTTATTCTCTAAATGCTCAAATGATGTTTTTAAGGATTGATATTCCCGCATTCCTTTATCTTTATCCATATATTGCTTTAACTCTTTAATTGATAAAGCAACTTGTGAATATAAAGCATTAAATTGGTGATCAATAATTTCAACTGTTATACCTAACTGTGCAAGTTCTTTAGTTTGATTCCACTTTTTTACTATTTCTTCATACTGTAATTTGTAATAGCCAGTTAAAACATCTTCGTCTATATCTAAGTTTAGGCTTTCAATATGTTTTAGAAAGGAACCTACTTGTTCTTCTTTCTTTTCTTTTATATCTTCAAAAAAAGATTCCAACTGTACTAAAGAATTGGAGATAATCTCTCTTTTTATAGATTGAGGCTTTAATCGTTCAAATTCATTTTGAAGACTTGTTAAGACCTTATTTTTTTCATCGCCAATAACATTTTTAAGACTATCTGTTGATTTTTCTATTCGATCTTTGTATTCATCAAACAGATTAGATAGATAATTTTTACATTGCTTATAACGACTATTGAAATTTTTCAACAAATCAAAATCTTCTAATTTTTCTCTTGTCTTTATAACAAGTTCATCACTTACTGCTATTTTTTCATCAAATACTTTTTCGAATACAATTCGATAATCATACAATTTCTTTTCTTGGCTTTCTGATAGTGCGAACCTGGCAGGTTTCTTTAAGACTTGTTTTTTTATTCTCATTTTACAATCAGAAATTCGTTTTAAAAGATCATCTAAATCTTCATAGACTAAATCAGCCTGTTCGTACTTATCTTTTAATTGGCAATACAAATCATTTAATTCGTTTTCTAAGACTTTTAATTGTCTAGGATATTCCGTTAATTGCTTAAGAAATTTTCTTCTCTCTTCTTTTTCTCTATCCTTTTCTATTTTTTCAATTTCTTTCGCCTTTTTAATTTCGCCTTTTTGATTTTCCTTATAATCAGTTTGTGCATATGTACTAAAATATTTTTTTGCCAAATCAGCGAACATTTCAATTAAATCATTTCTAAATTCTCGATATGCTATGTTATTGATAAATCCCTCTCTACCAGCCTTATCTGTAAGTCTACTATTATTTTTTCGGCTTATTTCTATATAACCAAACATACGACGATAACTAAAAAAGTGAATACCTGCATTTTTAGAACGTCGTTCTTCAAAACTCAAGAAATCAACACTAGGTCGTCCATATGGTAAAACCCTAAAGCCATCTCTATAAATATATAATCCTCCGAATGTATCTATTTTAGTATTTAATTTAAAAGAGATTTCTTCACCCCGAAAATTAAGCTTTTCACCAGAGACATATCCTAATTTCAAATTGAATGGACCATATGGAGTTTTCCCTGGCTTTCTATTAGGCCTAAAAGCATAATCTAATGTTTCATTGAAAATTCGCACTTTTCCAGAAAAAAAACCATTTTCATCAAAAGAGCCACTGATAACATGCTCCGCATTATCAAAATCTTCTATATTAAAAAACTCTCGGCTTGAAATAAAATCATATTTCCCCGATTCTGAAACAATATAGAAATTCGTTTTAATATTCTGATCTTCGGTTTTAAAAACATTAAAAAGTCCACTTAATCCAGATCTTAGTTCATTAATTGAATCTCTATATTGAGGTTCTAAATCCTCCTTTTTATCTGCATTCTTAGCTAATGCTAAGAGTTGTTGATCTGGATTGAAAATAACAAAAGTGGTACCATGACTATTCGGGGATAGTAAAGGTTGAACAAAATCTTTAATAATAAAATCATGTAAAACTACTTCCTTTGTTTCTTGTATTATTGTATCTTTCAAAAGGAACTGTTCTTGCCAAAAGTCTATTATAACTTCTTTTCCATCAACAATTTCCTTTCGAGAATTGAAGTTATCCAAGAAATCTATACGTATTTTTTTGAATTTATCTTTAAAATCTTCTGAACTTATAACAGATGCAATAGGAATATTTACATCTTCTAGAAATAAATTATAATTCTCTAATGTTCTCCAGTCAAAATATAATATTTGAAGAGGCTCATTTCTCTTTTTTGTGAGCATCAACATAGGACTACCTAAATATGCTACGGAAAGACGTCCAATACCCTTTTCTCCCATTTTTATTCTAGGTTCCTTCCACAGTGTATCTTCTCCTTTAATATCTATTTCATTACGAGTTTTAGAATCGGTACCTAAGACAATCCATTTTTCAAGAATATCTTTACGTGACATCCCTTTGGCATCATCTTGCAGTATAAAAAGTGGTTTTTTGATATTTTCATAACCGCTCAAGTATATATATGCTTCTAACACATCGCCATAAGCATCATATCCGTTTTTCCAAAGTTCTGAAATTGCGGTAGGTAAATCTGAAATTTGTCCTTTTCCTAACAAATCGACAGCTCTAGCTTTTGCTCTAAATTGTGGCATATCTGTTATTTTCCGATTAAATCAACAATGTGTATTCCTAACCTTCTTGCATATTCTGGTGGAACAGCGTTTCCTATAAGTTTTGCTGCACCTGCTATTGTTTTTATCCTAAACACATAATTAATAGGAAAAGATTGTAATGTAGCGCCTTCTCTTATAGATATAGCTCTATCTTCTTCAGGGTGTGCAAATCGTCCATTTGAGATATTGAAAAATTTAGTTGTTATGGTTGAAGATGGCCTATCCCAAAAAAGCCTTCCGTACCCGTCTTTAAATGAATTATCACGCCCAACATAGCATTTTAATTGTAGTTTAGAATTATCTTTCCATGCCGCACGAGTTCCTCCGTCGTGAGGAGTCAAAGATAATCGTTCCCTATTTAAATCTTTAATGCCAGCCACAGAATGAAAAAAATCAGATTGGTCTATATGACCCGCTTCGATTCTAGGAAAACCATTATGTACACCTATACAATCTCGGACAGACTTACATTCTTTATCAGGAAGAGGAAGTGTAATTGTAGAAAAGAGCCTTGTTGCTATTAAAGAAAAGCGGCGTCTATTTTGCGGAACACCATAATAACACATGTTGACAACTTTTTTATCGTAAACATAACCATTCTCGTTTAAATATTTGAGAAATTCTGGTAATGCACTATCTTCCTGCGTCATTATACCCGGGACATTCTCAACTAAAACAAATCCTGGTCTATAATAATCAATAAAACGCTTAAAATCTAAAAGAAGATCCTTTGACTTTTTAGCTTTTTCTTTACTGGTGTTGATTATACTGTAATATTGGCAAGGACTACATCCAACGAAAATTAATTCATCATCGTTTTTCTTTATATTGAATCTTTTCTCTAAGAAATCAACATTTAAGGTGGTTATATCTGAATGAACAAAAACGCTGCCTTTATTATTACTTTCATAAGTCTCTTCACATTCCTTATCAAAATCGATACCAGCTATCACATCAATGCCTGCTTGACGTAATCCACAAGTCATACCTCCTCCTCCACAGAAGAAGTCAATAGCTTTTAATGATCCATTTTTCTTTAAAGGCATAGAAATCAATGTTTTGTTATACAAAAAGTTTTTGGTTACAAAGTTAATATTTTATGCGATAAAATACCAATAAATAGAAGCTTATTAAACTGTTTTCTTAGTTTTCATTTAAATCCAATAATTGGAATGACCCTATTCCTTATCAAAGATTCCACCTCATTACAATCTCTAATTACATTATTGTGATGAGCAGTTTCTTATTTTTTAGACTTCGACTTATCACGTCAATTAACGCCATCCATTCCCCATACCAATAAAATAGTAACATTTTATAAACAAATCTCCTACATTCGTGCCACGGGCTAAAATTTTCCCGATAGTATTATAATCATTGTATCACTAAATTTATGATTTTATGGCTAAAAAAAAGCAAGAACAACAAGAACAGAGTCAGGACGAGCATGTAATGGCCATCCTTGACAAGCGAACGAACAAGACCGCAGTCGTTTCCAAGATGAACGAGCAGGACGGCAGTCTCGAAATCGTGCCACCTGACAAGAAGAACAGCAGCAGTTTTCTCAAACTGGATCGTACCTCACCGCTGGAACTTTTCTTCACCAATTTCAAGAACCAGTACGAAAATCCCACGAGTTTCAGTTTCTTCCTCGTACCTCTTGTCCTTTTGGAAAAGACACTGAATGCCGTAGTCCAGATCCGAAAAGGGGAAGACCCCGGAGTGGAAGGTAAAAAACTGGTGGAGAACAGCGAACTCAACGATGAAGGACGTATCGCCAAACTTGCCCGCCGGTATAAGTTTGACGAACACCAGCTTCCGTGGAAAGAACTTGCCGCATTGGGAGTTGACAAGCAACTCTTGTTCGATAACCACTGCATGGGTGAGATGCTAAAAGGAAGGATTACCTCTATGGCTTTCCCCATCAGTAAGGAAGTGAACGGTGAAAAGAAGGATATGGGGGAAGCCTGTTTCCTCTGTGTCAAAGGGGAGGACGGCAAGGTGCAACTGAAAACTTTAAGCAGGCTTGACAAACCGCAGTATGATCTGCCTGCCTATAAAGGAGTATTCACGGACGAGGAAAAGCAGTCGCTTAAAGACACCGGAACTTTGGGGGCAATCAAGGAGATGAAGGATACCCATACGGGAACCGTCTGTAACTGTTACGTATCTTTCCATGAACCGAGCAACCGTATCATTACCATGCCCGTGGATGCCATCAAGATACCCGACTATATCTACGGGAAAAGGCTGGATGACAAACAGAAGCAAATCCTTGCGTCAGGAGGCCAGCTTCCCATCAACGACATACAGCGCAAAAACGATACGCTGCTTTCCGGAGTTGCTTTCGTCGATCCGAGAATAATGGACATCGCATTCAAGCAGTCCGGTGAACAACTGAAGGTCAACGACACTATCATGGGTGCCAAAATCACACCTGAACAGAAGAAGATGCTCCAGAACCATGAAATGGTGTTCGTTGAGAATATGCGCTACAAAGGCAGGGTATTTTCCGATGATGTACGTTTCAGTAACAAAAGCAACCAACTGCTGATAGGACGTAACGCCCGTGAATACAAGCCCACCATTGAGGGCAGGAAGAACGACAAGAAAAAAGAGGTGAAACAGCAGGCACCCCGCCATGTGGCGTCTGTAAAGGGCCAGTCAAAAAAGAGCCTTTCAGTCATGTAACAGGCGGATTATTCATGTTTACATCAGATATATACCCGGTTCTCTTTTATGGCAGCCGGGTATATGTTTAATATCCGATTAATATTTTAAAGCGATAACAAATGACTATACAAGATAAAAATAACGCAACCGGAGAATTGTCCTATTTTGAGACGACTCTCCTTCTTTATTTAAAGGAAAGCCATCCGCATATTGCCGGTGACAAAGCACTTGTCCGGGCGCGGGCTGACGAGGCGGCAGGCAGCTACGAACGTGCCATACATGACGGCTTATCCGTTACGCAGGCTTTGCAACTGGCCGAGTCCGTTCTCTATCAGGATTTGCGCTTTTCCAGATTCGATACGGTTTTCGAGGTCGTGTCGGAGTGGTTTCCCGAAGTACGGCCCGAAAAACGGGCGGGTTTCTGCCTGAAAGTATTGTCGCCCGCAGAAACAGTATTCAGAAAATATTCCATAGACGACCGGTTTGAATCATCCCCGTCCTATCATACACTTACCGTTGAACTTACAGGTTTCATACAATTTTATATAGAACAATATGGCATATAACAAACGACAACATTTGGCGGACAACATAGCCGCACTTGAATGGATATTCATGCGCCCGGAGTTTTGTCTCACAGAAGAGGGACGCAAAGTTTTGAACGGTTATTCGGGTTTCGGAGGATTGAAGTGCATCCTGAATCCGGCGGAAAAAGACACGGACATTGAAAGATGAACGACAGACAGGGAACTGTTTCCCCAAGTCCGACTGCTGCATGAACTGTTGCGTGAGTATTCCAAAGACGGGAAAGAATACAAGACATACGTCCAAAGCCTCAAAAACTCCGCTCTCACAGCCTTTTACACACCGGAACCGGTGGTAACGGCCATGCAGGAATCCTTGCAGCTACCGGGAATCCGTCCGGGACGTTTTCTTGACCCTTCTGCCGGAACGGGCATGTTTATCAGCGGCTTAAAGGATGTACCCGAAGTCCATTGTTTCGAGAAAGACAAGCTCACGGGAAAAATCCTCTCATCCCTCTATCCGGAAAGCAGAGTGACCATAGACGGATTCCAGTCCATACAGCCCTATTATAACAACTACTTCGATATGGTTTCATCCAATATCCCGTTCGGAAATACCAGAGTTTATGACCGGGATTTTGACCGGAGCGAAGACGTCGTGCGTAAATCCTCACTTGCTGCCGTACATAACTATTTCTTTCTCAAAGGTATGGACACGTTACACGAAGGCGGGATATTGGCCTATATCACGACTTCGGGCGTCATGGACTCGCCACAGAACCGTCCCGTCAGGGAATGGCTGGTGAACCATGCCAATCTTGTTTCAGCCATACGTCTGCCGGACAACCTGTTTGTCGATGCGGGTACGGAAGTGAGCAGTGACCTGATCGTATTGCAGAAGAATACCCGAAAATCGGAACTGACCGAAAAGGAACGGAACTTTATTGAAACCCGTCTTATATCCGGCAGCATCAATATCAACAACAGCTATGCCGATTTAGACCATATCGTCCATACTTCCGTATCTATGGGTAAAAACATGTACGGACAACCGGCCATGAATTTTATTCATGAAGGAGGTGTCGGCGCCATTTCCGAACATCTCAGGCAGTTATTGGCGCAAGATGTGGAGAACCATCTTGACCGGAAACTTTATGATGACAATCTATCCCGCTCAAACAATTCCACCATCCTCAAAACGGAGTTTGAGACACTATTGGAAACAGCAGGAGAGACAGAACGGCAGGAGGTACAGGAAGAAAGCCCCGCACAGCCCTATGAACCCATGCTCAACCTGTTTGCCGCCTATGCGGATGAAGAGCAAGCGGAGGTGCAAGCGGTAGAAAGCAGACCTTCACCAAGCCGGACACCGTCGGCATCCCGAAAAAAGAAAGGGGATGAACCGGAAATGTTCAATCTCTTCTCCCAAGAGAACATGTACGATGAAGCCGCCACGCAGGAAGACATGACCGGGGAACGGGCGGCAGCGGAAGCAAAATGGCAGGAGCGCAGACAAAAATTCGAGGAAGAGCGGAAGAAAGAAATGGAACCACGACCGTTTACCGGAGAGACACGTCCCGAATACAAGAACGGTTCCATCGTGAAATCGGGTGAGCAATACGGATATTTAAGGGGGGTGGGTACTCCCGAAGTACAATTCCATCCGCTTAAACTGACAGTCACCCAACAATACCGGGCCGCCTACTATATCCCGCTCCGTGAAGCCTACCACAATCTCTACAATAAGGAAGCCGAAACGGAAACGGAACAGCCGGAACTACGGGAAGAACTGGTCAAGCGGTATGACAGTTTTTACCGCATGTTCAGGGAATTGAACGGAAAGGACAATGCCAAGTTCCTGTTGATGGATGCCGGAGGACGGGAAATACTTTCATTGGAACGTTCCGTTAACGGCAAGATACAGAAGGCGGATATATTCTCTGTTCCCGTATCGTTCAATGCCAATGAAGTGACACATGTGGATACACCGCAGGAAGCGCTTGCGGCATCCCTGAACAAGTTCGGGGAGGTCAATCTGGAATATATGGAAAATCTCAGTGAAACAGGCAGGCAGGAACTACTCACACAACTGGACAACCGTATCTTCTACAATCCCATGATGAAGAACTATGAAATCAAAGACCGTTTCATAGCGGGCAATGTGGTGGCCAAAGTCGAATGGATAGAGAACTACCTGAAAGACTATCCCGATGACGACGCAAGCAAGAAATCATTGGAAGCCTTGCAGAAAGCCATTCCGGAGCCGATCAGTTTCGAACTGCTTGATTTTAATCTGGGAGAAAGGTGGATACCCGTGTCCGTATATGAAGAGTTTGCCGGATACCTCTTTGAGGCAAAAGCCCATATCCACTATACGGAATCCATTGACGAGTTCAGTGTGAGTTTTGAAGAAACGAACGCAAACATCACTGATAAATATTATGTGAAAGGAGAGAAAAGAAGCTACTACGGAAACGACCTGCTGAAGCATGCGCTGCACAACACGGTGCCCGACATAACCAAGACCGTGCAGGATGAAGAAGGCAACGATATAAAGGTACGTGATGCAGAGGCCATCCAGCTTGCCGACGCCAAAATCAATGAAATACGGTCGGCTTTCACTGGCTGGCTGAACGAGCAACTACCCGAATTTAAACAGCACCTTGCAGATATGTACAACCGCAAGTTCAATTGTTACGTACGTCCCGATTATGACGGTTCCCTGCAAAGTTTCCCGTTCCTTGACCTGAAAGGACTGGACATACCGGACTTGTATGACAGCCAGAAAAATGCCGTATGGATGCTGAAGATGAACGGGGGTGGCATAATCGACCACGAGGTGGGTACGGGCAAGACCCTCATCATGTGCATAGCCGCCTTTGAGATGAAACGTCTCGGACTGGCGAACAAGCCGATGATTATCGGACTCAAAAGCAATGTGCATGACATAGCCGACACGTTCAAGAGAGCCTATCCGAACGCCAGAGTGCTGTATCCGGGCAAGGAGGACTTTACACCGGAGAAACGTGTCGGAATATTCCATGACATCAAGAACAATAACTGGGACTGTATCATCCTGACACACGACCAGTTCGGAAAAATACCCCAGTCTCCCGAAATACAGCAGGAAATATATACGCAGGAAATAGACAGCATCGAAGAGAATCTCGCCATATTCGAGCAGCAGGGCAATGAAGTGAGCGGCTGGATAAAGAAGGGGCTGGAAAGAAGAAAGGAGAACCTTGAGGCCAAACTTGAAAAGCTGGAACAGGATATAAAAGACCGGACGGATGACGTGACCGATTTCAGGCAAATGGGTATCGACCACCTCTTCGTTGACGAATCGCACAATTTCAAGAACCTGATGTTCAATACACGCCATGCAAGAGTTTCCGGTCTGGGCAACCCCGAAGGAAGCATGAAGGCCATGAACATGCTTTTCGCCATCCGTACCATACAGGAGCGCACAGGCAGGGATTTGGGGGCCACTTTCTTGTCCGGTACGACCATTTCCAACAGCCTGACGGAACTCTATCTCCTTTTCAAATATCTCCGTCCGAAGGAAATGGAGCGGCAGGGGATTACCTGTTTTGACGGCTGGGCGGCCGTCTATGCGAAGAAAAGCACGGACTTTGAATTTTCCGTGACCAACCAGGTCGTGCAGAAAGAGCGTTTCCGCTATTTTATCAAAGTGCCGGAACTCGCCAATTTCTATGCAGAGATAACCGATTACAAAACGGCCGAAGACGTAGGGGTTGACAGGCCGGAACTCAACGAGCAACTCTATCACATACCGCCCACTCCCCAGCAGGAGATTTTCATTCAGAAACTGATAAAGTTCGCTGAAACCGGGGATGCAGCCTACATAGACAGGGAACCTTTGTCCAAGGCGGAAGAAAAGGCACAGATGCTGATCGCCACCAACTACTCGAACAAAATGTCGCTTGACATGCGGCTGATAGACCCTGAATACGGCGATAATCCGGGAAACAAGGCGTCCCATTGCGCAGCCAAGATTGCGGAATATTACTATAAATATCTCGACCAGAAAGGCACACAGTTCATTTTTTCAGATTTGAGTACCTATAAACCCGACCAGTGGAACATCTACAGTGAGATAAGGCGCAAGCTCGTGGAAGACCATAATATCCCGGAAAAGCAGATAAAGTTCATTCAGGAAGCAAATAGCGACAACGCACGCAAGGAACTGTTCAGCGATATGAACTCCGGGCGCATCCGTTTCCTGTTCGGCTCCACCCAGAAATTGGGAACGGGAGTCAATGCGCAGCAACGCGCCGTGGCCATCCATCATTTAGACATACCCTGAAGGCCGTCCGATCTGGAACAACGTAACGGACGGGCGGTAAGAAAAGGTAATGTCATCGCCAAGCAATATGCAGACAATAAAGTGGACTGTTACATCTATGCGGTGGAAAAGTCTCTGGACAGTTACAAGTTCAACCTGCTGCAAAACAAGCAGGTGTTCATCAACCAGCTTAAAAGCCGGAATCTGGCCGCCCGTACCATTGACGAAGGGGCGATAGACGAAAACGGCGGAGGCAATTTCAGTGAATACGTGGCCATTCTTTCAGGCAACGACGATTTGTTGGAAAAGGCAAAACTGGACAAGAAACTGGCAGTCCTTGAAAGCGAAAGGCAGGCGTATCACCGTAATAAAGGAAATGCGAAAGGAAAGCTGAATGAAAAAAACGCCGGAATAGAGAAGAACAACATTTTTATCGGACGCTTTACCAGAGATTGGGAATACCTCAATAAAGTGGCCCCCATAGATGCGGAAACCGGGCTTCGTCCCAATCCCCTGAAACTGGACGGTGTGGACTCGGACAATATTGAGATACTCGGCAACCGGCTTGCCGCAATCAACCAGAAAGCCCGGACAGAGGACGATTACATGAAAATCGGAACCCTGTTCGATTTTCGTATCCTTGTCCGTACCGAAAAGACTTGTGACGGAGACACACAAGCCTTGCATAACAAATTCATGGTCGAGGGACTGGACGGTATCAAATATACCTATCATAACGGCTACATAGCCAAAGACCCCAAACTGGCCGTAATGTATTTCATCAATGCGCTGGAACGTATTCCCGGCATGATAGAGAAACGGGAAAAGGAAAATGCGGAGTTGTCGAAAGATATTCCGGTCTTGCAGGAAATAGTGGCAGCCACATGGCCCAAAGAGGGAGAAATCAAACAGTTGGGTGAAGAGCTTGCCACATTGAACCGGAAGATACAGCTTACCCTTAAACCGGTAGGACGGTATGAAAGTGTAGAAGGTAAAGAACCTGAAGCGGAAGAACAGAGGCTTGTCAGCGACAGTGACGTGATTCCGGATTTACCACGGCAGGCAAGACATGTACCGTCTATGGAAATTGTAACCCCGGCAGGGGAACTGAAAAAAATATCCTAATGTTTCCTGCGGCACATTGCTGTAACCCCCGGAAGCTACGCAGGCTCCACTTCCGCAGGTTACAGCAAAGAGCCGCTTTTCAGGAAAGGACAAAGGCACGGCCGGCACCCGGATAAATCCGACCTTGCCGGCCGTGCCCTTGTCTGTCAGCCGTAAATTACATCATTCCTCTTCCTCGAAGGAAAGGCTTTCCACCTGCCTGTTGATTACCTTCCAGGCAATCGAGTCTTTTAGGTTGATAATATCCACAATCGAATAATGCTTTGTCCCGTTCTCTTCTTCTGCAAAACGTAGCCGTCCGCTCAAACGCTGTTTCTCAATCTCTGCCGGATCGAGATTTATCAGTTCGCAGACTTCATCGGGCAGCATGGAAAGCGCCACGTCATTTTCCTGACAGATATGTTGCAGGACGGCCAACATGTTCAACGACTTCTTATAACTTCTCACGAGTGCAGCGAATGAACCGCTTTCAATTTTAATCATCTTCTTCATAACGCTTATTTTTTAGAGTGTTCTTCTTTTTCCAGCAACATGGCACGGAGTACGTCCGAACGGCGGTAATATATCTTCCCCTTGTCTCTGTGAAAGGGAAGTGTTCCGTCATTGCGTCGTCTTAAAAGTGTCCTGTCCGACATTTTGGTGAGCAGGCGCACACCTTTTGAATCCAGTATCTCGCTGTCCGGCAAATTATGTACGGCAGGAGCCAATAACTTTTCAATGTTGGTAACTTTAGCGAGTATGGCACTAAGCATGTGGGTTGTCTGTCCACCCGGTGCAGTTCTTCTATTATTCATAATGACCTTATTTTTATTGTTTATGGTGCAATATTACGGAGATATTATAAGGCCATTGGTTACTCAACCGTTGAGCAACCGCCAAAAAAAGACAGAAAACGCCAATTTGGGACAAAAAAATAGCCGGGAGGCACTGTCCCCGGCTATTCTATAACAAGTAGGCATCAATAAGTTATGCCTTAAATCATTAATATGTTAATAATCAGATTTATACAAAAATAAATGGCAGTATATTTTGCTATATTCTAAATATTGCCTACATTTGTATATGAGTTATTTGAAACTATGCAAAGCAGTGTAACCCGAAGCAAGACTTCCATCACCAAATCGTTACCTGCATCTTTTAAACTATCTATATTTACCTTATCTTCAGATAGTTACATTAAAATACATTGTTTTTAAATTAGAAACTAATCGTTTCAAGGCGTGAAACTAATAGCGTGTAATAGTACGGCAATCAGTTCTTCGGAACTAATTCCAAAAACATAGTAGTCGTCAATAATATAGCCAGCCCGATGCAGACTGTTATTAATAACCAGTTGATATATTTAGCTTTGGGCTTGGTATCTGCGTGCAGATTATTCAGGAAGTATTCTCTGAAGAAGAGATAGAGTCCCGGAATAGTCGCACTTGCCAAAAGGAAGTCTTCCGGTATCTGGAAGAAGTAAGTCTTGGATAATCCGATCAATGACCAGTGGCAAAGGAACAATACCAAAAACATATTTACCTTGTGTGCAAACAGCAACAGCAGTCCGATGGTAAATACCACTACAGAGCAAGGCATCACCGGAGAAGTCATTTCCGGGAAAGATAGCCCGCGTGCCAACGATACCATAGGATATATGAAAGGCATGGCCAGCAATACATAAGATAGCAGATCATATTTGTGTGTACGTTCGAAAGTCGTATATCCGGTGATTGTATCCCATATCCAGATAATAGCCATCACTCCCCAGAACATCGCCATTACTCCGTTATAGCTGCGTTCTTCGCAGTAGATAAAGTAATAGACAATGGAAATCCACGAATAAAGACCTATCATATAAATCTTCATTCCCATCTTCACCCACGGACGTGGTTTGCTGATCAGCAATGCGGTCAGCACAATGCCGATCAGAATGACAATAATCTGCAAAAGCCAAGTGGCTGAATTATAATACGCAATTGTTCTCCAAAAAATCTCCATAAAAGTAGTTTAATTAATGTCTTGTTAAAGAAAAGGCTCTGTGCGGGAACAGGAACATCGGGAATGTAGCTCCGACCGCAAGCATGAAAATTACTGTACTTGCCACCAAAGTGTTGGAGAAGAACATCTCCTGCATCTTTATATACTTATCATGCAGTTCCGGTTTATTCGCTGTCTGCAAGCACATAATAAGAGAGAATACCATGTTGTACGCAAATTTTCCCGGAATCATCGGGAGCAATGCGGGAATATACAGCACCGTCATCGGGCAATATACCCGCTTTCCGAGCCATAAGCTGCCGAACCCGATTACTAATCCACCGAATAAAGAAGCCGTAGCAATATCTACACCCAAGTAAGTCATCAGACAGAAACGGCACGCATGTCCCAATGCCGCCAATATTGCAATCATTTTAAATGCACGCAACGGAGGATCGGAAATTGCGCCAAATCCGATACCTGCTATCGCTGCAAAGAAACCATCAGAAAGAATATCAAGTGCTACCATATCAAATTAAACTGTTTTTTACCATTAATAATGTAAAGGAAAGGCCGATGGCAATGCTGACAATCAGCAAAGAGGCTTCTGTCAAACGGGCAAATCCTGTCAAAACGTATCCTTCGACAACATCAATCACTCCATTAATCAAAGGAACACCGGGTACAAGATATAGGACGCTGGTTGCCAGTGCGATCTCGGAAGTTGTGTCGAAAATCAAGGCGGTAGAAGCACAGAGGGACGCGACGAAGGCCGAAACAATGAATATAATATAATGATTCATTTTCTTCTTTTGCATCTGCTGTTTCAGGTATAATCCTGTAATAGTGGCGGAGAAAACGATTCCCATTGAGATTAAGTCGCCGCCAAACAGTTTGCAGAATGACGCATTGGCAAAGCCTACCAATATCAAAACGAACAGAGGATGTATCATCGGAGCAGAGACTATCTTTTTGTATTTCTCTTTCAGTTCTTCCAACGATAACTGTTTGTCTACTGCTTCCCAACTCAAAGCGCTTAGTTCGGAGTTATGCTCAAAACTGATGGGATGTGCAGGAATATCTATAACCTCGTTGCAGGCTTCGTTTGTCTCCTTATCGATGATAGTAAGAATGATATTTTTATGAAATACGCCCAGTTTGACATCTAAGCCAAAAGCTTCTCCGATACGTTTGGAATTGCGTACAACACGGGAGGTATGTACCCCCGCTCCC